>Ga0255338_1000836_pt1 | contig 75320 bp, 78 predicted proteins | sample MeOH1_35cm_T4_19_FD_203715 | JGI IMG/M metagenome (GOLD analysis project Ga0255338, IMG submission 203715) | Sandy soil microbial communities from University of British Columbia, Vancouver, Canada - MeOH1_35cm_T4_195 | ecosystem: Engineered > Artificial ecosystem > Sand microcosm > Unclassified ... | reverse complement strand
CCGCACCGCGATGCCGGTGAGCACCGCCGCCCTCTCGTTGGCGCCGATGGCGAAGACGTAGGTGCCCCAGCGCGTCCACTTCAGGATCAGCCCCGTGACGACGGCGAGGATCGCGAGGGCGATCACCGGGTTGGCGATGCCGAACGTCGCGCCGCCGCCGAGCCAGAACAGCAGCTTCTCGTCGGGGCCGAACTGGAAGACCATCTTGTTGTTGGAGAGGATCATCGCCGCGCTGCGGGCGATCGACAGCATGCCGAGCGTCACCACGAAGGAGGGGATGCGGAGATAGGCGATCAGCACGCCGTTGACGAAGCCGGCGAGCAGCGAGGCGGCGATCGCGAGCGCCGCGCTGACGATGAACGAGTTGCCGGCGTTCATGCTGATCGCCAGCACCATCGCCGACAGGCACAGCACCGAGCCGACCGACAGGTCAATGCCGCCGGAGATGATGACGACGGTCATGCCGAGCGCGACGAGGCCGACGAAGGCGAAGTTGCGGGTGACGTTGAAGAGGTTCTGCGGCGTCGCGAAGGTCTCGGTGGTGAGCGCGAGCGTCACGCAGGCGATCACCGCCGCGACGAAGACCCAAAAGGCCTGCTGGCCGAGGAGGCGGGCGACGAGCGAATGGGTCTGGCCCGAGATCGCGGCGTCCATCGCCGCCGACGAGGCGGCGCGTCTCGTGTCATGCATGCTCGATCGCCCCCGTGATGAGCCCCGTGATCTCCTCCGGCGAGGTCGCCGAGGTCGCCTTGTCCGCCACCTTGGTGCCGCGCCGCAGGACGACGATCCTGTCGGTCACCGCGAAGACGTCGGGCATGCGGTGGCTGATCAGCACGACCGCGACGCCCTGCCGCTTGAGCTCGCGGATGAGGGCGAGCACCTCGGCGACCTGGCGGACCGAGATCGCCGCCGTCGGCTCGTCCATCAGCACGATGTCGGCGGCGCTGAGCCGCGTGCGGGCGATCGCCACCGCCTGCCGCTGGCCGCCGGACATCGACTTCACCGTGTCGCGCGGCCGCGTTTCCGACTTCAGCTCCTTGAACAGCTCGGCCGCGCGGCGGTTCATCGCGCCGTAGTCGAGGATGCGGAACGGACCGATCGACCGGGTCAGCTCGCGCCCGAGGAAGACGTTCACCGCGGCCGTCAGGTTGTCGCAGAGCGCGAGGTCCTGGTAGACGATCTCGATGCCGTGCCGCCGCGCGTCGAGCGGGCCGTGCAGCATCGTCTCCTCGCCCTTGATGAAGATCCGCCCGTGCGTCGCCCGGAAGTTCCCGGCGATGATCTTCACGAGCGTCGACTTGCCGGCGCCGTTGTCGCCCATGAGGCCCAGGACCTCGCCCGGCGCGAGTGACAGCGACACGTCGTTGAGCGCGTGGATCGCTCCGAAGTGCTTCGAGACCCCCTCCAGCCGCAACGCCGTCATGCCCTGCCCGCTCCATGCCGTGACGGCGTCCATTAGGCGGCGATCGACCCACCCCGTCAATATCGGATAACTCTGATTTATAGGATTTGTCAGACAATATCTTGACGACGCTTCCACGCTGGACTTAAGTGCCGGCCGGGAGGGTTCGAGATGCGCGTGCTGGTCACCGGGGCGACGGGAAAGGTCGGGCGGGCGCTCATCGCCCGCCTCGGCCGCGATCGGCCCGACGTCGAGATCCGCGCCCTCTGCCACAACCGCACGCTGCCGGAAGGCCCCGGCCTCTCGGTCGTCCGCGGCACGATCGCCGACCGGGCGACCTGCCGGGCGGCGGTCGACGGCGTCACCCACGTCGTCCACCTCGCGACCTGCAAGGAGACGCCCGACGAGGTGATGGACGTCACGGTCAAGGGCCTCTTCTGGCTGCTCGAGGAATTCCGCCTGAGCCCGACGGCGCGGCGCTTCGTGCTGATCGGCGGCGATGCGGCGGTCGGCCATTTCTTCCACCGCCATCCGGCGCCGATCACCGAGGACGCGCCGCACATGGCCTATCCCGGCTGCTACGCCCTCTCGAAGGTGCTCGAGGAGGTGATGGTCGCGCAGTACGGCATCCAGTACGGCCTCGACTGGTGCTGCCTGCGGGCGCCGTGGATCATGGCCGAGGACGACTTCCGGCACAGCCTGTCCTTCGGCGACGATCTGTTCGGCGGCCCCGACTGGAAGACGATGGTCGCCCCGGAGGTCGCCGCCCGCAGCCGCACGACCGGCGCCGTGCCGCTCCTCCAGGAGGAGGACGGGACGCCGGTGCGGCGGAACTTCGTCCACGTCGACGACCTCGTCGCCGCCATCCTCCTCGCCCTGACGGCCACGGCGGCACGGCAGCGCCTCTACAACATCTGCATGGACGAGCCGGTCGACTACGCGGCGGTGGCCGCCCACCTCGCGGCGACGCGCGGCCTGCCGTCGACGCCCGTCCGCGGCCCCTATGTCGGCAACTGGATGGACAACAGCCGCGCCAAGGCCGAGCTCGGCTGGCGGCCGTCCTACGACCTCGCGAAGCTCATCGATTCCGCCTGGAACCACGTCCGTCCGCCGAGCGAGCCGCGGCGGGTCTGGTATCCGGGCTGACCCGCGTGCGCCCGAGAAAGACGCGCCCGAGACGCGCCAACGACAGAAACGAGGGAGGACTTCCTACCATGCGACTGAAGACGATTCTCATCGCCGGTGCCGCCGTCGTGGTGCTCGCCGGCACGGCACACGCCGAAGACAAGACGCTCGCGATCGTGGTCAAGGGCCTCGACAACCCGTTCTTCGAGCAGATCAACCTCGGCTGCCAGAAATGGAACAGCGAGAACGCGACGAGCGGCTACAAGTGCTACTACACCGGCCCGGCCTCGAGCACCGACGAGGTCGGCGAGGTGCAGATCGTCGAGGATCTGCTCAACCGGCCCGACGTGAAGGCGATCGCGATCTCGCCCTCCAACGCGCCGCTGATGGCCAAGCTCCTGCGCGAGAAGGCGCCTGGCATCCCCATCATGACGATCGACGCCGACCTCTCCGCCGACGACGCGGCGCTGCGCAAGACCTATCTCGGCACCGACAACTACCAGATGGGCGTCAAGTTCGCCGAGCACCTGAAGGCGCTGAAGCCGGAGGGCGGCACGGTGTGCCTGCAGCTCGGCAACGTCGCCGCCGACAACATCAACCAGCGCGCCGCCGGCACCCGCGACACGCTGTCCGGCGAGAAGGGCGTCGACCGGCTGACCGGCCAGGGCGGCTGGACGGAGATCGCCGGCTGCCCGGTGTTCACCAACGACCAGGCCGACCTCGCCAACCAGCAGATGGCCGACACCTTCGTCGCCAACCCCGACCTCACGGCGTTCATGCTGATCGGCGGCTGGGCGCAGTTCGCGCCGCAGGCCTACGCCCAGGTGACCGACCAGGTGATGGGCAAGCTGAAGGACAAGTCGCTCGTCATCGTCGCCGGCGACACCCTGCCGCCGCAGATGGAGGCGCTCAAGGCCGGGCGCAGCCACGTCCAGGTCGGCCAGCGGCCGTTCGAGATGGGCTACCGGGCGCCCGACGTGATGATCGACCTCCTCGACGGCAAGACCGTCGACCCGATCATCTTCACCGGTCTCGACGAATGCACCCAGGAGACCGCCGCCACCTGCATCGGCGGCTGAGCGCGGCGGGCGGGGCCCGGCCTGCGCCGGACCTCGCCCCCTTCGAGACGCCGCCGGCCGCCGCCAGGCGCGGCCGGCCCGCCCCCGATCGCGGACCGAACCCCGTGGGAGAACGACAATGAGCATCCGCATATCCGCCGCGACGCTGACGCTCGCCGCCGCGCTCGCGGCGACCGCAGCGCAGGCCGAGGACAAGAAGACGCTGGCCTTCGTGGTCAACGGCGCGTCCGACTTCTGGAAGCTCGCCGAGGCGGGCGTGAAGAAGGCGCAGGCCGAGCTGCCCGGCTACCAACTGCAGTTCAAGTATCCCGAGCAGGCCGCCGCCGCCGTGCAGCAGCGCCTGATGGACGACCTCGTCGCCGCCGGGGTGTCGGCGATCATGGTGAGCGCCGTCGACCCGAAGTCCTCCACCGAGGCGCTGAACCGCGTCGGCGCCGAGGTGCCGCTGTTCACCACCGACAGCGACGCGCCGGACACCAACCGCATCGCCTACATCGGCTCGTCGAACACCGACGCCGGCCGGCAGGCGGGCGAGATCGCGCTGAAGGCGCTGCCCGACGGCGGCACCTGCATCGGATTCGTCGGCCTGCCGGGGGCCGACAACGCGCGCGAGCGCATCGAGGGCATGAAGGCGGTGATCGCCGGCTCGAAGATCGAGCTCGTCGACGTGCGCGGCGACGACATCGACATGACCCGCGCCAAGCGCAACGTCGAGGACGCGCTCGCCGCCAACCCCGACATCGACTGCATGGTGGGCTTCTACTCCTACAACCCGCCGCGCATCTACGAGGTGCTGAAGGAGTCCGGCAAGCTCGGCCAAGTGACGGTGATCGCCTTCGACGAGGATCCGATCACCCTCGGCGGCGTCCGCGAGGGCTCGATCGCCGGCACGGTGGTGCAGCAGCCCTACGAGTGGGGCTACCAGGGCATGAAGCTGATGGCGAAGTATCTCGAGGGGGATACCTCCGGCATCCCGGCCGACAAGCTGGTGATCGTGCCGACCAAGATCATCGACAAGGGCAATGTCGATGGTTTCGAGGCGGAGCTGAAGTCGCGGATCGGCGGCTGACGCCTCGGACCGAGCAGGCCGGCCCGAGCTCCCTGGCTGGCCGGCCTGCTCGTGACCCTCGCGCCCATCTCCCTCGCCCGGACGGATCGCCGATGGCTTCGCCTTTCCTGAGGATGGCGGGAATCTCAAAGGACTATCCCGGTGTCCGGGCCGTCACCGACTTCCACCTCTCGGTCGCTCCTGGGGAGGTGATCGGTCTCGTCGGCGAGAACGGCGCCGGCAAGTCGACCTTGATGAAGATCCTCGGCGGCGTGATCGCCCCGACCGCCGGCACGATCGAGCTCGACGGCGTGGCGATGCCGCGCCTGACCGTGGCGCGCGCGATGGCCGGCGGCATCGCCTTCGTGCACCAGGAACTCAACCTCTTCGACAACCTCACGGCGGCGGCCAACATCTTCATCGGCCGCGAGCCGGCGGCCGGCTGGCCGCTGCGGCTGGTCGACCGCCGCGCGCTCGACGGCCGGGCGAGGCCGCTGCTCGAGCAGCTCGGCGCCGACTTCGCCGCCGATACCCCGGTCGGCCGCCTGTCGCTGGCGCAGAGGCAGCTCGTCGAGATCGCCAAGGCGCTGTCGCTCGCCGCGCGCCTCGTCATCATGGACGAGCCGACCTCCAGCCTGACCGCCTCGGAGACCGAGCGGCTGCTCGCCGTCGTCGCGCGGCTCAAGGCCGACGGCGTCGCGGTGATCCTCATCTCGCACCGGCTGGCCGAGATCGAGCGCGCCGCCGACCGCGTCGTCGTGCTGCGCGACGGCCGTCGCGTCGCCGAGCTGGCGACCGGCGAAATCCGGGCCGAGGCGATGGTCCACCACATGATCGGGCGGGCGCTCGACACGCTCTACCGTCCCCCCGCGGCGCCGCCGGGCGCGCCGACGCTCGAGCTGCGCGCCGTCCGCAGCGCCTACCGGCCCGACCAGCCGGTGACCCTCGACGTGCGGCGCGGCGAGATCCTCGGCCTCGCGGGCCTCGTCGGTTCGGGACGCAGCGAGCTCGCGTGCACGATCTTCGGCCTCTCGCCCCTCCGCGGCGGCGAGATCCGGGTCGACGGCGGCCTTGTCGCGTTCTCCTCCCCGCGCGACGCCATCGCCCTCGGCGTCTATCTCGTGCCCGAGGACCGCAAGCGCTGCGGCCTCGTCCTCGACTTCTCCCTGCGCGACAACATCGCCCTGCCCAATCTCGCCGCCCACGCGCGCGGCGGGCTCGTCGACCGCGCGTCGGTCGACGGCGGCGCCACGCGGCAGCAGCGGCACCTCGACATCCGGGCGGCCTCGGTCGCCGTCGCCGCCGGCTCGCTGTCGGGAGGCAACCAGCAGAAGGTGGTGCTCGGCAAATGGCTCGCGATGGCGCCGCGGGTACTCATCTTCGACGAGCCGACGCGCGGCGTCGACGTCGGCGCCAAGAACGAGATCTACCGGCTGATGCGCGCGCTCTCCGACCGCGGCGTCGCGATCCTGATGATTTCGTCCGACATGGAGGAGGTCATCGGCGTCAGCGACCGGGTGGCGGTGATGCATGAGGGCCGCATCGCCGGCTTCCTCGGGCGCGAGCGGCTGAGCGAGCGCGCGATCCTGTCGCTCGCGGTCGGAAGGATCGCCGTCTGATTTCCTCTCTCGCGGAAAGGCCGCCGATGATCGACCGAAAGAACCTCGGGCTCCTCGTGCTCATCGTCGTGATCAGCGCCGTCGTTGCGATGATCAACCCGCGCTTCCTGTCGCCGATCAACCTGTCGAACACCGCGAACCTGATCGGCCTCTTCGGCATCTTCGCGGTGGCGCAGGCCTTCGTCATCATCTCGGGCGGCATCGAGCTGTCGGTCGGCTCGATCATCGCCCTCCTCGGCGTCCTCTTCGTCGACCTCGTGGCGGCGGGAACGGCGAGCCCGGGCCTCGCCTTCGTCGCCGTCGTGGCGCTCGGCTGCCTGATCGGCCTCGTCCACGGCACGCTCGTCGCGAAGGTCGGCATCCAGCCCTTCGTCGTCACGCTGTGCGGCCTGCTGATCTACCGCGGCATCGCCCGCTACTACACCGAGGACGCGACGGCGGGCTTTCCCTTCGGCGCCAGCTTCCCGGTGCTCGAGGCGATCGTCGCCGGCCGCCTGTTCGGGGTGCCGAGCAGCCTCGTCGCCTTCGTCGTGGTGGCGCTGGTGATGGGCGTCGTGCTGCACCGCTCGGTGTTCGGCCGCCACCTCTTCGCCGTCGGCAAGAACGAGGAGGCGGCCCGCTACAGCGGCATCGCCACCGGGCGGGTGATCATCGCCGCCTACGTGATCTGCTGCGGGCTGACGGCGGTGGCGGCGGTCTTCATCGCCATGTACACGCGCTCGATCTCGCCCTCCTCGCACGGAAACTTCTACGAGCTCTACGCCATCGCCGCGGCGGTGCTGGGCGGCTGCTCGCTGCGCGGCGGCGAAGGCTCGATCCTCGGCGTCGTGCTCGGCACGATCCTGCTGCAGGTGCTGCAGAACCTCGTCAACCTGCTCGGCATCCCGAGCTCGCTCAACTTCGCGGTGATGGGCTCGGTCATCCTGATCGGCGTCCTCGCCGACCAGGAGCTGTCGCGCCGCCGCCCCGCCTGAGGCGCGGCCGGGGTCCGCGCGAGGACGTCTAGCCGTGCCGGATCTCGGTGCCGAGCACCTTCAGGCACTCGCGCATGAAGGCGGCGAGCGCCGTCCAGCCCTTGGCCGAGACCATCGTGCCGTCGACGTAGGCCTCGGTCGGCGACAGGTCGATGTAGGTGCCGCCGGCGAGGATCACCTCCGGCTCGCAGGCGCCGAGGGCGGCGACCTTCTTGCCGCGCACCACGCCGTCGACGGCGACGAGGATCTGCACGCCGTGGCAGATGGTGAAGATCGGCTTCTTCGTCTCGTGGAAGTGGCGGACGATCGCCTGCACGCGCTTGTCGGTGCGGATGTACTCCGGGCCGCGGCCACCGGCGCAGTAGACGGCGTCGTAGGCCTCCGGCTTCGCCTCGGCCTCGGCGAAGGTCTTGTTGATCACGAAGTTGTGGCCGAGCTTCTCGGTGTAGGTCTGGTGGCCCTCGAAATCGTGCAGCGAGGTCGCCAGGATGTCACCGGCCTTTTTGTCCGGGCAGACGACGTGGACGGTGTGGCCGACGGCCTCCATCGCCTGCTGGAACACGAAGATCTCGTATTCCTCGGTGAAGTCGCCGACGAGCATCAGGATCTTCTTGGCGGGCATGGGGTTTCCTCTCTCGTTTATCGTTGACGATGGGCGCGGCGGCGCGGGACCGCCGTCGCCGGGACGGTATCACGGCGGACGTCACCCGAACGCCGGCAGCAGGCGGTCGCGCGAGCGCTCGATGTGGACGCGCATGGCGCGCTCGGCCGCATCGCCGTCGCCACGGGCGAAGGCGGCGAGCAGCGCCTCGTGCTCGTCGAGCGCCTCCTCGGTGACGCGCGAATGGAACATCAGGCGGAAGATGTGGAAGTGGGTGTGCTGGTGCTCCAGGGTTTCGCGGATGAGCTCGTTGCCGGCGAAGGCGAGGATCTTGTCGTGGAAGACCGCGTCCTCGCGCGCGAAGGCGGAGTAGCGCAGGCGGTCGTCGCCGTCGTGGCCGCGCGACATCACGCCGGCGACCTCCCGCAGGACGGCGAGGCGCTCCTCGGTCATCGCCAGGGCGGCGCGGCGGGCGGCGTCGGGCTCGAGCAGCAGGCGGAGCGCATAGAGCTCGTCGAAGCGGCGGCGCGTGATCTGCGGCGCGGCGCTGTAGCCGATCAGGTGCGTCTTGACGACGAGCCCCTCGCCTTCCAGCCGGCCGAGCGCCTCGCGGATCGGTGTATGCGAGACGTTGAACTCGCGCACGAGGTTGTCGACGGTTATCCGTGAGCCAGGCTCGATATCGAGGGCCATGAGCTGCGCGAAGATCGCCTCATAAACCTCGTCCGCGAGGCCATTCGATCTCTGAATAGCTTTTCCGGTACGGCCGGATCTGGCCTTTTCTTCAACCCCTGACATACCCACTGCACTTTTTCGCCCTTGACAGGAGGAATTCCTAACACGATCCTCCCCGCGATGCAATCGGATATCCTATACGATTTGACGAGGGGCATCGCGGTGAAGGTTCACGAGAAGGAGGCGTTGGCGCTCGCCGCGGAGCTGCTCGAGCAGCGCGGCGTGCCGCCGGCCCGGGCGGCGCTGCAGGCGCGGGTGCTGGTCGACGCCGAGCTCAAGGGGCATCCCTCGCACGGGCTGCAGCGGCTGCCGCGCCTTCTCCTGCGCATCGAGCGCGGGCTGATCGACCCGGCGACCGAGGGCGTCGCCACCTGGCGCTCGAACGCCCTGCTGGAAGCCGACGGTTGCGACGGGCTCGGCCCCGTGGTGGCACTCGCAGCGCTGCGCCAGGCGGCCGGGCGCGTCGCCCCGATGGGGGTGGTGCTGGTGGCGATCCGCAACGCCAACCACCTCGGCATGCTGGCCTACTACGTCGGGGAGATGGCCGCCGCCGGCCACATCGCCATCGCCCTGTCGTCGAGCGAGGCGCTCGTCCACCCGTACGGCGGCCGGACGGCGCTGATCGGCACCAACCCGATCGCCATCGCCGTGCCCGCGGGCGACGGGCCGCCCCTCGTCGTCGACCTCGCGACGAGCAAGGTGTCGATGGGCAAGGTCCACCACCACGCGGCGACCGGCCGTCCGCTGGAGCCCGGCTGGGCGAAGGACGCCGACGGGCGGCCGACCACCGATGCCGCCCGCGCGCGTGACGGCTCGATCGCCCCGTTCGGCGAGGCCAAGGGCTACGCGCTCGGCCTGGCGCTCGAGGTGCTCATCGCCGCCGTCACCGGCGCTGCGCTCGCACCGGAGGTCGGCGGCACGCTCGACGCCGACGTGCCGTGCAACAAGGGCGACGTGTTCCTCCTGATCCAGCCGCGGCGCTGCCCCGGCCTCGCCGAGCGCCTCGGCGACTATCTCGACCTCGTCCGACGCTCACCCGCCGACGACCCCGCCGTTCCGGTCGCCGTGCCCGGCGACGGCGCGCGGCGGCGCAAGGCGGCGGCCCGGCGGTCCGGCTTCGACGTCGACCCCGCCCTCATGGCGACGCTCGCCGATCTGTCGATTGCGACCCCCTCCCTCCGGCGCGGAGCCGCCCGATGACCCTCTTCGCCGCCATCCGCCTGCCGCGCGAGATCCTGTTCGGCAAGGGGCAATCGGCCGCCGCCGGCACGGTCGCCGCGCGCTACGGCAGGCGCGTGCTGGTCTGCACCGACGCGCGCTTCGCCGGCACGGAGGCGTTCGACGGGATCATGGCCGCGCTCGCCGCGGCGTCGCTCGCCGTCCACGTCCACGACGCGGTGGAACCCGACGTGCCCTACGAGAGCGTCGAGCGCTGCGTGGCCGACGCCCGCGGGTTCGGGCCGGACGTGGTCGTCGGCCTCGGCGGCGGCAGCTGCCTCGACATGGCGAAATGCACGGCGCTCATCCTGAGCCACGGCGGCGCGCTCGCCGACTACTACGGCGAGTACAAGGTGCCGGGGCCGACCCTGCCGGTGATCGCCATCCCGACCACCGCCGGAACCGGCTCGGAGGCGACCCCGGTCGCGGTGATCGCCGATGCGAGCCGCACGCTGAAGGTCGGCATCTCGAGCCCCTACCTCATTCCCGTATGCGCGATCTGCGACCCCGACCTGACGCTGAGCTGCCCGCCCGCCCTCACCGCGATCGCCGGCGCCGACGCGCTGACGCACGCGATCGAGGCCTACACCGCCGCGCGCCGCCCGCCCGACGCCGCGCTGCCGCAGACACACGTGTTCATCGGCAAGAGCGCGCTCAGCGACCACTTCGCGCTGCTCGCCATCCGCCTCATCGGCCGCAGCCTCGAGCGAGCGTGGCGGGACGGCGCCGACGAGGCCGCCCGCGCCGACGTGATGATGGGCGCGCTCGCTGCCGGCTGCGCATTCGGCACCGCCGGCACCGCCGCCGCGCACGCCGTGCAGTACCCGGTCGGCGCCCTCACCCACACGCCGCACGGCCTCGGCGTCGCGACCATGCTGCCCTACGTGATGACCTTCAACCGGGCGGCCGCGATCCCCGAGATGGCCGAGATCGCCGATGCGCTCGGCCTCGCCGGCGCGTCCGTCGACGAGAAGGCCGACGCCGCCATCGGCGAGGTGGCGCGGCTCTTCGCGGCGATCGGCATCACCCCGACCTTGAAGACGCTCGGCCTCGCGGAGGACCGGCTCGACTGGACCGCCGAGCAGGCCGTCGGCATCGAGCGGCTGATCAAGAACAACCCCCGCCCGATCGACCTCGCCGCGATGCGCCGGCTCGTCCGGGCAGCCTGGGACGGCGACCTCGCCGCCGCCCATTGACCCGCCGGCCGGACGGGCCGTCCGCCCGCGAACGCCTCGGTCTCGTCTTCTGGACCGGGCGGCCGCCGTCTATCATGCCGTCGTTCGACAGACACGGGCTCGGACGGGGCTACGGAACGGAATGGGCGAGCACTCGATGGACGAGACCGAAGACGGCGCGCCCTCCCGGCTGATCGACGCCAAGATCGCGGCGCTCGGCGACTGGCGCGGCGAGACGCTGGCGCGAATCCGAGCCGTCGTCAGAGAAGCCGATCCCGACGTGGTCGAGACGTGGAAGTGGCGGGGTGTCCCGGTGTGGGAGCACGCCGGCATCATCTGCACCGGCGAGACCTACAAGGCGGTCGTGAAGATGACCTTCGCGAAGGGGGCCGCGCTCCCGGACCCGACCGGCCTCTTCAACGCCAGCCTCGACGGCAACACGCGGCGGGCCATCGATTTCCGCGCCGGCGCGACGATCGACGCGGAGGCGCTGACGGCGCTCGTGCGCGCCGCCGTGGCGCTGAACCTCTCCAAGGCCAAAGGCTGATCCCTGCGCTCGATCCGAGCGTTGCACCCCCGATCCGCGGGCATGATCCGTTTGCAGGCCCCGCGGCGTCAGCCGAAGCGGCGGGGATCGTAGGGTGCCGGGTCGATGTCGGTGGGCTTGCCCGTCATCAGATCGGCGAGCAGCCGGCCGGCGCCGCAGGCCATCGTCCAGCCGAGCGTGCCGTGGCCGGTGTTGAGGTGGAGATTCGGAATGCGCGTCGGCCCGACGGCCGGGACGCCGGTCGGCGTCATGGCGCGCAGGCCCGTCCAGGCCGTCGCCGTCGCCGCGTCGCAGGCGCCGGGGAAGAGCTCCGACACGCACGCCCGGAGCGTCGCGATCGGGCCCGGCCGGAGGTCCTGCGAATAGCCGGAGAGCTCGGCCGTGCCACCGACCCGCACCCGCTCGCCGAGGCGGGTGACCGCCACCTTGTAGGTCTCGTCGAGCACCGTCGAGACTGGGGCGACGCGCTCGTCGAGGATCGGCGCGGTGAGCGAGTAGCCCTTGACCGGGTAGACCGGCAGGCGGACGCCGAGCGGGCGGACGAGCCGCGGCGAGTGGCTGGCGAGCGCGACGACGAACGCGTCGCCGGTGATCCGGCCCTGGTCGGTCGCCGCCGCGACGACGCGCCCGCCTTCGGTCTCGAGCGCGCGCACCACGGTCGACGGGCGGAAGGTGACGCCCGCCGCCGCCGCGAGGTCGGCGAGGCGGCGGGTGAACAGGTGGCAGTCGCCGGTCTCGTCGCCGGAAAGGCGCATGCCGCCGGCGAGCGGCGCGGCGCTCGCCGCGAGGCCCGGCTCGACTGCCCGGCAGCCGGCGGCGTCGAGGATCTCGTAGGCGACGCCAAAGGCGTCGAGGACCCGCGCGTCCTCGCCGGCGCCGGCGAGCTGCTTCTCGGTGCGGAACACCTGCAGCGTGCCGAGCGCGCGCTCGTCGTAGGCGATGCCCGTCGCGGCGCGCAGCTCGCGCAGGCGGTCGCGGCTGTACTCGGCGATCGCCACCATCTCGCTCTTGTTGCGGCGGTAGCTCGCGTGGTTGCAGTTGGCGAGGAGCGCCAGAAGCCACGGCACCACCGCAGGGCCGGCCGCGAACGGGCGGACGGCGAGCGGCGCGTGCGCCTGCAGGAGCCAGCCGATCGCCTTCAGCGGCACCCCGGGCCCGGCCCACGGCGCCGCGTAGCCGGGCGAGATCTCGCCGGCGTTGGCGAAGCTCGTCTCGAGGCCCGGGCCGGGCTGCCGGTCGACGACCACGACCTCGCAGCCCGCCTGCGCCAGGAACCATGCCGTCGTCACCCCGACGACGCCCGAGCCGAACACCACGACCTTCATCGAGCGGCCCCCTCTCCGACCGGGTGCTCGTCCACCGCCGCCTCGACGGCGGTGACGACGAGATCGCGCACCGCGCCGTCGCGGGTCCTCCAGCGCATCTTCTGACCGGACGTGAGCCCGAGCAAGGCGGCACCGATCGGGGTCATCACGGAGATGCGGCCCTGCGCGATGTCGGCGTCCTCGGGATAGACGAGCTGCACCCGGCGCGCACGGCCGGTGACGCGGTCGGTGTAGGTCGCCCAGGACCGCATGTTGACGGCGCCGGCCGGGAAGCGGCCGGACGGAACCAGCTTCGCCCGCTCGAGCTCGCCGAGGAGCGCCTCGGCGACCTCTGGCAGCCGATCGAGCGACGCCTCGGCGAGGGCGCGCAGGCGCTCGGCGTGCGCCTCGTCGACGACGATCGCCGGCAGGCCACGGGGGCCGGCCGGGCGCTTGGCGGTGTTCGGGGTCATGGTTCTCTTCTCCTTCGCAGCGGGTGGCCGTCGCGGACGGCGTCGACCGCGTGCATCGCCGGCCGCGGCCGGGCCGGCAGGGGGACGACCTTCGAGAGGGCGGCACTCGGCACGGCCGCCGGCATGCGCGGCGGCGGAACGGCGCCCGCGGCCCGGCGCGTGCGCTCGGGCTGGTAGAGCACCTCGAGCACCCGCAGGCGCTCGATCGTGCCGTCGTGGCGCGCGATGTCGGCGGCCGATCCCGCCCGCATGCCGAGCAGGCAGACGCCGCGCCGGGTGCGCAGCGCGAGGCGCCCGTCCGGCGCCGGGCCCTCGTCCCAGTAGCCGAGCACGCACTCGCCGGCCGCTGCGCCGTCGACGTCGTAGTAGATCCGCGAGCCGATCGTCACGACGTCGGCGTCGACGTCCTCGGTGAGGACGACGCGGCACCGGGCGAGCTTCTGGCGAGCCGCCGCGACGACGAGGCGGTCGTGGTCGGGGTGGCGCAGCAGGCAGCCGGAGAGGACCGCGTGGTCCTTGGTGGTCAGCATCCAGGCCGCGCCATGGCCTCGTACCGGCCGCAGAGTGGAGACCGCCTCTTGGGCGGGCGGCGGAAGGGGGAAGGCGCAGACCGCGCAGCGGAGCGCGCGCAGGCTCGCCACCGCGCCGCAGTGGGCGCAGGTCGGCATCGGGGTGGACATGGACATACTCCTCGGCCGCCGGGCGGGCCGGCGCTTACGATCGTGGAACCGTGCTGTCTTGGAGGTTCCCCGGGCCGGGGCGTGCGGTCGCGACCACCTAGCCCGGGGCTAGGTGCCTGCGATGAGCTGACCGGCGTGATGCAGGTCGCGCGAGAAGGTCGAGCATGCGCACATAAGGTGGAGGATAGCCGGACCCGCCGGCTTGTCAAACCGGTGGGCCGTCTCCCTCAGCGGACGACGCTCTCCGCCCGCAGCCGCGCCACCTCGGCGGCGGCGAGCCCGAGCTCGGCGAGGATGGCGTCGGTGTCGGCGCCGTGCGCCGGCGGCGGGCGGTCGACGGCGCGCGCCCGGCCGTCGAAGCGGATCGGCTGGCCGACTGCCTTCAGCGCCCCGCCGACCGGGTGCTCGTAGTCGAGCACGATGCCGCTCGCCGCGGTGTGCGGATGCTCGAGCATCTGGCGGAGCGTGTTGATCGGCGAGCATGGCACCTTCACCCGGGCGAGCTCGCCGTCCCAGTAGGCGACCGGGCGGCGGGCGATCGCCTCGCCGACGATCGCCAGCGTCTCGGCCCGGTGGGCGACGCGGTCGGCGTTGGTGCGGAAGCGCGGATCGTCGACGACCCCGTCGAGGCCGGCGACGGCGCAGAACTTCCGCCACAGCCCGTCGTTGGCGACGCCGATCATCACCGGCCCGTCGGCCGCCTCGAAGGCCTGGTAGGGGCAGAGCGACTCGTGGCTCGAGCCGCATTTCTTCGGCTCGACGCCGCGCTCCCAGAAGCTCTGCAGGTTGTAGCCGAGCACGGCGACCGCGGTCTCGAACAGCGATACCGCCACCGAGCCACCCTCGCCGCCGGCCCTGCGGGCGTAGAGCAGCGCCAGGATGCCGGTCAGGGCGTGGAGGCCGGTCATCTGGTCGATCGGCGAGATCGGGCTGCGGATGTTCGAGCCGCCCTCCTCGCCGGTCAGCGACATGATCCCGCTGAACGCCTGCAGGATGACGTCGTAGCCGGGCGCGTTGGCCATCGGGCCGTCGCGCCCGAAGCCGGAGATGCTGCAGTAGACGAGGCCGGGATTGACGGCGCGCAGGCTCGCCTCGTCGATGCCGAGCCGCTCGGCGACGCCGGTGCCGAAGCTCTCGATCGCGACGTCCGCCGTCCGCGCCAGCCGGTGGGCGATCGCGCGCCCCGCCTCGGACTTGAGGTCGAGCGCCAGGCTGCGCTTGCCGCGGTTGGCGCTGAGGAAGACGGCGCCGAGGCCGGGGGCGCGGAACGGCGGCCAGCCGCGCGTCTCGTCGCCGCCCTCGACCGGCTCGACCTTGATCACCTCCGCGCCCATGTCGGCGAGGTACTGCGTGCAGAGCGGCCCGGCGAGGACCTTGGAGAAATCGAGGACGCGGACGCCTTCAAGCGGCTTGGGCAAGGCTCGGTTCCGTTCTTGGCTTGGCGGACGTTCGGGCGAGGCACCCGCGGGTCAGGCCGGCTTCTTCTTCATCAGCGCCGAGCGCTTGCAGCTCGCGACGAGCTCGTTGCGCTGGTTGAAGCCCTCGTGCAGGAAGACGACGATGCCGCGGTCGCCGCGCGACCGGCTCTCGCGCATCGCGTGCACCGTCGTGCGGACGTGCACGGTGTCGCCGGGAATGAGCGGCCTCGGGAATCGGACCTCGTCCCAGCCGAGGTTCGCGACCGTCGTGCCGAGCGTCGTGTCGCCGACCGAGACGCCGACGAGGAGGCCGAGGGTGAAGGCGCTGTTGACGATGCGCGTGCCGAACTCGGACTCCGTCCGGCAGTATTCCTCGTCGAGGTGCAGCGCCGCCGGGTTGTGCGTCAGCGACGAGAACAGGACGTTGTCCATCTCCGTCACCGTCCGCCGGATGGCGTGGTCGAAGACCTGCCCGACCGAGAATTCGTCGTAGTAGAGACCCGCCATCCGTTCGATTCCTCGCCGCTTCTTCATTCGTTTGCGGCCGCCCGCGCAGCCCCTGCGCCGCCAGGCCGCCGCGATCCGGTCCTGACCCGGAAACGTCCGTCCGCGCCCTCAGTAGGACTTCGGCTGGTCGAGGACGCGCTCGGCGATGTAGGAGAGGATCAATTGCTCGCTGATCGGCGCGATGCGGGTGACGAGCACTTCGCGCAGCAGGCGCTCGACCTGGTATTCCTTGGCGTAGCCCATGCCGCCGTGGGTGAGCACCGCCTGCAGGCAGGCGTTGTAGCCGGCCCGCGCGCCGAGGAGCTTGGCGCCGTTCGCCTCCGCCCCGCAGGGAAGACCGCCGTCGTAGAGCGCGGCCGCCTTCATCGCCATCAGCATCGCCGCCTCGAGGTTGACCCAGCACTCGGCGAGCGGATGCTGGATCGACTGGTTCTGGCCGATCGGACGGCCGAACACCGAGCGCTCGCGGGCGTAGCGGGCGGCGCGGTCGAGGGCGTCCTGGCCGATGCCGATCGCCTCGATACCCACGAGCACCCGCTCCGGGTTGAGGCTGTCGAGCAGGTACTGAAAGCCCTTGCCCTCCTCGCCGACGCGGTCCTCGTCCGGGACGAAGTAGTCGTCGATGAAGACCATGTTGGAATCGACGGCGGCCCGGCCGTGCTTGGCGATCCGGCGCACCTCGAGCCGCGTCCGGTCGAGATCGGTGTAGAAGATCGTCATCCCCTGCGTCGGCTTGCGCGCGTCCTCGCGCGCCGTCGTGCGGGTGAGCAGCAGGATCTTGCTCGCGACCTGCGCCGTCGAGGTCCAGATCTTGCGCCCGGAGACGCGGTAGCCGCCGTCGACCTTGGTGGCGAAGGTCTTGATGCTGGTGGTGTCGAGACCGGCATTCGGCTCGGTGACGCCGAAGCAGACCTGGTCCTCGCCGGCGACGAGGCGCGGCAGCCAGCGCGCCTTCTGCTCCGGGCTGCCGTGCACGACGATCGGATGCGGCCCGAACATGTTGATGTGGATCGATGAGGCCGCCGCCATGCCGCCGCCGTGGCGGGCGACCTCGTGCATGACGGTGGCCGCCTCGGTGACGCCGAGGCCGGCGCCGCCGTATTCCTCCGGCATGGTGACGCCGAGCCAGCCCTCGTCGGCCATGGCGCGGTGGAACGCGGCCGGGAAGCGCGCCTCCTCGTCGCACGTCGACCAGTACCCGTCGTCGAAACGGCGGCAGACGGCGCCGACGCCGTCGCGGATGGCCTGGATCTCGTCGGCTTGGGTCAGCATCGGTCGGTCACTCGGCTCCCGTCGCGGATCTGGTTCGGTCCGCCGCGCACGCCTCGGCGGCGGCGCGGGCGAGCGCCTCGACCTCGGCGCGGGCGACGTCGAACAGGGTGTGCAGGCGGATGAAGCCGTGCGTCGCGCCGGCGACGTGCCGCTCCGTCACCACGACGCCGGCCTCGCGCAGGCGCGCCGCGTAGGCGGCGCCCTCGTCGGCGAGGACATCGTACTCGGCGACCACTACCAGGGCCGGCGGCAGACCCGAGAGGTCCGGTGCGCGCAGCGGCGAGATGTCGGGGCTCGACCACAGCGCCGGCGGCGCGTAGTGGCGGAAGAACCACGCCATGTCGGCGCGGGTGAGGGTCAGCCCCTCGCCGTGGCGCTCGTAGGAGGCGGTGGTGAAGTCGCTGTCGGCCACCGGATAGACGAGGCCCTGCAGGACGATCTCGACCTCGCCGCGCAGCCGGCGGGCGGCGACGGCGGCGAGGTTCGCCCCGGCGCTGTCGCCGGCGACGACGATCGGCAGCGGCGCGCCAAACGTCGCCTCCCCCTGCCGCGCGACCCAGCGGAGCACGTCCTCGCCGTCCTCGAGCCCCGCCGGGAACGGGTGCTCGGGCGCCAGGCGGTAGTCGACGAGCACGACGGCGCAGCCGCTCTCGGCGGCGAGCGTGCGCGCCAAGGTGTCGAAGTCGTCGAGCGCCCCGACGACCCAGCCGCCGCCGTGCAAGTAGACGATCACGCCCGAGGGGCTCTCCGTCGGCATGAAGAGGCGCACCGGCACGCCGCCCGCCCGTCCCGGCACGGCGAGATCGCGAACGGCGAGCATCGCCGGCCCGGGACCGATCGCCGCGCGGCCGGCCGCCACCAGGGCGCGGGCGTCGTCCGGCGATCCGTCGGAGAACGCCGGGCGGCCGGCGAGCTGCTTCAGCAGGGCTTCGATGAAGGGATGGAGGGGCATGTCGCCGATGCTCTCGTTCTGTCGCTCTTCGCGACCTTCGCCGCAGTCGTTCCGTAGATCACAGCCGGCCCGCGACGATGTCCACGAGGTCGGCGAGCGCTTCGCGCAGCGTCCGGCCGGACGACGACCGCACGACGACACCGCGAGGCGGAACGAGACCGCGGACATTGCCTGCGCCGACTTTCGCTCGGCCTCGGGCGCGGCCCGATCTCCCGTCCAGCCACCGCCGCCGCGCGACGGACATCCGCGAGCGACGCCGACAAGATAGCTCATCCGGTCTTCCAGTCAAATGGTTTGACCATTGACGGATGGCCTGTTATGCCTTTCGCCAACAGGGAGGATCGCCATGACGAGCCGCGCTCAGAGCGCCGCCGCCTCGCCGACCGGGCACGCCGAGCCGCTGTCGCTCGACCTCGTCATCGGCGGCCGCCGCGTCGCCACCGAGCGGCGGATCGCGATCGTGAACCCCGCCACCGAGGAGGAAATCGGCACGGTCTCGCACGCCTCGGTCGCCGATCTCGACGCCGCGCTCGACGCCTCGGCCGAGGCGTTCAAGGCATGGCGGAAGACGCCCGCCGCCGCGCGCGCCGCCATCCTGGCGAAGGCCGCCGGCCTCCTCCGCGAGCGGGCGGACGGCATCGCCCGGATGCTGACGCGCGAGCAGGGCAAGCCGCTCGCCCAGGCGCACCTCGAGATCATGCTGTGCGCAGAGACCTTCGACTGGTTCGCGGCGGAGGCCGGGCGCGCCTACGGGCGCATCATCCCGGCGCGGGCGCCGGGCGGGCGGCAGATGGTGCTGCCGGAGCCGATCGGCCCGGTCGCCGCCTTCACGCCGTGGAACTTTCCCGCGCTTCTCGCCGCCCGCAAGGTCGCCCCGGCCCTCGCCGCCGGCTGCACCGTCATCCTCAAGCCGGCGGAGGAGACCCCGGCGAGCCCGCTGGCGCTCGGCGAGGCGCTGCTCGACGCGGGCCTGCCCGCCGGCGTGCTGTCGGTCGTCTTGGGCGACCCGGCCGAGATCTCCGACCACCTGATCGCCTCGCCGGTCGTCCGCAAGATCACCTTCACCGGCTCGGTGGCGGTCGGCCGGCGGCTCGCCCGCCTCGCCGGCGAGCACCTGAAGCCCTGCACCCTCGAACTCGGCGGCCACGCCCCGGTGATCGTCATGGCCGACGCCGACATCGCCGCGGCGGCCGCCACCTCGGCGATCGGCAAGACGCGCAACGCCGGTCAGGTGTGCACATCGCCCACCCGCTTCTACGTGCAGCGCCGGGTCCGCGACGCCTTCGTCGACGGATTCGCCCGCGCCCTCGAGGCGATGACGGTCGGCGACGGGCTCCTGCCCGAGACGCAGATCGGACCGCTCGCCAACACCCGGCGGCTGGCGGCGATGGGTGCGCTCGTCGACGATGCCACCGGCCGCGGCGCGACGGTCGTGACAGGCGGCGAGCGGGCCGGCAACCGCGGCTACTTCTTCAAGCCGACGATCCTCGCCGACGTGCCGGACGACGCCCTCGCCATGACGAGCGAGCCGTTCGGGCCGATCGCCCTCGTCTCGTCGTTCGACGACCTCGACGAGGCGCTGGCCAAGGCCAACCGCAGCCAGGTCGGGCTCGCCGGCTACGCCTTCACGACCTCGCACGCCGATGCGGTCGCGATCGGCGAGGGCCTCGAGGTCGGCATGCTGGGCATCAACTCCTTCGCCGTGTCGCACACCGAGGCGCCGTTCGGCGGCGTCAAGGACAGCGGCTACGGCTACGAGGGCGGGCCCGAAGGGCTCGCCGGCTTCCTGCACCAGAAATACGTGCACCACGCCTGAGAACGACGACGAGCCGCCGGGCAACACGGCGGTCGAGCGACAGCACATCGGGGAGGAGACGACGCATGAAGACCTGCACCAAGAAGACCTGGACCACGAAAACCTGGACCACGAAAACCCGGACCGCGCCGCGCCGTCGCGGCGTCCTGGCGGGCTCGCTCTCTCTGGCCGCGCTCGCGCTCGGCCTCGGCCTCGGCCCCGCGTCGGCGCAGGACGCCCAGCCGTTCAAGATCGGCCACCTCGCCGACCAGTCGGGCGCCGTCGTCGACCTCTCCGGCCCCGGCACCACGACCAGCATGCGGATGGCGATCGAGGATTTCGGCGGCACCGTGCTCGGCCGGCCGATCGAGCTCGTCGTCGGCGATCACCTCAACAAGCCGGACGTCGGCGTCGGCCTCGCACGCAAGTGGTACGACGACGATGTCAAGGCGATCTTCGACATCGGCATCACCAGCGTCGCCCTCGGCGTCCAGGAGCTCGCCAAGGAGAAGGACAAGGCGGTCATCTTCCTGTCCTCGGCGAGCTCGGACCTCACCGGCAAGGCGTGCAGCCCGAACGGCATCCACTGGACCTACAACAACTACAGCCAGGCGCTCGGCGTCGTGAACCAGCTGATGAAGTCCGGCGGCGACACCTGGTACTTCATGACCGTCGACTACGCCTACGGCGACAACGTGCAGCGCGACACCACCAAGATGATCGAGAAGGACGGCGGCACCGTCGTCGGCTCGACCAAGCACCCGTTCGAAACGACGGACTTTTCCTCCGACCTCCTGAAGGCGCAGAGCTCCGGCGCCAAGGTGATCGGCCTCGCGACGACGACGGTGCACGCCGCCAACGTCGTCAAGCAGGCCGACGAGTTCGGCATCCGCCCGAACCAGGCCCTCGCCGCCCTCAGCCTGACGCTGCTCGACACCAAGGCGATGGGGCTGCAGACGGCGCAGGGACTGCTCGAGACCGCACCCTACTACTGGGACCAGAACGACGAGACCCGAGCCTTCGCCAAGCGCTACATGGAGAGGTTCGGCAAGATGCCGAACATGATCCAGGCGAGCGCCTACGGCGCGGTGATGCACTACCTCAACGCCGTGCAGGCCGCCGGCACCGACGATACCGCGGCGATCCTCGCGAAGATGAAGGAGACGCCGATCAACGACTTCATGACGAAGGACGGCTCGATCCGCCCGGACGGCCGCGTCATGCGCCAGATGTACGTCTTCCAGGTCAAGAAGCCGGAGGATTCGACCGGCGAGTGGGACCTCTACGAGCAGGTCGCCGAGATCCCGGCCGACCAGGCGTTCGCCCCGGCCGACCCGTCGGTCTGCCCGCTCGCGAAGTGACACGCCGCGGCCGGCGGATCGCACGATCCGCCGGCCGTTCGCGGACACCGGCACGCCCGCCGGATCGACGATCGCCGGCGGACCGGGAGAGCGCATGGCCGACACCATTCTGGAAGCCACGGGCCTCGTGAAGGCGTTCGCCGGCTTCCGCGCCGTCGACGGCGCGACGATCGCCGTCGAGCGCGGCACCATCCACGCCCTGATCGGCCCGAACGGCGCCGGCAAGACCACCTGCTTCAACGTCATCACGAAGTTCCTCGCACCGACCGCCGGCCGGCTCGTCTTCGACGGCCGCGACATCACCGCCGCGCGGCCGGCCGCGGTGGCCCGCCTCGGCATGGTGCGCTCGTTCCAGATCTCCGCCACCTTCGCGAGCCTCACCTTGCTCGAGAACGTCCGCCTCGCGCTGATGCGCGCCACCGACGCGCCCTACCGCTTCTGGCGCGGCGAGCGCTCGATCGCCCACCTCGACGGCCGGGCGATCGAGCTCCTGTCGCTCGTCGGCCTCGACGGGATGGCCGACCGCACCGCGGGCGAGCTCTCCTACGGCCGCAAGCGGGCGCTCGAGATCGTCACCACCCTCGCCCTCGAGCCGAAGCTGCTCCTCCTCGACGAGCCGACCTCCGGCATGGGGCACGAGGACGTCGGCCCGATCACCGACCTCATCCGCACCATCGCGAAGCGCTGCACGGTGCTGATGGTGGAGCACAACCTCGATGTCGTCGCCTCGCTGTCCGATCGCATCACGGTGCTCGCGCGCGGCAAGGTGCTCGCCGAGGGCACCTACGCCGAGCTCACCGGCAACGCCGAGGTGATGTCGGCCTATCTCGGCCGGCGCGCGGAGACGGCGCATGGCTGAGGCTCCGCCCCTCCTCTCGGTCCGCGACCTGCGCGCCGGCTACGGCCCTTCGGAGGCGCTGCACGGCGTCGCGCTCGACGTGCGGGAAGGCGAACTCGTCACTCTGCTCGGCCGCAACGGCGCCGGCAAGACGACGACGCTGCGCGCCATCATCGGGCTGATGAAGGGCCGCACCGGCTCGATCCGGATCGACGGGACCGAGACCATCCGCCTCGCGCCGGAGCGGATCGCCCGCCTCGGCGTCGCCTACTGCCCCGAGGAGCGCGGCATCTTCGCGAGCCTCTCTGTCGCCGAGAACCTCGTGCTGCCGCCGGTGCTGAGGCCCGGCGGGCTCTCGACCGAAGAGGTCTACCGGCTCTTCCCGCGCCTCGACGAGCGGCGGGCGAGCCAGGGCACCAAGCTCTCCGGCGGCGAGCAGCAGATGCTGGCGATCGCCCGCATCCTGCGCACCGGCGCCCGGATCCTCCTCCTCGACGAGCCGACGGAGGGCCTCGCCCCGGTCATCGTCGACCAGATCGGCGACATCATCGCCGACCTCAAGCGGCGCGGCCTCACCATCCTCCTCGTCGAGCAGAACTTCGACTTCGCCGCGCGCCTCGCCGACCGCCTCTATGTGGTCGAGAACGGCCGCGTGGCGGCGTGCTTCACCGCCGAGGAGGCCCGCGCCGACCCGGCGCGCGTGCAGTCCTTGCTGAGCGTCTAGGAGATCGGGTCCGCGATGTTCGACATTCCGATCCAGGCGATCTTCGGCCAGCTGCTGCTGGGCTCGATCAACGGCGCGTTCTACGCGCTCCTCAGCCTCGGGCTCGCGATCATCTTCGGGCTGCTGCACGTCGTGAACTTCGCGCACGGCGCGCAATACGCACTCGGCGCCTTCGCCGCCTATCTTCTCCTGACCTATGCCGGCATTCCCTACTGGGGGGCGCTGGTGATTGCGCCGGTGATCGTCGGCGCGCTCGGCATCGTCTTCGAACGGCTGTTCCTGCGCCGCCTCTACGAGGTCGACGGCATCTACCAGCTGCTTCTGACCTTCAGCCTCGCCCTCATCATCGAGGGCACGCTGCGGGCGCTGTTCGGCTCCTCGGGCATTCCCTACAACAACCCGCTGCCGGGCGGGGTCAACCTCGGCTTCATGTTCCTGCCCTACTACCGCGGCTGGGTGGTGGTGCTGTCGCTGGCGCTCTGCCTCGCCACCTGGCTGATCATCGAGAAGACGCGGCTCGGCTCCTACCTGCGCGCCGCCACCGAGCGGCCCGATCTCGTGCGCACCTTCGGCATCAACGTGCCGCTGATGATCACACTGACCTATGGCTGGGGCGTCGCGCTCGCCGCGCTCGCCGGCGTGCTCGCCGCGCCCATCTATCAGGTGAGCCCCGGCATGGGTGCGAACCTCCTGATCATCGTCTTCGCCGTCGTGGTGATCGGCGGCATGGGCTCGCTCGCCGGCGCGGTGATCGCCGGCTTCGGCCTCGGCATCGTCGAGGGGCTGACCAAACTCGTCTATCCGACCGCCTCGTCGATGGTGATCTTCGTCGTCATGGTGGTGGTGCTGTTGGTGAAGCCGGCCGGCATCTTCGGCCGGGAGGCGCGGTGATGGGCGCGCGGATCCTCGGCCTGCGCCCGTCGGGGGCGATCCTCCTCGCCTTCCTCGCGGCGGCGCTCGTCGCGCCCTTCGTCGTCTACCCGGTGTTCCTGATGAAGGTGATGTGCTTCGCGCTGTTCGCCTGCGCCTTCAACCTGCTGATCGGATACGTCGGCCTGCTCGCCTTCGGCCACGCGATGTTCTTCGGCGGCTCGGCCTACGTCACCGGCTACGTCCTGAAGAGCTGGGGCTGGACGCCGGAGCTCGCCATCCTGGCGGGCGTCGCCGTCTCGGCGCTCCTCGGCCTCGTGATGGGCGCCCTGTCGATCGGCCGCCAGGGCATCTACTTCGCGATGATCACGCTGGCGCTGGCGCAGATGTTCTTCTTCTTCTGCGTGCAGGCGCCGTTCACCGGCGGCGAGAACGGCATCACCGCCATTCCGCGCGGCAGGCTGTTCGGCCTCCTCGACCTCTCGAACGACCTCGCCCTCTACTACGTCGTGCTGGCGATCACCGGCGCAGCGGTGCTCCTCCTCTACCGGACGGTGCACTCGCCGTTCGGGCAGGTGCTGAAGGGCATCCGCGACAACGAGGCGCGCGCCGTCTCGCTCGGCTACGACGTGGTGCGCTTCAAGCTGCTCGCCTTCGTGCTCTCGGCCGCCCTCGCCGGCCTCGCCGGCTCCCTGAAGGCCGTCGCGCTGCAGCTCGCCACCCTCGTCGACGTGTCGTGGACGACCTCCGGCGAGGTGATCCTGATGACGCTGATCGGCGGCATCGGCACCGTCGTCGGCCCGATCATCGGCGCGCTCGTCATCGTCACCATGCAGAACTACCTGACCGGCTTCGCCGAATGGGTGATCGCCATCCAAGGGGCGATCTTCTTCGTGACCGTGCTGCTGTTCCGCCGCGGCATCGCCGGCGAGGTCGAGCGCTTCTTCCGGCGGCGGGCGGCGGCGCGGGCGGATACGCGGCGGCTGTCGACGACGGCCGAGATCACGGATACCACCGTCTGAAGAGCGTGCGAATCGCGCCGGCGGCCGGGAGGGCCTATGATCAACAGACAGTGGATTCTCGACGCCCATCCGTCCGGCCCGGCCACCGTCGACACCTGGCGGATGATCGACGGCGAGAGGCCGCGGCCGGGGCCGGGCCAGATCCTGATCCGCACGCAGTGGCTGTCGCTCGATCCCTACATGCGCGGCCGGATCAGCCCGTCGGCGAACTACGCCGCCGGCGTCACCCCCGGCGAGGTCATGCACGGTGGCGGCGTCGGCGAGGTGATCGCCTCCAATCACCCGGCCTGGAAGGTCGGCGACCTCGCCGAGGCGATGACCGTCGGCTGGCAGGAATACGCGGCGCTGACGCCGGACCTGCCGGGCGCGGCGCGGGTCAACAAGGTCGACCCGGCGATCGCGCCGCCGCAGGCGAGCCTCTCCTGGCTCGGCATGCCCGGCATCACCGCCTATGTCGGCATGTTCGAGATCGGCCGGCCGAAGCCCGGCGACACGGTGGTCGTCTCGGCCGCCTCGGGGGCGGTCGGACAGATCGTCGGCCAGATCGCCAAGCTCGCCGGGGCGCGCGCCGTCGCCATCGCCGGCTCGGACGAGAAGCTCGACCACTGCCGCGCGATCGGCTTCGACGCCGGCATCAACTACAAGACCGCGCCCGACCTCGCCGCCGCCGTGCGCGCCGCCTGCCCTGACGGCGTCGATGTGTTCTTCGACAACACCGGCGGGCCGATCCACGACGCGGTGCTGCTGAACCTCGCCGTTCACGCGCGCGTCGTCGCCTGCGGCCGCATCGCCGTCGTCGACAAGCCGCCGGAGGAGGACATCGGGCTGCGCGCCAGCGCGCGCCTCGTCGTCACCCGGGCGATGGTGCAGGGCCTCGTCGTGTTCGACTGGTGGCACCGCCGCGAGGAGGCGATCGCCCGGCTCGCCGCCTGGCACCGGCAGGGCGCGCTCGCCTTCAAGGAGGACGTGCTCGACGGCTTCGAGCGCGTGCCGGAGGCGTTCGTGCGCATGATGGCGGGCCGGAACTTCGGCAAGCAGCTGGTCCGGCTCTAGGCCGGCGTTGGCGGAGGCGAGATGGCGGAAATGGCGGACGGCCCGCTCTCCGGGGTGCGCGTCATCGACCTGACGCAGCTCGTCATGGGCCCGCTGGCGACGCAGACGCTGGCCGACCTCGGCGCCGACGTGATCAAGGTCGAATCGCCCGAGGGCGACGTCGTGCGGCGCGTCGGCCCGAGCCTGACCGGCACGATGGGGCCGATCTTCCTGCACCTCAACCGCAACAAGCGCAGCGTCGTCCTCGATCTCAAGGACCCCGCGGCGCGCGAACGGCTGCTCCAGCTCGTCGCCACCGCCGACGTGCTGGTGCACTCCTACCGGCCGCAGGCGATGGCGCGGCTCGGGCTCGCCTACGACGACGTCCGCCGGCACAATCCACGCCTCGTCTACGCCGGGCTTTTCGGCTTCGGGCAAGACGGCCCCTATGCCGCGGACGGCGCCTTCGACGACATGATCCAGCTGATGAGCGGCCTCGCGGAGATGATGGGCCGGACCACCGACGGGCGGCCGCGCTACGTGCCGGCGAACCTCGTCGACCGCTCGGTCGGCCTCTACGCGTTCGGGATCGTGGCGGCGGCGCTCTACGGCCGCGAGCGCACCGGCATGGGCCAGGAGATCGCCATCCCGATGTTCGAGACCTTCGCCAGCATGATGCTCGGCGACCACCTCTACGGCGCAACCTACGTGCCGCCGCGGCCGCCGCAGGGCTATCCGCGGCTGCTCGTCAAGGACCGCGGCCCCTACCCGACGAGCGACGGCTACATCTGCTGCATGATCTACACGCAGCGACAGTGGGACGACTTCCTGCGCGTCGCCGATCCGGCGGGCGCGCTGGCCGGCGACGAGCGGATCGCCGATCTCGGCTCGCGCGCGCGAAACGCGGGCGCCGTGTTCGATCTCATCGCCGGCATCACGCGCCGGCACCCGACCGACCACTGGCTGCCGCTCCTGCGCGGCGCCGGCCTCACCGCCGTGCGGATGGCCACCGTCGAGGATCTCGTCGACGACCCGCACCTGCGCGCGGTCGGCCAGTTCGTCGACGTGGAGCAGCCGAGCGAGGGGCGGCTGCGTCTGCTCCGGCTGCCAGGCACCTGGAGCGGCTGGGCGCCGACCATCCGGCGGCCGCCGCCGGAGCTCGGCGAGCACACCGACGCCGTGCTCACCGAGATCGGCGCGGCCTGACCCCCCTCAGCCGCGCGGCGCGGCCATGGCGAGGATGTTCTGCGCCTGCTTCAGATGCGGCATGTCGAGCATCCTGCCGTCGAGGCCGACGGTTCCGGTGCCCGCCGTGGCGAAGGCGCCGACGACACGGCGGGCGTGCGCGATCTCGGCCGGCGACGGCGTGAAGGCCTCGTGGATGACGGCGACCTGGTCGGGGTGGATGGCGATCTTGCCGGAGAAGCCCATGCGACGCGCCGCCTCGGCATCGGCACGCAGGCCGTCGAGGTCGCGGAAGTCGGCCCAGATCGTGTCGATCGCGGCCACCCCGGCCGCCTTGGCGCCGACGAGGCAGAGCGTCCGCGCAAGCCGGTAGAGGTCGTCGTAGACCCCGTCCGGGCGACGGTTCGAGGTGGCGCCGACCACCGCGGCGATATCCTCCGCCCCCCACGTCAGCCCGACGAGGCGCTCCCCCGAGCCTCGGTAGCTGTCGAGCGCGAAGAGGCCCGGCCCGGTCTCGGTCGCCACCGGCATGATGCGGACGGTGCCGCGCGCGACGCCCTCGCGCACCTCGAGCACGTCGAGCATGTGCGACAGGCGGGCGATGTCGGCGCCGGAGCGGGTCTTCGGCAGGAGGATGGCGTCCGGCCGGCCGCCGACCACGGCGGCGAGGTCGTCGAGGGAGAGCGGCGTGTCGAGCGGGTTGATGCGCACCCAGAGCTGGCTGTCGCGCCCCTGCGGCCTGGCGTCGAGGAAGGCCCGGACCAAGCCGCGGGCGAGCGGCAGCCGGTCGGCCGCCACCGCATCCTCGAGGTCGAGGATGATCGCGTCGGGCCGGATGCCGAGCGCCTTCTCCATCTTCCGCTCGCTGTCGCCGGGCACGAACAGCAGCGACCGCGGCATGGCGAAGGGAAGTGGCTCGGAGGCGGTCATTCTTAATGCTCCTACCATTGACCAATGCGCCGCAAGATTGCATATTGGTCTCCGTGAAGCGAGGCGAAACGATGCGGCAAACCGACAAGAGGAAGCCGATCCTCGACCGGATCTCGGTCCCGAAGACCTACGACGTCCTCGCCGACCAGCTGCGCCGGACGATCCTCGAGGGGACCTTGGAGGAGGGCGAGCGGCTGCCGACGGAGCGCGAGCTCGTCGACCAGACGGGCCTCAGCCGCGGCTCGGTGCGCGAGGCGCTCCGGATGCTCGAGGTCGAGGGCCTCGTCCGGCCGCGCCCCGGCCGCTTCGGCGGCAACATCGTCACCCGCCCCGACAACGACTCGATGGCGCATTTCGTCAGCCAGTTCGTGCGCAGCCGCCGGCTGCCGCTCAGGACGCTGCACGAGACGCGCGAGACGATCGAGCCCGCCCTCGCCCGCCTCGCGGCGGAGAACCGCACCGACGAGGACATCGCCAGGCTGCGCGCCCTCAACGCCACGATGGCCGGAGCCGGCCTCGACGCCCGGCAGTTCGCGGCGCTCAACATCGAGTGGCACAACGCCGTCGCCACCGCGAGCCGCAACGACCTCCTGGCGGCGCTGCTCTACGCCATGTCCTACGGCGTCATCGCCGCGACGACCGACGAGATCTACGACACGCCGGCCATCCACGAGGTGGTGTGCCGCATCCACGAGCGGATCGTCGACGCCATCGAGGCCCGCGACGGCGACGCCGCCTATCGGCGCATGGAGCGCCACGTCAAGGCGACGAGCGCCAAGGCCGGCCAGCGCGAGGATGCCGAGCTGCCGCTGGATCCGCCGGACGACCAATAGAGCGCTCGATCAACGAGACGACACACGCGACGACCGTCGGCGGAGCACCCGTCGCATGGTGGGAGGAAGCACGTCCATGTCCGAAATTCCCCGGCGCCCCGACCCATCGGGCGACCGTCCTCTCGACGTCGCCGTCGTCGGCGCCGGCTTCGCCGGCCTCTATCTGCTGCACCGGCTGCGCGGGCTCGGCTTTTCGGTGCGGGTGTTCGAGGCCGCGGAGGACGTCGGCGGCACCTGGTACTGGAACCGCTATCCGGGCGCGCGCTGCGACGTCGAGAGCGTGCAGTATTCCTACTCGTTCGACGAGGACCTGCAGCAGGAGTGGTCGTGGTCGGAACGCTTCGCGACGCAGCCGGAGATCCTGCGCTACATCAACCACGTCGCCGACCGCTTCGACCTCCGGCGCGACATCCGGCTGAACACCCGCATCGCCGCCGCGGCGTTCGATGACGAGCGGAGCCTCTGGACGCTGACGACGGACGCCGGCGAGGCGATCGTCGCGCCGTACTGCATCATGGCGACGGGCTGCCTCTCGTCCGCCCGCATCCCCGACATCGCGGGGCTTTCGGGCTACCGCGGCCGCGTCTACCACACCGGCAACTGGCCGCACGAGGGCGTCGACTTCACCGGCCTCAGGGTCGCGACGATCGGCACGGGATCGTCCGCGATCCAGGCGATCCCGGAGATCGGCCGCCAGGCGGAGCACCTCTTCGTCTTCCAGCGGACGCCGAACTTCAGCGTGCCGGCGCGCAACGCGCCGCTCACCGACGACTACGTGCGGTCCTGGAAGTCGAGCTACGCCGAGCACCGCCGGCGCGCCCGCGAGGAGACCCGCTCCGGCACGATCTACGACTTCGCCACCCGCTCGGCGCTCGCCGTCGACGACGCGGAGCGTGAGCGCGAGTACGCCGCCCGCTGGGCGAAGGGCGGGGCGAACTTCATGCACGCCTACAACGACCTGCTGGTCGACGAGGCGGCCAACCGCACCGCCGCCGACTTCGTGCGCGCCCGCATCCGCGAGACGGTCGCCGACCCGGCGGTCGCCGAGGCGCTGTGCCCGACCGACCACCCGATCTTCGCCAAGCGGATCTGCGTCGACACGGACTACTACGAGACGTTCAACCGGGAGAACGTGACGCTGGTCGACCTGCGCAAGGCTCCGCTGGAGCGGATCACCGAGCACGGGGTGAAGACGGCGGCCGCGACCTACGACGTAGACGCGATCGTCTTCGCCACCGGCTTCGACGCGATGACCGGCGCGCTCAACGCCATCGACATCCGCGGCGCCGCGGGCGCGCTCCTGCGCGACAAGTGGGCCGGCGGGCCACGCGCCTATCTCGGCCTGATGAGCGCCGGATTCCCGAACCTCTTCCTCGTCACGGGTCCCGGCAGCCCGTCGGTGCTGAGCAACGTCCTCGTCTCGATCGAGCAGCACGTCGAGTGGATCGGCGACTGCCTCGCCCACCTGCGCGACCGTGGCCTCGACCGCATCGACGCAGTGCCGGAGGCGGAGGACCGCTGGGTCGAGCACGTCGACGCGGTGGCGCACACCACGCTCTATCCGCGCGCGGCGTCCTGGTACATGGGCGCCAACATTCCGGGCAAGCCGCGCGTGTTCATGCCCTACATCGGCGTCGACACCTACAGACAGAAATGCAACGCGGTGGCGGCCGCGGGCTACGAGGGCTTCGTGCTCTCGCGGACCGCGGCGGCCGGCAACGAAGCGCCGCGGAAACGGGGAGGAAGACATGCGTCTTGAAGGAAAGCTGGCCGTCATCACCGGCGCCGCATCGGGCATCGGCCGCGCCGCGGCCGAGCTCTTCGCCCGGGAGGGCGCGGCGGTCGCGGTCGTCGACATCAACGAGGCGCGCATCGGCGAGGTGGTGTCGGCGATCGGCGCGGCCGGCGGGCGGGCCGTCGGCATCGGCGCCGACCTCACCCGCAAGGACGAGGCGAAGCGCTTCGTGCACGCCGCGGCCGAGGCGCTCGGCGGCATCGACATCCTGTGGAACCACGCCGGCACGCCCGGCCCGGCCGGCGTCGAGAACCTCGACGAGGCCGAGTACGACATGTCGATGGCGCTCAACGTGACGTCCGCCCTCCTCGCCTCCGGCGAGGTGATCGGCCACATGCGCCGGCGCGGCGGCGGCGCGGTGCTGTTCACCGCCTCGGTTTCGGGCCTCGTCGGCTCGATGTTCAGCCCGGTCTACTCGGCCGAGAAGTTCGCCGTCGTCGGCCTCGCGAAGTCGCTCGCCCAGCGCTTCGCCGCCGACAACGTGCGGGTGAACGTGATCTGCCCCGGCCCGATCGACACGCCGATGCTGCCGGGCTTCCTCGGCCGCGGCGAGGACAAGGAGAAGCTCGCCGAGAACGGTCGGAAGGCGATGGGCGCCGTGCCGCTCGGCCGCTTCGGCAAGCCGATCGAGATCGCCCACGCCGGGCTGTGGCTCGCCTCCGACGACGCCTCGTTCGTCACCGGCGCGGCGATCCCCGTCGACGGCGGCTACACCTGCCGCTGAACCGGCGGCGCCTCGTCCTTCGCCGGTCGGCGCACGCAACGGAAGCCGACGTGGCTGGTCGAGGTGTCGACCGGCTCGGCGTGGCGCGCCGCCGGGCGGTAGCGGCGGCAATAGTTCGGGGCGCAGAGGTGCGAGCCGCCCTTCAGCACCTTGCGTGGGATGCGGACCTCCGGCTGCGCCGGGTCGTAGCTCGCCTCGACCGCGCCGCCACGCGGGTTCTGCGGCACGCAGCAGGCCTTGGCGGCGTCGCCGGGATGGCGGTCCGACCACCAGTCGGCCGTCCACTCCCAGACGTTGCCGATCATGTCGTGGAGCCCGTAGCCGTTCGGTGGGAAGGCCCCGACCGGCGAGGTGCGCACATAGCCGTCGGTGGCGAGGTTCTCGTTCGGGAACGCGCCCTGCCAGGTGTTGGCGACCGGGCGCCCGCCCGGCTCGAGCTCGTCTCCCCAGGCGAACTCAGCCCCCTCGAGGCCGCCGCGGGCGGCGAACTCCCACTCCGCCTCGGTCGGCAGCGCCTTCCCGGCCCACGCCGCATAGGCCTCGGCGTCGCGGTAGGCGACGTGCACCACCGGATGGTCGTCGAGACCCTTGGTGCTGCTGCCCGGACCGTAGGGCCGGCGCCAGCAGGCGCGGAAGCGGAACGTCCACCAGCGGCTCCAGTCGCCGAGGCCGACCGGGCGCTCCGGAGGCGTGAAGACGAGCGAGCCCGCCTTCAGCATGTGCGGCAGCGCGCCCGGATAGTCCTTCGGGTCGGGCGCCGTCTCGGCCACCGTGACGTGGCCGGTCGCCTCGACGAAGGCGCGGAACTCGGCGTTCGTCACCGGCGCCGGGTCGATGAAGAAACCGTCGACCGCCACCCGGTGGGCCGGCCGCTCCTCGGGATAGTGGTCGTCCGACCCCATCAGGAAGGTGCCGCCCGGAATCCACACCATCGGCATGACGGGGGCCGGACGGCTGGCCGCGGCCTTCGCCGACCGTCGTTCTGACCTGGACAACCGTCCTCTCCGCAATCCTCGCTCGGCCGGGCCCGGCGAGACGAAGGGCACCGGCGAGTCGCGCCTCGCGGGGCGACCCTATCGCGATCCGGCGGGCGGAGCCATCGCTCGCCGCCCGCAGCCGCGCCGCCGGGCGGCCGTCGTCAGCCGCCGTGGCCGTGGCGGTGGTGCAGGTCCGGAAAGTGCGGGTGCGTATGAACCATCGGCGCGTGCCGGTGGCGATGGGTGTGCGGCTCGCCGGGGGGATCGTCCGGCGCGTGGGCATGCTGGTGGTGCGCATCGTGCACGTGGCGGTGCTCGTGCTCGAGCGCCTCGTGCGCGTGGGCGTGCTCGTGCCGCTCGGTCAGATGGAGATAGAGCCCGACCGCCATCAGCGCGGCCGCGAGGAGGAACCCCGCCGTCACCGGGTCGCCGAAGAGCCCGATCGCCAGCGCCGCGCCGATGAAGGGCGCGGTGGAGAAATAGGCCCCCGTCCGAGCGGCCCCGAGGTGGCGCAGCGCCAGCACGAACAGCACCAGGCTGACACCGTAGCCGGCGAAGCCGACGATGCCCGCCGCCGCGACCTCGCCGGCGGCCGGCATCGCCGCGCCGCGCCAGACGGCGAGGCCGAGGTTCACGGCGCCGGCGACGAGCCCCTTGATCATGGCGATCTCGACGGGATCGGCGGAGGAGAGCTTGCGCGTCAGGTTGTTGTCGATGCCCCAGGCGAGGCAGGCGCCGAGGATCGCGAGCGCCCCGAGGCCGACGCCCGCCGGCCCGCCCTGCCACGACAGCAGCGCCGCCCCGGCGAGGATCGCGAGCGCGCCGGCGAGGAGGCGCCGGTCGACGCTCTCGCGGAACACCACCCAGGCGATCACCATCGTCGCCAGGCCCTCGACGTTGAGGAGCAGCGAGGCGGTCGAGGCCGGCGTCGCGGCGAGGCCGACCATCAGCAGGATCGGACCGGCGACGCCGCCGAAGAGGACGACGAGCGCCAGCCACGGCAGGTCGCGGCGGCGCAGCGGCGCCTCGGCCGGCGGCCCGCCGCGCGCCCGCCGCACCCCGTGCAGCACGGCGAGGCCGAGCCCGGATCCGAGATAGAGGAGGCCGGCGAGCAGCCACGGATCGATGCCGCCGCCGAGCATCAGCTTGGCGAGCGGGGTGCTCGCGCCGAACAGCGCGGCCGCCGCCAACGCCAGCCCCACACCGCCGAATCGTCCAAAGTGCATCGTGCGCCTCCTCCGGCGCGAGGATAGCACCTCCGCCGCCCGGCCCGAGCGGCGGAGGTGCGGGCAGCGCCGGCGAACCTAGCGCTGCCAGGCGACCAGCGGCAGCTCGACCGGCAGGATGGCGGCGGGATGATCGGGCACGACGCGCACGGTGTAGTGCTCGATCGGGCGGCCCGACGGCAGCGCGGCGGCGTAGAGGAAGCCGTTCGCCGCGCCGGGAATGGCGTCGCCACGGACGAGCGGCAGACGCTCCGGCGGAAGGTCGCCCCACGGCCCGGCATAGAGTTCGGCGCGCACCGCAGCGGGCTCCACCTCGCCGAGATAGACGGGGACGGTGACCGCCCGGGCGCCCTCGCCGCCGGCGACCCCGACCTCGCCGATGTGCAGGCTCGCCCAGCGCCGCCCGAGGGCGCGCGACCAGGCATCGAGCGCCTTCGCCGGCGCATAGCCGTCCGCGGCGCGCTCGCGCAGGGCGCGGGCGAGCGGCAGATAGGCGCGCTCGATGTAGTCCTTCATCATGCGCGAGCTGCTGAAGGCCGGCGTCAGCGTGCACATGCTCGCCCGCACCCGGGCGAGCCAGGCGCGTGGCAGGCCCGCCGCGTCGCGCTCGTAGAATGCCGGCACGACGGCCGTCTCGAGGATCTCGTAGAGGCTGGCCGCGTCGCGCTCGTCGCCGGCCGCGTCGCGCGCGGCGACCTCCTCGCCGCCCACGGCGGCGTCCGTGAGCGCGACGTCGCCCCCGACGCCGATCGCCCAGCCGACCGCCGGGTCGTAGGCCTCGTCCCACCAGCCGTCGCGGACCGAGCAGTTGAGGCCGCCGTTCACCAGCACCTTCATGCCGCTGGTGCCGCACGCCTCCCACGGTCGGCGCGGCGTGTTGATCCAGACGTCGACGCCCTGCACGAGCTGCTGCGCCATGTCGATGTCGTAGTCCTGCAGGAAGACGATGCGGCCGCGGAAGCGCGGCGAGCGGGAGAGCTCCACCCAGGCGCGGATCATCTCCTTGCCGGCGTGGTCGGCGGGATGCGCCTTGCCGGCGACGACGATCTGCGCCGGCCGGCGCTCGTCGAGAAGCAGCCGGGCGAGTCGCTCGCGGTCGCGCAGAAGCAGGTTGGTGCGCTTGTACTCGGTGAAGCGGCGGGCGAAGCCGAGGGTCAGCACGTTGGGGTCGAGCACGGTGTCGGCGCCGGCCACCGCCTCGTCGTCGAACCCGGCCTCGCCGAGCTGCACGGAGAGGCGCCGGCGGGCCGCCTCGACCAGCTGCGCGCGGCCCTCGCCGCGCATCGCCCAGAGCCGCTCGTCGGTGACCTCGGCGATCGCCTCGAAGCCGCCCGCGGGCGGCGAGCGCCACCGTTCCCGGCCGCAGGATTCGGTCCAGATCCGGTCGGCCTCCGCCGAGTCCCAGGTCGGGACGTGCACGCCGTTGGTGATGTGCGAGACCGGCACCTCGTCGGTCGGCCAGCGCGGGAACAGCGGCTGGAAGACCTGCCGGCTGAATGCGCCGTGCAGACGGCTCACCCCGACCGTCATCGCCGAGCCGCGCAGGGCGAGATAAGCCATGTTGAACAATTCGCCCGCGCTCTGGGTCAGCCGACCGAGCGAGGCGATGTCGGAGAGCCGCGCCCCGGTCCGCTCCAGCAAGCCGGCAAAATGCGGCAGGTACTTGCGCATCAGCGCGGGATCGAAGCGGTCGAAGCCAGCGGCGACGGGCGTGTGCGTCGTGAAGACGTTGCCGGCCCGCGTCGCCCACAGCGCCTGCATGAAGTCGAGGTTCTCGCGCAGCGCCAGCTGTCGCGCCCGCTCGATGACGGCGAAGGCCGCATGGCCCTCGTTGACGTGCAGGATCTCGGTCTCCGGCTGGAGCGCGGCGACCACCCGCCAGCCGCCGATGCCGAGTGCGATCTCCTGCAGGAAGCGGGTCTCGGCACCGCCGCCGTAGAGCTTGGTGGTGATGCCGCGGTCGGCCGGGTTGTTGAGTGGGTCGTTGCTGTCGAGGAGGTAGAGCGGCACCCGCCCGACGGTCACGCGCCAGACGCGCAGCCGCAGCTCGCGGCCCGGCAGCTCGATCGAGACGCGCAGCCAGCCGCCCTCCGGCAGGACCACGGGCTCGATCGGCATCGTCGCCGGCTCATTGTAGGGATAGAATTCCTGCTGCGTGCCGCCCGCCTCCAGCATCTGGCGGAAGTAGCCCTCCTGGTAGAGCAGCCCGACGCCGATCACCGGCACGTCGAGGTCGCTCGCCGCCTTCAGGAAGTCGCCCGCGAGCACGCCGAGGCCGCCGGCATAGAGCGGCAGCGCGGCGCCGAGGCCGAACTCCATGCTGAGGTAGGCGACACCGCCGAGGCGGGTGCCGTCGCACGCCTCGCGAAACCATCCCGGCTGGTCGAGATAGCGCTGCCGAGCCGCCGCGAGCGCGGCGAGCTCGGCGAGGAAGCCCGGGTCGGCGGCGAGCGTCCGCAGCCGCTCGGCGGGCGTGCTCTGCAGCACCACCCACGGGTTCCGGGTGCCCGCCCACAGCGCGGCGTCGACGTGCGACCACAGCGCGTCGCTCTCGTGATTCCAGGTCCAGCGCAGATCGAGCGCCAGCGCCCGCAGGGCCGACAGCTCAGCGGGCAGTTCGGGCTGGGGAAGGGCAACCATCGCCGTCGCTCCGGTGTGCGGCTTCGTGACCATCACCGTCGCCCGCGGCGAACGGCGCGTCCTTGCGGTGCGTCATCGGACGGCCGAGCCGAGGCAGGGATCCGCCGCCGCGTGCGGCACCTCGACTTTTGCGCGTCGCCCGCTAGGATCGCCGCCGATCGGAACGGGAAGATGTCAGATGAGAGTTGTGGTCGTCGCAATTGCGCTCGTGCTGGCGGTCGGCGGATGCGCCAACCAGCCGTACAAGGACGGCGTCTACCCGGCGGTCGCCACGCACTCTGCCCCGCCGCCCGTCTACCAGCCCGACTTCCCGCCCGACGCCAACGTCGAGCCGCCGCCGATCGCGCCGTAGGCCGCCTCCCGCCACCCGGGTGGAGCCGCTCAGGCGATCGTGTCGTCGCCGCCGGGAGCGTCCGGCCGCGTCAGGATGAACACCGACACGGCCGCGAGCACGACGACCTGGACGACGAGAATCGTCGTGCCGACGCCGGCCGCCCAGGTCGCGACGAGCGTGGCGGCCATCAGGCCGACCGCCACCACCTTGGCACGCCGGCCGATGGCGCGATGCGCCCGCCAGTCGCGGATCGGCGGCCCGAGCCGCGGATGATCGACGAGCCAGGCCTCGAAGCGCGGCGAGGAGCGCGAGAAGGCGAAGGCGGCGAGGAGCAGGAACGGCGTCGTCGGAACGAGCGGCAGCACGATACCGACCACGCCCGCGGCGACCGCGGCGATGCCGAGCCCGAACCAGAGCGTTCTCATCGACCCGAGACTTCCATCCGCCCCCGCGGCGCCCGCGGTCCAGAAGATAGGTGGCGGCGCCCCCGGCCGCCATGCGGCCGATCATGCAGGCGGGACCCATCCGCTCGGTCGGACCGCGAGAGCGCTTGTCCTTCCAGATGGAACCATCTGGTCGATCAGAAATCGCTCCAGGTTCAAAACCTTAAGCATATTCTTATCGCTCAGGTCGTTTCGATCTGAGCGGAATATGCTCTAGGAAGCACCATGCCGAACGAGCCGGACGACGCCGCGAGACCCTATCCACTGCTGCGCCGCTTCTTCCGCGTCGGCGGCCCGGTGTTCGCGCTCTTTCTCCTCGCCCTCGCCGCCGGCTCCGTCGCCGCCATGCGCGGCGCGGTGGAGGACGTCTACCTCCAGATCGCGGAGCGGCGGGCGAGCGACCTCGTCGCCGAAGTTCGCGACGCCCTTCCCACCGCCTGGGCCCACCTGATCGATCGGGAGCACCTCGCGCCGGCCGACTTCGCCGCCCTGGCCGACGCCTTCGCCAAGGAGGTGCGTGAAGCCCGCTTGGACCGCCTGAAGGTCTACGACGTCGAGGGGCGCACGCTGTTCTCGATGATCCCGGCCGAAATCGGCAAGATCGAGAACGGTCGGGCGCTGCAGCGGGTGCTCGGCTCGCAGGAACCCGGGCTCGACACCGTGATCGACCGCGGCGGCGCGGCCTTCTATGAACTCTACGTTCCATTGCTCGAGAACGGTCGGCTCGCGGCCGTCGTCGAGCTGTACGAGCCGATCGACTACCTCGACGGCTTGATCCTCGGTACCGCCGCTCCCGCAGCGATCGTGCCGATGGTGCTCCTGTTGCTCCTGATCCTCGTGCTGTTCCAGCTCGCGCGCCGGGCGCAGCGGGACATCGACTGGCGAACCGTCCGCATCGCCGAGCTGACCGGGCGGGTGGAGCGCCTCGTGTCGCGGCGGGCCGTGCAGGCGATGCACAGCGCGGAGGCCGGCGCGCCCCTGGAGCCACGCGCCTTCGACTGCACGCTGTTCTTCTCGGACGTGCGCGGCTTCACGCTGTTTTCCGAGACCGTGGCGCCGCGCGACGTCATCGAGCAGCTCAACCGGGTGATCGCGCTGCAGGTCGGCATTCTCGAGGAGGCGGGCGCCGACGTCGACAAGTTCATCGGCGACGCCGTCTTCGCCCGCTTCGAGGGCCCCGACCGCGCCGCCGCGTCGATCGGCGCGGCGCTCGCGATCCAAGGTCGGCTGGCCGACCGTTCGATCCCTCTCGCGATCGGCATCGGCATCGCGTCCGGGCCGGTGGTGGCGGGCGTCATCGGCGCCACCGGCCGCTACGACTACACGGTACTCGGCGACCCGGTGAACGTCGCCTCGCGCCTCTGCTCGGCCGCCGGGCCCGGCGAAGTGGTCGTCGACGCCGCGACGGCCGCCGCGGCCGCCTGCGCCATCGGCGACCGCGAGACGATCCCGGTAAAGGGCCGCGCCGCAGCGGTCGACGTCGTCCGCATCGCTGCCCGATCGGCCGGCGAGGCGCCCTCGACGACGGGACCAGACGGACGCTGAGCACGCCCCGTGGGCGGCCGGTGCTACGACGTCTCGTCGATCGACAGGGTGTAGCCGAGGCGGGCGGCGGCGTTGTTGATGTGGGTCGACATCGCCTTGCGCGCCGCGTGCGGCGCGCCCTCGGCGAGCGCGTCGTAGATCGCCTGGTGCTCGGCGATGGTGACGTCGATCAGCGCGCCGACCGGGCCGGCGCGGGCCCGCGTCTCCATGATGCTCTCGCGCACCTGCTCGGACAGGAAGCCGATCACCATCGCGAGATAGGGGTTGCCGGTGGCGCGGGCGACGAGACGGTGGAACTCGAGGTCGGCGTCGACGCCGCCCTTCTCCCACTTCTCGGCGCCGCGCATGCGCCCGAGCGCGTCGGCGAGCGCGGCGAGCTGCGCCGGGCCGCAGAGCTGCGCGGCGATGCCGGCGGCGCGGATCTCGAGGATCGCCCGGAGCTCGAAGAGGCCGAGGAAGGCGGAGCGGTCGGTCAGCGTCTCCGGGTCGATGCGCAGCGTCGAGTTCGCCTCGCTGCGCACGATGAAGGCGCCGACACCCTGGCGCGACTGGATCATGCCGTCGGACCGGAGCCGCGAGATCGCCTCGCGCACCACGTTGCGGCTGACGCCGAAGCTCTCGGCGAGGGCCTGCTCGGTCGGCAGCCGGTCGCCCGGCTTCAGCCGGCCTTCGGTGATCTCCTCGACGATCTGGGCGGCGACGCGCGACGGCAGGTGCGGCGTGCGGCCGAGCGTGCCGAGCTTCATCCGCGAGGGGCCTTCGGTCATCGTGGGGCGGGCGTCACGAGGGATCGGGGAGGATGCGGCCGGGGTTCATCAACCCCGCCGGGTCGAGCGCCGTCTTGATCCGCTGCAAGAGATCGAGCTCCGTTTCCGACACGCGCTTCAGGAAGGCCGAGCGCTTGATGCGTCCGATGCCGTGCTCGGCGCTGATCGAGCCGCCGAGGGCGTCGACGACGTCGAAGATCGCATCCTCGCACCGCTCGAGCAACGCGAGCACCGCGGCGGGCGCGAGGCCCGGCGGCGGCACGACGTTGAGGTGGACGTTGCCGTCGCCGACGTGGCCGTAGCCGAGCGCGATGGCGTCCGGGGCGATGCGCTCCAGCGCCGCCGCGGCCTCGTCCATGAAGCGGGCGAGCGAGGAGATCGGGATCGAGACGTCGGTCCTGAGGTGGCGGCCGCGCCTGACCTGCGCCTCGATCATGCCCTCGCGGATCCGCCAGAACTCCGCCGCCTGGGCGCTGCTCGCGGCGAGCGCGCCGTCGACCACGAGGCCGTCGTCGGCGGCACCCGCGAGGAAGCGCTCGACGAGGTCGCGCAGGTCGACGAGGCCGCTCGCCGAGGCCTCCATCAGCACGTAGACCGGGGCGGCGGAGGCGAGCGGGTCGCGCAGGCCCGGCATCGCCTCGAGCGAGAGCTCGACGCCGCGCCGCTGCAGCAGCTCGAAGGCCGACAGGAGATCGCTGAGGCCGGTGCGGGCGGCGGCGTAGAGCGCCATCGCCGCGGCGGTCGACGGCACCGCGAGAAACGCAGTCTCGACCTGGGTCGGCCGCGGGAAGAGCTTCAGCACGGCGGCGGTGACGATGCCGAGGGTGCCCTCGGCGCCGAGGAAGAGCTGCTTCAGGTCGTAGCCGGTGTTGTCCTTGCGCAGCGTCCCGAGGCCGTCCCAGACGCGGCCGTCGGGCAGCACCACCTCGAGGCCGAGGACGAGGTCGCGCGTCATGCCGTAGCGCAGCACGTTGAGACCGCCGGCGTTGGTGGCGACGTTGCCGCCGATCTGGCAGCTCCCCTGCGCCCCGAGGGCGAGGGGGAAGTAGCGGTCGGCCGCCTCGGCGGCCCGGTGCACGGTCTCGAGCACGCAGCCCGCCTCGGCGACCATCGAGAAGTTGCCGCGGTCGATCGCCCGGATGCGGTCCATCCGCTCGAGGCTGACGACCACCTCGTCGCCGCGCGCCGACGGCACGGCGCCCGCCACCAGCCCGGTGTGTCCGCCCTGCGGCACGATCGGCAGGTGGCGGGCGACGCAGTGGCGGACGATCGCCGCCACCTCCTCGGTGGTGCGCGGGCGCAGCACCGCGAGCGGCCGGCCGTGGTGATCGCCAGACCAGTCGCGCACGTAGCGCGAGCCGGGATCGACGTCGCGGACGACGCCGCCCGGCCCGAGCAAGGCCTCGAAGTCGTCGAGATCGGCCGTCAGCGCGCCCGTCATCGGCACGTCTCCTCTCGCGGCACCGCCGCCGCCCCGTCTTCTTCTTCCGCCGCCGGTCCGACCTTCGGTCCGCCGGCCGCTCGCCGCCCTCGGCACGCCCTCTTTCGCTGGGAGGCGAAAAAATCAGTTGTCCTACAATAGGGCGACGTGACATCCTACGACAAGCGAAGAAAACGGGCTGCCGAAACGAGCGGCCGGCGGTGGGGAGAGAACCGCATGTTCGTCACGCCGGAGGGCGACAAGGTCCTCGTCGTCGACGGCCACATCCATCTGTGGGATGCCAGGCCCGAGAACCGTCGCAACCGCTACGGGCTCACGTTCATCGAGAGCTTCTGGGGCTCGCACGTCGGCATGACGCCGCCCGCCGAGCGCTGGAGCTTCGAGCGCTTCCTGCACTACGGCGTCGACGGCGCGGCGAAGGACCTCTTCGTCGATGGCTATGTCGACCACGCGATCATGCTGCCGACGAACCTCACCGACTTCTTCGTCGACGGCTTCAACACCGTCGAGCAGTGCGCCGCCTTCAAGACCGCCTACCCGGACAAGGTGACGCTCAACGGCCGCTTCGACCCGCGCGACGGCGAGCGCGGCCTCGAACGCTTCGAGGCCGACCACGAGAAGTGGAAGTTCAAGGGCGCCAAGATCTACACCGCCGAATGGAATGGCGTCTCCAAGGGCTACACGCTGCGCGAGGACATCGTCGCGCCCTACATGGAGAAGTGCCGGGAGCTCGGCATCCGCAACATCCATATCCACAAGGGGCCGACGATCCACCCCTTGAACCTCGACGCCTTCGACGTGCGCGACGTCGACTACGTCGCGACCGCGTTCCCCGACCTCAATTTCATCGTCGACCACTGCGGCATGCCGCGCATCGACGACTTCTGCTGGATCGCCGGCCAGGAGCCGAACGTCTACGGCGGGCTGGCGCTGATCCCCTCGTTCATCCACGCCAGGCCGAAATACTTCGCCCAGATGATGGCCGACCTCCTGTTCTTCCTCGGCCCCGATCGGCTGATCTTCGGTAGCGACTACGGCATCACGAGCCCGAAGTGGATCGTCGAGAAGTTCATGGCGTTCGAGTTCCCCGAGGACCTCGCCCGCGAGGCGGCGACGCCGCTGACCCTCGAGGTCAAGCGCAAGATCCTCGGCCTCAACGCCGCGCGGCTCTACGGCATGCCGGTGGCGGTGGAGTTCGGCGGGCCGCCGGAGCCGGCGACCGGCCTCGCGCGGGAGGTGGCGTCCGATGCTGCAGCCTGACCTCGTCCCGCCGTCGCCGCGACCGCCGCCGGCCGCCGCCGACGCGCGCCGCGCCGAGGTGCTGGCGCGCCTCGACGAGGTGATGGACCCCGAGCTCGACCGCTCGGTGGCCGAGATGGGGTTCCTCTGCGAACTCGGGATCGACGGCGGCACGGTCGACCTCGCCTTCCGACTGCCGACCTACTGGTGCTCGGCCAACTTCGCCTTCCTGATGGCCGAGGACATGCGCGCCGCGCTCGAGCGGCTGCCGTGGGTGGACGAGGCGCGCGTGCGCCTGCTCGACCATTTCGCGGCGCGGCGGATCAACGCCGGCGTCGCCGCCCGGCTCGGGTTCGAGGACGCCTTCCGCGGCGAGGCGGCCGGCGACCTCGCCGCGATCCGCCGCGCCTTCGAGGAGAAGGCCTTCCTCGGCCGGCAGGACAGGCTCGTCGAGGCGCTCGCCGCGCGCGAGGGCCTCGCCGCGGCGCTCGCCCTCACGGTGGCCGCCCTCGAGCGGCTCGCCGACGGCAACGACGCGGCGCTGCGGCCGCTCGCGCTCCGCTACCTGCAGCTCCGCCGCCGCTTCGGCGGCCGGGCCGGCCCGTCCGATCCCGCCGTCGTCCGGCTCGACGGCACGCCCGTCGCCCCCGCCGACTACCCGGCCCACCGGCGCGAGGCGCGGCGGGTGCGCGGCGCGGCCGAGGCCAACGCCGAGCTCTGCCGCATCCAGCTCGCCGCCCGCTACGCCGAGGCCGGCACCGCCCCCTTCCTGACCGCCAGCGACGAGGACGAAGAATGACCGCTCAGGCGCCTGCGGGCGACAAGTTCCAGCTCATGCACACCATGGTGCGGGTGAAGGACCTCGACAGGTCGCTCGACTTCTACACCCGCCTGCTCGGCATGACGCTGCTGCGCAAGATGGACTTCCCGGAGGGGCGGTTCTCGCTCGCCTTCGTCGGCTACGGCCCGGAGGAGAGCCACGCGGTGATCGAGCTCACCTACAACTGGGACCAGGAGCGGCCCTACGACCTCGGCACCGGCTACGGCCACATCGCGCTCGGCGTGCGCGACATCCACGGCATCTGCGCCGAGCTCGAGAAGGCCGGCGCCAACATTCCGCGCAAGCCCGGCCCGATGAAGCACGGCACCACCCACATCGCCTTCGTCGAGGATCCCGACGGCTACAGGATCGAGCTGATCGACCTCGACACGCGCGACTGACCGGCGACCGCCGGACCCCGGCGTCTGGACGACCGGCCGACCCGCGAGGGCCGGCCGAAGGGCGCGTGCGTGCCGTTTGCCGGCGCGTGCGCAACGACAACGAGCGGGCAGAACCGCCCGCCAGCGAGGAGGAAACGGGAATGGGCGTGACTTGGAATCCGTCCGGCCGCGGGCCGGGCGTCGGGCAGTTCGTCGCGGGCGCCTGCCTCGCGGCGGTGGTGGCGGCCGGCATGGCCGGGCCGGCGACGGCGCAGACCGACAACGACAAGATCGTCGCCGAGCGGGTCGCCGCCAACGCCGACAAGTTCAACCTGTCGATGGTGCCGGAGATCAAGAACAAGCAGAAGATCACCGTCGTCGTCGAATCGGGCTTCTGGACCGACTACCTGAAGCAGGCGATGATCCCGAAGTTCACCGAGAAGACCGGGGTCGAGGTCGAGGTTGTCGGCATGTCGACCAACGTCATGTACGCCAAGCAGCAGGTCGAGCTGCTCGGCGATACCGGCGGCTACGACGTGCTGTCGATGGAAGCGGCCTACGTGCCGGAGTGGGCGGCGAACGGCTATGTCAAGCCGCTGTTCGATCTCGCCAAGGAATACGATCCGGACGGCGCCGACGGCATGGTGACGTTCCTGAAGCCGTTCTACGCCGGCCTGATGTCGATGATGACCTACGACGGCCAGCCCTACTCGATCCCCTACAACAACTACACGATGGGGCTGCACTACCGGGCCGACCTGTTCGCCAACGCCGACGAGCGGGCCGCCTTCGCCGAGAAGTACGGCTATCCGCTGACCGTGCCGAAGACCTTCCCCGAGCTCGTCAACGCCGCGCAGTTCTTCACCCGCAAGGCGGGCGAGACGCTCGCCGGGCAGACGCTCGCCAAGGACTTCTACGGCGTGGCGCTGATGGCCGGCCGCAACGAGCAGATCAACGACGAGTTCTCGGCGATCATCTGGGGCATGGGCGGCGACTGGTTCCGCTCGATCTACGACAAGACCGGCAAGCTCGAGGGCTACGAGATCACCATCCCCGACCGCATCAGCGCGGTGGCGGCCGAGACCTATCTCGACCTCCTGAACTACGCGCCGCCGGCCGCCAAGGGCTGGGACTTCCCGGAGGCGGCGAACGCCATGGCCGAGGGCCAGGTCGCGATGGTGCCGTTCATGTACAACAATCTGTGGCCGGTGACCGCCTCGGTCGAGGAGAAGGTGCCGGGCGCCAAGGCCGCCGTCGACACCGTGCCGGGCGGACGCCCCTACACCGGCGCCTACGGCATCGGCGTCGCGCACAACGCCGGCAACCCCGAGGCCGCCTACTGGTTCGTGAAGTACCTCACCTCCTACGAGGGCCAGATGGCGTACGCCCTCGGCGGCGGCAACCCGTGCCGGCGCGACGTCGTGCTCGACCCATTCTTCCAGTCGCCGGACCGGCGCCTCATCAACGGCGCCTATGCCCAGAACGACGCCGATACGCTGGCCTGGACCTACGACGTCGCCAAGAAGGGCCACTTCACCTCAACCGCGATGGGCAAGATCTACTCCGAGCTCGCGATCACCTCGGCCAAGATCGCCAACAAGGAGATGACGGTCGACGCCGCCTACAAGGAGCTCGCCGACAAGATCCGCGACATCCAGGACCGCAGCGGCAACGCGCCGATCCTCAACTGATCCGTCGCCGACGGGGCCGCGCGGCGCCCAGCCCGGGCGCCGCGCGGCCGCATCCAGAGCCTCCCCGCCGGCCCCAGGTCGGCCCGCCAGGAGCAGCCGCGTGGCCCTCGACACCTCCTCCGATATCCCGATCGCCGGCCGGCCGGCGGCACGGCGGTCGGCCTTCGGCCGCCTCCTCGACAACGACGCCTCGTTCAAGTGGCTGCTGCTCGCGCCGGCGATCCTGTTCATGCTGCTGCTCGTCGTCTACCCGACGCTGTTCGCGGTGACGACCTCGTTCGAGAAGTACATCCTGCCGCGCAAGCCCTCGTTCGCCGGGCTCGACAACTGGCGCTGGGTGGTCAACGACGCCTCGTTCTGGACGGCCTTCGGCATCACGCTGAAGTTCGTCGTCATCGCGGTCGTCGTCGAGATCGTGCTCGGCACGCTGATCGCGCTCTTCCTCAACCGCGACTTCCGCGGCCAGACGCTGGTGCGCGGGCTGTGCATCCTGCCGCTGGTCGCCGCCCCCTTCGCCACCTCGCTCGCCTGGCGGCACCTCTACAATTCGGACTACGGCGTCATCAACTACGCGCTGCAGGCGATCGGGCTGCCGAAGGTCGAGTTCCTCGCCGACAGCTCGATCGCCCTCTATTCGGTCATCGCCATCGACGTCTGGCAGTGGACGCCGCTCGTCGTCTTCGTCGTCTTCGCGGCCCTGCGCGGGCTGCCGAAGGAGCCGTTCGAGGCCGCCCGCATCGACGGCGCCTCGGCCTGGTTCACCTTTCGCCGGCTCACCCTGCCGATGATCAAGCCGGTGCTCCTCATCGTCGCCATGCTGCGGCTCGTCGAGGCCTTCCGGGTCTACGACATCCTCTACGGCACGACGCGCGGCGGGCCGGGCACCTCGACCGAGACGATCAACTGGCTGATCTTCCGCGAGGGCTTCCAATATTTCGATCTCGGGCGCGCCACCGCGATGTCGGTGCTGGTGCTGCTGATGGTCTTGGTGCTGACGAACCTGCTCTACCAGCAGCTCGTCAAGGCGATCCGGGAGGGTTGAGATGCGGCTCGTGATCTTCTGGGCCGGCATCGCCCTGCTCGTCTTCGCCTGCGTGTTCCCGATCCTGTGGATCGTCAACCTGAGCCTGAAGCCCACCGAGCTCGCGCAGGCCTCGCCGCCGGCGATCTTCTTCACGCCGACGTTCGAGCACTTCGCGGTGGCGTGGCGCTCGGCGAACCTCGGGCCGCTGCTCGTCAACAGCGTCATCGTGGCGGTCGGCAGCACGCTTCTCGTGCTCCTCGTCTCGGTGCCGGCCGCCTACAGCTTCGCCCGCTACGAGACCTCGCGCGGCCACCTGCTCTTCATGATCCTCTCGACTCGCATGATGCCGGCGGCGGCGGTGGTGGTGCCCTACTTCCTGATCTTCCGCGAGCTCGGCCTCCTCAACACGCACGCCGGCGTCATCCTGGCGCACGCCTTCTTCAACTTCTCTTTCTCGACGTTCGTGCTCTACGGCTTCTTCAAGGAGATCGACCCGAACATCGAGTACTCGGCGATGATCGACGGCTACGGGCGGCTGGAGATCCTCCGGCGGGTGATCTTCCCGCTGCTGAAGCCGCCGATCGCCGTCGTCACCTCGTTCAGCCTGATGTTCTCGTGGAACGAGTTCCTGTTCGCCTTCGTGCTGACGCGCACCGACGCGGCGCGCACGGTGACCGCCGGCATCGAGCAGTTCTGGACGATGACCGGCATCCAGTGGGGGCCGATGTCGGCGGCGGCGCTGATCGCCATCGCGCCGATGCTGGTGTTCTCGATCTACCTGCAGAAGTACATCGTCCGCGGCCTCACCTTCGGCGCGGTCAAGCGGTGAGGACGGCCATGGACTGGGGTTCACGCTTCTTCTGGGGCTTCATGGTCTGGGTGGCGGTCGACCTCGCCTGGCTGCGCTGGGCCGAGGCCTACCTGCCGATCGCGGTCGGCTGCGCGGTCGGGCTCGTCGGCCTCGTGGCGACGATGGTGATCCTGAAGCGGATCTTCCCGATGGAGGCGCCCGCGCGCACCCTCGCCGCCCGCCGCGCCGAGGACGCGGCCGCCCGATGACGAAGCTCGCGCTCGCTTCGGTCGACAAGGTCTACGGCGCGGCGATCGCCCTCGACGGGGTGTCGTTCTCCTGCGGCGAGGGCGAGTTCTTCTCGATCCTCGGCCCGTCCGGAGCCGGCAAGTCGACGATCCTGAAGACGGTCGCCGGCATCGTGAAGCCGGACGCCGGCCGCGTCGTGATCGACGGCAAGGACGTCACCGGGCGGCCGATCCAGGATCGCAACGTCGCGATGGCGTTCGAGAACTACAGCCTCTACCCGCAGATGACGGTCTACGAGAACATCGCCTTCCCGCTGCGCGCGCCGACGCGGCGGCAGCGCCTCACCCGCGCCGAGGAGGAACGGCGGGTTGGCCACGTCGCCGAGAGCCTCGGCATCGCGCCCTATCTCGGCCGCCTGCCGGCGCAGCTCTCCGGCGGCCAGCGCCAGCGCGTCTCGCTCGCTCGCGCGATGGTGCGCGAGCCGACGGTCTTCCTGCTCGACGAGCCGCTCGCCCATCTCGACGCCAAGCTGAAGTTCCAGACCCGCACGCGGCTGAAGCAGCTCACCCTTGAGATCGGCGCGACGACGCTCTACGTCACCCATGACTTCCGCGAGGCGTTGTCGCTCTCCGACCGCATCCTGATCCTGCGCGAGGGACGGGTGGAGCAGATCGGCACCCCGCGCGAGATCTTCGACCGGCCGGCGAGCGACTTCGTCGCCGCCCTCGTCGGCGACCCGCCGATGAACCTCGTCGACGGCCGGCTCACCCGCGACGGCGGCCGCCTCGCCTTCGAGGCCGACGGCGGGCTCACCGTCGCCCTGCCGGAGGCGCTGGCGGGGGCGGTGGACAAGGTCGGCCGGGTCCGCCTCGGCTGCCGCCCCGGCGACCTCGGCGTGCTGCGCGGCGAAGCGGGGCACGGGCCGCGCCTGCCGGTCTACGCCGTCGAGCACGCGGCCGAGTCCTCCCTCGTCAGCTTCAGCCTCGGCGGCGAGCAGCTGATCCAGGCGCAGGTGCCCGGCCGCTTCGACGCCGCGCTCGGCGAGCCGGTGGCGATCACCTTCCCGACCGAGCGGCTCTATCTCTTCCAGAAGACCTTCGAGCTCGGCGAGGTTTGAGATGAAATCGGTCGCACTCGACAACATCCGCAAGCGCTACGGCGACGTCGAGGCGGTGAAGGGGATTAGCTTCGAGGTCGCCAGGGGCGAGTTCATGGGCATCCTCGGCCCCTCCGGCTGTGGCAAGTCGTCGACGCTGCGGATGATCGCCGGGCTCGAGGACATCTCGTCGGGCGAGCTGCGCTTCGACGGCATCGTCGTCAACGACCTGTCGCCGAAGGAGCGCGGCATCGGCATGGGCTTCGAGAACTACGCCCTCTACCAGCCGCTGACGGTGCGCCAGAACATCGCCTTCCCGCTCGAGGCGCGCGGCGTCGGCCGTGCCGAGGTGACCGAGCGGGTGCAGCGCATGGCGAAGCTGATGGAGGTCGAGGACGTGCTCGGCCGCAAGCCCTACGAACTCTCCGGAGGGCAGCAGCAGCGCGTCTCGCTCGCCCGGGCCCTCGTGCGCGACCCGAGCGTGCTCCTGCTCGACGAGCCGCTGTCGCACATGGACCGGCACGCCCGGGTGCGCCTGCGCGCCCGCATCCGCCACATCCACGACGAGACCGGCGCCACCTCGATCTATGTCACCCACGACCAGGAGGAGGCGGTGGCGCTGTGCGACCGCGTGGCGGTGATGAACTTCGGCGATTTGCAGCAGATCGGCTCGATCGACGCCCTGTGGCGGCGGCCGGCCAACCGCTTCGTCGCCGGCTTCCTCGGCCAGCCGGCGATGAACTTCTTCCCGGCGGTGATCGACGGCCCGCACGCGCTGACGCTCGACGTGGCCGGCCGGCCGCGCATCGCGATCGACGAGCCGATGGGCGCGGTGGCCGGCGGCCGGGCCACCTTCGGCATCCGCCCCGAGCACATCCGCATCGAGCCGTCGGCGACGGCGATCGACGGCCGCGTGGTGCTCGTCGAGATGGAGGGCGACGTCGACATCGTCACCGCCGATGTCGGCGGCGTCGAGGTGAAGCTGCGCGCCCACGCCGGCCGCGGCGTGAGGGGCGGCGACATCGTGCCCCTCGCCTTCCCGCCGGACGCCTGCCACGTCTTCGCCGGCGAGGACGACGCCGCCCCGGCGCTCATCAAGCGGCCGCACTGACGGGCCGGTGGCCGGGAGGCCTCAGACGAACCGCGCCTCGACGGCGCCGAGGCCGGCCACGTTTGCCCGCAGCAACCCCGGCCCCGGCAGGGAGACGACGCCGCACAGGCTTCCGGTCGTCGCCACCGTGCCGGCCGCGAGACCGTGGCGGGCGCCCGCCCACCCGGCGAGGGCGACGAGCGGGGCGAGCGGGTCGCCGTTCGGATGGTGGGCGGCGCCGGCGAAGAGCGCCGCGCCGTCGAGTTCGACCGTGATGCCGGGAAGGGCGGCGTCGAGGTCGGGCAGGCCGGCGAGTGCCGGGCCGAGTACGTAGCCGCCGTTGCCGAGCGCATCGGCGAGGAACAGCGGCAGCGGCGCCGCGCCGCCTTCGACGAGGCGGCTGTCGATGATCTCGATGCCGAGGTGGACGGCGGCGACGGCCGCCGCGACCTCGTCGCGGCCGTAGGGCCGCCCGGACCGCGGCGGCAGGCCGGCGCCGAGGCGGACGGCGATCTCGACCTCGACCAGCATTCCCGGCCGCCAGGCGAAGCACGGCGGCGCGCCGCCGGCGGCCTCGACGAACGGCACGAGCGGCGCCGCGACCGGCCGCCCGGCCGGCCCGATCGCCACCTTGAGGCCAGGGGTCCCGACGCCGAGCGCGCGGACGACCGCGGCCTGCGCGGCCTCGGCGGCGGCGAGGTCGGGCGGCAGCGGCAGGTCCGCCGCGGCCAATCGGCGACCGTCGCGCCGGGCCGCGACGAGGAGCCGGACGAGGCGGGCGGCGTCGAAGGCAGGGGCGCCGCCGTCGTCGGGGCGGGCCGCGGACGGCATCCGTCAGGCGGCGGCGTCGAGGGCGGCGCGCGGCAGGCAGAACTCCAGCCGGTAGAGCCCGCGCTCGATCGGTCCGGCGGCGCCGTGCGCGGCGAGGTCGCCCGAGAGCAGGCGGTCGCAGGCGGCGTCGACCGCTGTGGCGGTCGCACCCTCGATCAGCACCACCCAGCTCGGCACGCCGACCGCGCGCCCCTTGCGCTCGGCCGTCTCGAGGCCGCTCGCCGCCTGGTCGGCGACGCAGAGGTGGACGCCGCGGACGCCCGGCGCCGCGGCGAGGGCGTCGAGCGCCGGGCGCAGGTGGCCGGCGAGATCGCCCGCCCGGCCGGCGGCGGCGTCGAAGCGCAGCGTCAGCATCGCGCCGCCCTCGCCGAGGCCGTGCGACTGCACGATGCCGCAGACGCCGCGCGAGGTGTTGCGGAAGGCGGCGGTCGCCTCGCGCGTCCACGGCGTCGGCGCGTCGAGGCGGGCGAGGTAGTCGGGGCCGGTCAGCACCGCCTCGTCCGCCGCCTCGTAGAGGGTGAAGTATTCCGGCCGGCCGTAGTCGGCGACGTAGCGCCGGCCGCGCAGGAAGCCCGGAATGGCGACCCGCTCGGGAATGTGCTCGCGGTCGTGCCACTCCAGGAAGTTCTCCCGCGCCTCCGGCAGGATGTCGTTCCAGATGGCGACCACGGCGCGGCCGAGCAGGCTCATGGGAAACCTCAATAGGTGGCGCGGCCGCCGGACAGGTCGAACACCGCGCCGGTCGAGAAGCTGCAGTCGGGCGAGGCGAGCCAGGCGACCATCGCGGCCACCTCGTCGGGCTCGAGGAAGCGGCCCATCGGGATACGGGCGAGGATGTCGTCGAGGCGGGCCTTCGGCGCGTCGATGCTCATCGCGGTGAGCGAGGCGGCGGGGGTGACGGCGTTGACCAGCATGCCCTCGGCCGCGAGCTCCTTGCCGAGGCTCTTGGTGAGGGCGACGAGGCCGGCCTTCGCGGCGCTGTAGGCGGCGGCGCCGTGCATCCCCTCCTTCGCCTGGATCGAGGCGATGTTGACGATGCGGCCCGGCCCATGCGTCGCCGTGCTCGCCCGCATCACCGGCACGAGTGCCCGGCAGACGAGGAAGGCGCCGACGAGGTTGACGTCGAGGATCCGGCGGAACTCGGCGACCGGGATGTCCCACGTCGGCCGGACCTCGCCGACCACGCCGGCGTTGTTGACGAGGATGTCGAGCCGGCCGAAGCGCGCAACGAGGTCGGCCGCCGCGGCGGCGACGCTCGCCTCGTCGGTGACGTCGGCCGGATGGCGGGCGGCGGCCTCCGCCGCCGGCAGCCGGTCGAGCGCCGCCGGCAGGTCCCAGGCGACCGTGACGGCGCCGGCGGCGACGAGGCGGGCGAGGATCGCCCGGCCGAAGCCGCCGGCCGCGCCGGTGACGACGGCGACCTTGCCGGCGAGGTCGTAGGTGGCCCTAGAGTGCATGCGAGATGATCCGGTGAAGGGAACGGCCGCCGCGGGGATGCCGCGGCGGCCGGGGCGTCGAGGGGTTACTTCGGCACGAAGGCGTTGGTGTAGAAGGTCTCGGGCGTCATGTCGGTGGTGACGTCCTGGTAGGTCTTCATCAGCTCCAGCGTGCGCGCCCAGTCGGCCGGGTTCATCTCGCCCGTCGGCGCCTCGGGAGCGAGCGGCGACGGCAGCAGGGTGATCGAGACGAGGAGCTGCGCCTTCATCAGCTTGGCGTCGGCGTCCGGCTTGATCTTCAGCGCCGCGGCGACGGCGGCGTCCGGATCGGCCTTGGCCGCCTCGATCGACTTCACCGTGGCGCGGACGAAGCGCTCCACGAGGTCCTTCTTGTTGGTGATGGTGTCGTCGTTGGCGATGATCGTCAGGCCCTCGGTGTTGACGCCGAGCTCAGCGAACGAGAACACCTTTTGCTTCAGGCCGCGCTGGTCGAGGATCACCACCTGTCCCTCGAGGCCGGCGAGGATGCCGTCGACGCGCTTCTCCAGGATGGCGACGAGCTTGCCCGGCCCGTCGACGTTGAGGATCTTCACCTTGGCCGGGTCGATGTCGTTCGCCTGCCAGATCGCCGGCAAGAGCGCCATCGAGGCCTCGCCCGGCGTGCCGGCGATGGTCTTGCCCTCGATGTCCTTGATCTTTTCGACGCCGGCGTCGGCGCGGAAGGAGAGGCCGTAGGGCGAGGTGTTGAGGATGCCGAGCACCGACTTCACCGGCGCGCCGCGGGTGACGCCACCGATGACGCTGCCGCCGTCCGCGACGCCGAAGGTGTCGCCGCCGGTGGCGACGACCTGCACCGCCTTGCCGGAGCCCTGGCCCTCGCCGATCGTCAGGTCGATGCCCTCGTCCTTGTAGTAGCCGCGGTCGAGGCCGAGGAAGAAGATCGAATGGACGCCGCTCAGGAGCCAGTTGAGGCGCAGGCTGACGGCGTCGGCCGCGGCGGCGGGCGGGGCGGCGAACGTCGTCGCGGCGAGCGCGATGAAGCCACTCGCGAGAAGCGTCTTCAGGGTCTTCTTGGTGGTCATGGTCGGCATCCTCCCTCGGATCTCGGTTCTTCGGCGACCCATCGGCCGTCCGTTGCGATTGGCCGCCGACCCCGAGGGCCCAGCGGCGGGATCGGCCGTCAGGTCGGGCTGCGGCCGACGGCGAAGTCGTCGCGGCGCTGCGACACGTGCCAGGGAATGGCGAGGCGCTCGATGAACTCGACCACCGCGTAGAGGGCGAGCCCGAGCAGGCTCAGCACCACGATGACCGCGAAGGTCATGCTGGTGTTCATGTTGCCGTTGTAGTTGAGCAGGAGGTAGCCGAGGCCGTTGTCGGAGGCGACGAACTCGGCCACCACCGCCGCCGTCGCCGACAGCGCGGCGGCCACCTTGAAGCCGGCGAACAGCGACGGCAGCGCCCCCGGCAGCTCGACCATCCAGAAGATCTTCAGGCGCCCGGCCCGGTAGGTTCTGGCGAGGTCGTAGACGTCCGGCTCGATCGACTTGAAGGCGACGATCGAGTTGACCACGATCGGGAAGAACGACAAGAGGAAGACGAGCAGCACCTTCGACGGCAGGCCGTAGCCGACCCAGATGATGAAGAGCGGCGCGATGGCGATCTTCGGGATGATCTGCAGCACGACGAGCAGCGGATAGAAGATCGCCTCGAAGGCGTGCGAGTAGACGACGAGGAGCGCCAGGGCGACGCCGGCGACCACCGCCACCAGGAAGCCGAGCACCATCGGCTCGAGGGTGTAGTAGGAGGCCGGCAGCACCGTCGCCCAGTTGCGGGCGAGGTCGACGAGGACGCGGCTCGGCGCCGGCAGGATGTATTCCGGCACGGCGAGCGCGCGGACCAGGATCTCCCAGACGAGCACGGCGCCGATCAGGCTGAGGGCGGTGTGGCTCCGCCGCAGCAGGGCACCGAGGGTGCGCAGCATTCGTCTCGTCCTCCCGCGCCGGCCGTGGCCCGTCTCGGCGGGCTTGACCAGTAAGTTGGAACGATGTTCCATGTGGAACGATGTTCCGTCAAGCCCCTTCGACTCGCGGGGCGTGGCGGCGGACCGCGGGCGGCGCGCGCCGACCTCGCGGCAGGGGAGGAAGACCGGGATGACGGTGATGGCGGCCGAGGGCGCGCCGGGGGTGCGGCTCGATCGGGTGAGCAAGCGCTTCGGCGCGGCGACGAGCGAGGTCGTCGCCCTCGAGGAGGTGGACCTCACGATCGGCGACGGGGAGTTCGTCGCGGTGGTCGGTCCGTCGGGCTGCGGCAAGTCGACCCTGATGCGGCTAATCTCGCGGCTCTCGCGGCAGAGCGGCGGCCGCATCTCGGTGTTCGGCGACGAGTCGAGTGAGCCGCCGGACGGCATGAGCATCGTCTTCCAGAACCACGTGCTGCTCGCCTGGCGCACGATCCTCGACAACGTGCTGTTTCCCGCGGACATGGTCGGCCGGCGCCGCGCCGAGCTCCGGCCGCGGGCGCTCGAGCTCCTGGCCGGCGTCGGCCTCGCCGACTTCACCGACCGCTACCCGCACGAGCTCTCCGGCGGCATGAAGCAGCGCGCCTCGATCGCCCGCGCCTTGCTGCTCGAGCCGCGCCTTCTCCTGATGGACGAGCCGTTCGGCGCCCTCGATGCGCTCACCCGCGAGCAGATGCGCGTCGACCTCGAGGCGCTGTGGCTGAAGAACCGGATGACCATCCTGTTCATCACCCACTCGATCGACGAGGCGGTGCTGCTCGCCGACCGGGTGATCGTGATGACGCCGCGGCCCGGCCGCATCGAGCGCATCCTCGAGATCGACATTCCGCGGCCGCGCGGCCTCGCCGCCCGGCGCGCGCCGGAATTTCTGGAAAAATCCGAGGAGATCACCGAGATCTTCCTCTCCCGCGGCGTCCTCCACCGCAACGGCTGACGGGAAACGAGGCGCGCCATGGAGACCACCGTCCCCCGCCCGTCCGCCGATCCGACCGCGCCGCGCGGCACCGGCGGCGCCGTCGACCGCACCCTGGCGGCGCTCGAGCTCCTGGCGCTCGCCGAGGAGCCGATGCGGCTCTCCGACCTCGCCGCCCGCCTCGACATTCCGAAGAGCGCCGCCCACCGGCTGCTCGCGTCGCTCGTCGAGAACGGCTGGGCCGAGCAGAGCAGCGAGAGCGACTGCTACGGCCTCACCCTGCGGATGGCGCTGATCGGCCAACGCCAGCTCGCCCGCCTCGACGTCGCCAACCTGCGCCAGCCGATCCTCGACGACCTCGCCCGGCGCACCAAGGAGCTGATCCGGCTGACCCAGCTGCAGGGCAACGCCCTCGTCTGGATCGGCTCGTCGCGCGGCCGCCGCTCCGGCCTCGTCTACGAGCCGGACATGGGCGAGCGGATCATCCCGTTCGCCACCGCCAACGGCAAGGTGTGGCTCGCCGGCCTAGCGCCGGAGAAGGCCGCGCGCATCGCCCTCGACGCCGGCCTCGGCACGCTCGCCGCCGGCCCCGGCGCGATCACGACGCTCGCCGCGCTCGAGGCCGAGCTCGCCCTCACCCGGGCGCGCGGCTACGGGCTCGCCGTCGAGGAGGCCGAGGCCGGCGTCGGCGCGGTCGCCGTGCCGATCACCGTCGACGGCCGGCTCGTCGGCACGATGAGCGTCGCCGCCCCGATCGCCCGCCTCGGCGCCGACCGCGTCGCAACCCTGGTGCCGATGCTGGTGCGTGCCGCCGACGACATGGCGCTCGCCTGGACCGCCCCGGCGGCGCCGCGTTCCTGAACGACGCGCGCCGCTACCAGCTCTTCAGGGCGCGCAGGGTCGGGGTCTTCTTGAACTGGTGCTCGTCCATCCGGGCGAGCAGGCGGTCGAGGAGCTCAATCGCCACGCCGACCGCCGGGCCCTTGTTCAGCATCACGCACTCGGCCCGCGCCGCCATGGCGGCGTCGGTCATCTCGCCGCGCGAGGGCACGCCGTCCTTGACGAGGTCTTCGAGCACCTGCGTCGCCCAGATCGCCGGCACGCTCGCTGCCTCGCAGATCCACAGGATCTCCTCCTGCATCTCGGCGAGGCGCTCGAAGCCGATCTCGGCGGCGAGGTCGCCGCGGGCGATCATCACCGCGAACGGTCGGCGGCCGCTCGCCCGGGCGATGAGGTCGGGCAGGTTGGCGACGGCCTCGGGCCGCTCGATCTTGGCGACGAGACCGAGCGGCCGCTCCGCCGCGCCGTGGCGCGCGAGCGCAGCCTCGAGAAGGTCGAGGTCGTCCGGCCGGCTGACGAAGGAGTAGCCGATCATGTCGGCGCAGGCGATCACGCTCGCGAGGTCGTCCTCGTCCTTGGCGGTCAAGGGCGAGAGGCCGAGCGCCGTGTCGGGCAGGTTGATGCCCTTCTCGGGCTTCAGCTTGGCGCCGCCCGCCTTCGCCCGGACGACGCGGACGACCGCCTCGCCGTCGGCGACGCTCTCGACCACCGCCTCGAGCTTGCCGTCGTCGTAGCGGACGCGGTCGCCGGGTGCGAGGCGGGTGACAATCTCCGGCACCGACACGGCGGCGGAGTAGTGGACCTCGGCGCAGGTCCGCGGCGCGCCGGCGGCGACGAGGCGGATCACGTCGCCCGCCGCGAGCCGCGCCGCCTTCTCGGGCACCGCCACCGCCTCGGTGCGGATCTTCGGCCCGGCGATGTCCATGAGGACGGCGACCGGACGGCCGACCGCCGTGCCGGCGGCGCGGGCGTGCCGCGCCATCGCCCGCCAGGCGGCGCTGTCGTCGTGCGCGCAGTTGATCCGCGCGACATCCATGCCGCGACGGGCGAGGTCGAGGAGGAAGGACGGGTCGTCCGCCGCCTCGCTCGGCAGCGTCACCATGATGCGGTTGCGGCGGTGCGCCGGCGCCGGGCCGAAGAGCGCGTCCGCCGCCGCGGCGAGCCGCGCCTCGCCGGCGAAGAACTCCGCCTCGGTGGGCGCCTCGACCGGGCTCGGCCGGCCGGCGAGAGCCGCAAGGGCGGCGGCGACGGCGTCGAGCGTCGGCAGCACGCGGCTTTCGAGCCGGCCGAGCGAGGAGAGCCCGCGCCACATCAGCCGCCGCTGCAGCGGGCGCAGGTCGTGGTGACGGACCGCGAGGTAGTGCGCGAGGTTCGCCACCGCCGCATCCTCCGGCGGGTGGCCGAGGCGGGCGAGGAGCGGCGCCGCGTCGGCCGCGACCGCGGCACGCAGGGCGACGACCTCGTCCAGCACGGCCTCGATCGCATCGGGCCGGCAGGCGGGCTGCACGTTCGCGGGCTGCACGTTCATCGTCCGTCCCTTCCGAAATCGCGACGCCCGGATGCTACCCGGCGCCGGCGACCCGGCCATGACGGACGTCAATCCACGGCGTCGGCCGGGCGCCGCTCGCTCCGCCTGGCACCGGTCGACTCCACGACCTGTTCTCGGCAGACCGCGATGCGGCGGGTCTGGCTGAACCGCTGCCGTTCGGGCAGGCGGAAGCCCTGACGCTTGTATGGCTTGCAGAGCAGGCAGCCCGCCCGCGTCGATTTCGGCCCCTTGCGCTTGTGATGCGCCATCGTCCCCTCCGTGCGGCCCACGGTCCCCGATCATAGGAACGTCCGAGCGGACGTAAACCCGCCGATCGTGGCGCCCGTCGGGCAAACGGCAGGATCGGGGAGAGACGTGGCGGGCGGCGCGGCCCGCCGCCCTACGTTCAGAGGCCGACGAAGGCGCGGGCGAGGGCGATCTGGTGCTTCATCATCTCGCGGCCGCCGACGATCGGGCAGCCGCGCGCCTCGGCCTCGACGAGGAGCGGCGTCTTCTCCGGCGTCATCACCACCTCGGCGACGGTGGTCGCTGCCACGAGGCCGGCGAGGTCGAGCGGCAGCGGATCGACCGCCTTCATGCCGAGCGAGGTGGTGTTGACGACGAGGTCGACCTCGCCGAGCGGCGGCAGGCGGCCGGACGCGGCGCAGCCCGGCACGGCGGCCGCGACGGCGCGCGCGAGCGCGGCCCCCTTCTCGGCCGAGCGGTTGACGATCGCGAGCTCGGCGGCACCCGCCTCGGCGAGGGCGAAGGCGATCGCCCGCCCCGCCCCGCCGGCGCCGATCTGCAGCACCCTGCGGCCGGCGACGGTGACGCCGTTCGCCGCGAGGCCGGCGACGAAGCCCCTGCCGTCGACGTTGTCGCCGGTGAGCGTGCCGTCCGCCGACCGCCGCACGAAATTGACCGCGCCGACGTGGCGGGCGGTCTCGGTCGTGGCGTCGAGCAGCGGGATGACCGCGATCTTGTGCGGGATGGTGACGCCGAAGCCGGCGACGTTGCGGAGCTTGCGCAGCGTGGCGACGACCTCGGGCAGGTCGTCCGGCGCGACGTGCAGCGGCGAGACCGCCACGTCGAGCCCCTCGGCGGCGAAGTAGTCGTTCAGCATCGCGGTGCCGACGATGTGCTCGACCGGGTCGCCGAGGATGAACATGATCCTGGTCTTGCCGGTGATGCGCATGATCGTGCCTTCCGCCGTTCTTGCCGCCGTTCCCGCCGCCATCCGATCAGGCCCGCGGCATGTGGCCGATGCCGTAGCGGCGGTAGCGCTCGATGACGACCGCCATGTCGTCCTTCGACAGCAGCACCGGCTCGCCGGCCTGACGGGCGATCACGTATTGGCGGGCGAGGGTCTCGAGGCGGATGGTGGCGCCGACGGCGTGCTCGAGCGTCGGCCCGAAGGTGATCATGCCGTGGTTGGCGAGGAGGCAGGCCGAGCGCTCGGCGAGCGCCGCCACCGCCTCGTGCGCCAGCGCGTCGGAGCCGAACGGCGCATAGCGTGCGCACGGAATGTCGTCGCCGCCGAAATAGGCGACCATGTAGTGGAACGGCGGGATCGGCCGGCGCAGGCACGAGAGCGCCACGCAGGTGTCGGCATGGGTGTGGACGACCGCCTGCGCCTCCGGGTGCGCCTTCAGGATCTCGGTGTGCATCCGCCACTCGCTCGACGGCACGCCGCCCTCCGCCGAGGCCTTGCCCTCGTCGTCGATCGAGACGATGCGCGCCTCGGTCAGGTTGGCGGTGTGGGCGCCGGTCGGGGTGATCAGCGTGCGCGCGCCGAAGCGGTGGCTGATGTTGCCCGAGCTCGCGTGGTTGAGGCCGAGCTCCTCGAGCCGGCGGACGGCATCGAGGATCTCGCGGCGGATCTCGCTCTCGCTCTTCACGACTGCATCTCCAGCACTCGGGTCGGCGCACCCATCATGGCGAGCGCCGGAAGGAACATGTCGACCGGGCCGAGCTTGCCCGACTTCAGGCAGAAGCCGACCCGGTCCTCGCCCTCGGTGGCAGCGAGCGCGATGCCCGGGCCCTTGTAGGCGCCGACCTGCAGGCGGCGGACGCCGAGCTCCTCGACGACATTGCCGGAAGTCTCGCCGCCGGCGACGAGGAAGCGCCGCACGCCCATCTCGCGCAGCGCGACGGCGAGACGCCCGAGGATCGCCTCGGCGAGCGCCGCCGCGCCTTCGCGGCCGTGCTTTCCCTGGATGCGCGCCACCGCGTCGGTCGGCGCCGAGGTGGCGATCGCGACCGGGCCGCCGTCGAGGCGCGAGCCGGCCCAGGCGACGGCCGCGGCGACCGCCTCCTCGGCGCTCGCCACCCGCTCGAGGTCGATGCGCAGCAGCGGGCGATGGCGCTCGAAGGTCTCGAGCTGCTCCAGCGTGCGCTCGGCGCAGCTGCCGGCCAGCACCGCGGCGGCGCCGCCGACCGGCGCCGGCTCGCTCGGCCTGCGGCGCGGCTTGAACCAGCCCCGGCGCGCCCAGTTCTCCGGCAGGTATTCGCCGACCGACGAGTTGCCGGTGACGATCGGCCAGTCGACGGTGAGCGCGGCGATGGCGGCGAGGTCGTCCGGGCAGATCGCGTCGACGATGAGGTGCTGGAAGCCCTGATCCTCGAGCCGGGCGACCTCGCGGCGCATCGCCTCCACGCCGGCCCGGACGTGGCGATGGGCGAGGAGACCGACGCGGCGGCGCGACTGGCGCTGCAGCACGTCGACGAGCCGCGGGTCGTTCATCGGCGTCAGCGGGTCGAAGCGCTTCGGCGAATCCGAGACGAGCTGCTGGCCGACGAACAGGTGGCCGTGGAACACCGTGCGGCCGACCTCCGGGAAGGAGGGGCAGAACGGCACCGCGCGCGCGTCGAAGATGTCGGCGAGGCGATCGGCGACCGGACCGATGTTGCCGCGGTCGGTCGAATCGAAGGTCGCGCAGTACTTGAAGAAGAGCTGCCGGCAGCCGGCGGCGAGCAGCGCCCGCGCGGCCGCCTCGGCCTCGGCGACGGCCCGCTCGGGGGCGATCGTGCGGATCTTGCGCGCGACGACGATGGCGTCGGCCCCGCGCGCCGCGGGCACCTCCGCCGCGTCGGTGACGAAGGCGCAGTCGGCGCCTTTGCCGACCAGCATCGAGGCGAGCTCCATGCCGCCGGTCAGGTCGTCGGCGACGGCTCCCAAAATCGGCGGCATCCGGCGTCCCCCGCTCGTCTCACCCCGCGTTCCGCGTTGCGGGAATTTGATATATCATATACGGTGCCCATCAGCGAGCAAGCGAATTGGCGACCCGGGACGGCACGGCAGGCGAACCCCATGAACGAGACGACGACCATCACGAAGGACCAGCGGCTGCGGGCGCGCGCCGCCAAGGTCGTGCCGGGCGGCATGTACGGCCACCTCGCCGCCAAGTCGCTGCCGGCCGGCTATCCGCAGTTCTTCGCGCGCGGCGAGGGCTGCCGGCTGTGGGACGTCGACGGCCGCCGCTATCTCGACTTCATGTGCAGCTGGGGCCCGATCATCCTCGGCCACAAGGATCCGGCCGTCGAGGAGGCCGCCGAGCGCCAGCGCCGCGAGGGCGACTGCCTGAACGGCCCGAGCGAGCGCATGGTCGAGCTCGCCGAGCGCCTCGTCGAGACCGTGCCGCACGCCGACTGGGCGATGTTCCAGAAGAACGGCACCGACGCGACGACGGCGGCGGTGACCGTGGCGCGCGCCGGCACCGGCCGGCGCAAGGTGCTCGTCGCCCGCGGCGCCTACCACGGCGCCGCGCCTTGGTGCACGCCGTCGGTCGTCGGCGTCACCGCCGAGGACCGCGCCCACATCGGCCACTTCGAGTTCAACGACGTCGCCAGCCTCGAGGCGGCGGCCGAGGCCGCCCGCGGCGACCTCGCGGCGATCCTCGTCTCGGCCTTCCGGCACGACCTCGGCCGCGACCAGGCGCTGCCCGACCCCGCCTTCGCGCGGCGAGCCCGCGCGCTCTGCGACGCGGCGGACGCGGCGCTGATCGTCGACGACGTGCGCAGCGGCTTCCGCCTCTCCTATGGCGGCAGCTGGGAGACCGTCGGCGTGCGCCCCGACCTCGCCGCCTGGAGCAAGGCGATCGCCAACGGCTACGCGCTCGCGGTACTCACCGGCAACGACCGCTTCCGCGACGCGGCGAGCCGCATCTTCATCACCGGCTCGTTCTGGATGACGGCGGTGCCGATGGCGGCCGCCCTCGCCACCCTCGGCGAGCTCCGGGCGCGCGACGGCATCGCCCACATGGAGCGCATGGGCACCCGGCTGCGCGACGGCCTCGACCGGCTCGCCGCCCGCCACGGCATCGGCATCCGCCAGACCGGGCCGGTGCAGCTGCCACTGATCCTCTTCGACGACGACCCGGCCTTCGAGAAGGGCTCGTTGTTCTCCGTCGAGATGCTGGCGCGCGGCGTCTACGTGCACCCGCGCCACAACATGTTCCTGTCGCTCGCCCACCGCGAGGCCGACATCGACGAGGCGCTCGCCGCCGCCGACGAGGCGCTCGCCGCCGTCGCCGCACGCTCCGGCGCCTGAGCCAGCCGACGAAAGACCGACAGACAGACGAGGATCACCGGGCCGATGCAGCACGTCGAATCGAGGAACCCCTTCGCATGGTGACCACGCGGGCGAACGGCGCCTCGATCTCGATCGATCGGCTGGAGAAGCGGTTCGGCGCGGTCCGCGCGGTCGACGGCGTCAGCATCGACATCGCCGCCGGCGAGTTCCTGGCGCTGCTCGGCCCGAGCGGCTCCGGCAAGACCACCGTTCTCATGAGCATCGCCGGCTTCGATTTCCCGTCGGACGGGCGGATCCTGATCGACGGCGCCGACTGCACCTACACGCCGGCGAACCACCGCAACCTCGGCATGGTGTTTCAGCGCTACACGCTGTTCCCGCACCTCTCGGTGCTCGACAACGTCGCCTTCCCCCTGAAGATGCGCGGCCTCGCCAAGGCCGAGCGCCACGCCCGCGCCGCGGAGGCGCTCGCCACCGTCCGCCTCGCCGGCTACGGCGACCGCCGGCCGGCGCAGCTCTCCGGCGGCCAGCAGCAGCGCGTCGCCCTCGCCCGCGCCATCGTCTACCGGCCGCGCGTGCTCCTGATGGACGAGCCGCTGAGCGCCCTCGACAAGAACCTGCGCGAGGAGATGCAGCTCGAGATCAAGCGGCTGCACTCGCAGCTCGGCATCACCGTCGTATTCGTCACCCACGACCAGGGCGAGGCGCTGACGATGGCCGACCGCGTCGCCGTGCTGAAGGACGGCCGGGTGCAGCAGATCGGCCCGGCGCGTGACCTCTACGAGCGCCCGGCGACCCTCTTCACCGCCGGCTTCATCGGCGAGATGAACTTCCTGCCCTGCGACGCCGCCGCCGTCGGCGACACCATCGAGGTCCGGGTCGGCACCGCCGGCCGCTGGACGCTGCCGGCGGGTGTCGCGGTCGACCCGCTCGCCCCCGGCGAGCGCGCGCTCCTCGCCATCCGGCCGGAGCGCGTCACCCTCGCCGAGACGGGCGCGTCGAACGTCGTTCCCGCCCGAGTCGGCGACATCGTCTACGCCGGCGCGGCGCTCCTCGTCATCGGCACCGCCGAGGACGGCACGGAGCTGCGCGCCCGGCTGCCCGGCGCCGCCGACCTCCGCAGCCTGAAGCCCGGCGACACGGTGGGCTTCCACTTCCCGGCCGAGGCGATCCTGCTCTACCGGGCGGGGCCCGCGCGATGACGGCGGCGGCCCGCCCCCGGCTGCGCTTCCTCTCCTCGGACGGGCGCCGCATCGGCACCGCCGCGACGATGCTGCTCTTGGCGCCGTTCTTCGCGCTCCTGATCTTCGCCTTCCTCTATCCGCTCGGCCGGCTCCTCGCGGTGAGCGTGCTCGAGCCCACGCCGACGATCGACAACTACGTCCGCGTCGTCGGCAACCCCGTCTACGCCAAGGTGCTGCTGCGGACGCTGTGGATCAGCGGCCTCGTCACCCTGCTCGCCCTCGTCCTCGCCTACCCGGTCGCCTTCGTGATGACGCGCGTGCGCGGCGTCGTCGCGGCGTTCGTCACCGCCTGCGTGCTGCTGCCGTTCTGGTCGAGCGTGCTCGCGCGCACCGCCGCCTGGGCGGTGCTGCTGCAGCGCGAGGGCGTCGCCAACACGCTACTGCAGTGGCTCGGCATCACGGACGCGCCGGTGCGCCTCCTCTACACCGAGGGGGCGGTGGTGGTGGCGATGACGCACGTGCTGCTGCCGTTCATGATCCTGCCGATCTACGGCGCGCTCAGGAACATCCCGCCCGACTACATGCGCGCCGCCGCGTTGCTCGGCGCCGGGCGCGGCCGCGCCTTCCTCGAGGTGATGCTGCCGCTCAGCCTGCCCGGCGTCGCCAGCGGCTCGATCCTCGTCTTCCTCACCGCGCTCGGCTTCTTCGTCACGCCGTCGCTGCTCGGCTCGCCGCAGGAGATGATGATCGCGACGCTGATCTCGCAGCAGATCCGCGAGGTGCTCGACTGGCCGTTCGCCGCCGCCCTCGTCGGCGTCCTGACCCTCGTCGTCTCGCTGATCGCCCTCGCCTTCTCCAAGGCCGTGCGCTTCGACCGGCTGATGCGGGCGGAGGCGTGATGCGCGGGCGGCTCGACCCTTCGACGCTGATGCTGAACGCCGCCGTCTACGCGGTGCTCGCCTTCATCGTCCTGCCGATCATCACCATCGTGCCGATGTCGTTCGGCGAGAACAACTATCTCGAGTTCCCGCCGACCGGCTTCACCTTCGCCTGGTACGCCGAATATTTCGGCGACCGGCGCTGGCAGGCGGCGACGATGCTGAGCCTCCAGGTCGCCGTGCTGACCGCGATCGCCGCCTCGGTGATCGGCACGATGGCGACCTACGCCATGGTGCGCGGGGCGCGCGGCCTCGGCTCGCTGTTCCAGGTGCTGCTGATCGGCCCGATCATCGTGCCGCACATCGCGCTCGCCGTCGGGCTCTACCTGTTCTTCCAGACGATCGGGCTCGCCGGCACCCTGCCCGGCTTCGTGATCGCCCACACCGTGCTCGCGCTGCCCTTCGTCGTCTTCACCGTCGCCGCGGCGATGAGCCGGGTCGACGCCGACCTTGAGGCGGCGGCGATGAGCTGCGGGGCGAGCCGCTTCACCGCCTTCCGCCTCGTCACGCTGCCGCTGATCCTGCCGAACGTGCTCTCCGGCGCGCTGTTCGCCTTCATCATCTCGTTCGACGAGCCGGTGGTGTCGTTCTTCCTCACCGGCATCCGCGACAAGACGCTGCCGCGGCGCATGTTCGACGACATCGAGCAGAACCTGACGCCGATCATCCCCGCCATCGCCGTGCTGCTGACCCTGCTGTCCGTGGCGATCCTCCTCGGGGCGTACGTCCTGCGCACCCGGGCGGAACGGACTGGCCTCGCCAGCGCCGACGACTGAGTAGTCCCGACGACAACGAGAGAGAGGAGAACGGACATGACGGTGAAGACCTTCGGATACGGCCTCGCGGCGCTGATGCTCGGCGCCGCGCTCGCCGGCGGCGCCCCCGCCGCCAAGGCCCAGGGGCTCGAGGACCAGCTCGTCATCGCCACCACCGGCGGCCTGATGGGCAAGACGCTCGAGGAGTATTTCTACAAGCCGTTCAGCGAGAAGACGAACGTCGACGTCATCCCGTTCGACATCGAGGTGCCCGACCAGTGGGCCCGCGCCGAGGCGATGTCGCGCACCGGCAACATCGAGTTCGACATCGTCACCGCGACCGCGCCCGACCTCATCTCCCGCCGCGCCATCCTGCAGGAGATCGACTGCAACGAGCTGAAGGCGGTGATGGAGTTCGGCGTCGACGGAGCCTGCACGCCCTACGGCGTGGCGCGCACCACCGGAGGCATGCTGATCGCCTACAACGCCGAGGTGTTCAAGGACAAGGCGCCGCAGACCTGGGCCGACTTCTGGAACGTCAAGGAGTTCCCCGGCCCGCGCGGCCTGCCCGACACCGGTGATCGCGACTGGTGGGTGCCGGTCGTCGCCCTGCTCGCCGACGGCGTGCCGCCGGACCAGCTGTTCCCGATGGATCTCGACCGCGCCTACAAGAAGCTCGACGAAATCCGCCCGCACGTCGCGGTGTGGTGGAAGACCGGCGACCAGGTCCAGCAGATCATGCGGACCGGCGAGGTCGTCATGACGATGAGCTATTCCGGCCGCGCCCTTCAGGTCGTCAAGGACGGCGCGCCGATCGCCATGTCGTGGGACCAGGCGCTGCGCGACACCGGCTACATGGCGATCCTCAAAGGGGCGCCGGACCTGCAGGCGGCGATGGCCTACATCGACTTCTTCTACGCCAACTCGCAGAACCATCCGGCATTCATGCGCGCCGTCAACTACGCGACCGCCAGCAAGACGGCGATCGAGCTGATGGAGCCGAAGGAGCGCCAACTCTACGCCACCGCGCCGGAGAACTACGCCAAGCTCGTGGTGCCGGACTTCCAGTGGATCGGCGAGAACCGCGACATGCTGCGCGAGCGCTGGATCGCCTGGCTGACGAAGTGATAGCACGGCGGGCGGCCAGTCGACCGGCCGCCCGCCGAACCGCCCGGGAGGAAGGCCGATGCAAGACCAAGGCGAGATCCAGGCTGCGAGCCTCTCCTCACGCATCTACGATCGGCTGCGACAGCAGCTGATGTCGGCGCGCTTCCAGCCGCACGAGCGCCTGAAGATCCGCGACCTCGCCCGCCAGCTCGGCACCAGCGAGACGCCGGTGCGCGAGGCGCTGTTCCAACTCGTCAAGGACGGCGCGCTGGAGATGAAGACCGGCTACTACATCCGCGTCCGGCGCGTCAGCCTGAAGGAATACCTGGAGCTGCGCGACATTCGCCTGGTGCTCGAGCCCTACGCCGCCCTGCAGGCGATGCCTCACCTCGACGACGCCTTCCTGAAGGAGCTCGAACGGCTGCACGCCGGCCTCGTCGAGGCCGAGCGGGCGAAGGACTACCCGGCCGCCCTCCAGTACAACTACGACTTCCACTTCTCGGTCTACCGCCGCTCCGGCATGCCGCACCTGATCGAGATCCTCGAGCGGCTGTGGATCCAGATCGGCCCGCTGCTCAACTACCTCTATCCGCACGGCCACCCGACCTACGACAACGCCCACCAGCACGTGAACATCCTCGCGGCGCTGCGCGCCCGCGACGCCGGTGCCGTGCGCGAGGCCTACGAGCAGGACCTCATCGAGGGCGGCCGCGCCTTCGTCCGCTACCTGACCGAGATCGAGGGCAAGCCGGTCGACGTCGTCGGCGCGCCGGCGCCTGCGAGGAAAGCCTCCTGATGGACCACACCAGCGACCCCTGCGCCGTCCGCCACACCTTCGACCCGACCCGGCTCGACCTCGCCCGCGAGTACCGCGACAACGTCAAGGGCCCGCACAGCCCCGCCCTGCAGCAGCTCCTCGTCAGGATGCGCTGGGGGCCGATCGCCGGACGCTACGTGCTGATCGTGCTCGAGCAGGGATGCCGCTGGCAGCTCGGCCGCCTGCCCGGCGAACGGGGCAGGAAGGTCGAGCGCTTCGACGGCGTCGAGTTCACCTCCCTCGACGAGGCCGAGTGGCACGTCTTCAAGCTGCGCTGGCACGAGATGGCCGGCGCGCCCCTCGCGCTCGACCCGGAGCCCGCCGCACGATGATCGTCGAGACCAACCGCTTCCTGGGCTACCCCGGCCGCCTCAGCGTGCCGGCCGGCGGGCGCATCGCCTTCCACCTCTCCTCCGCCGAGGCGGCCGCGGCCGTCTCCGTCGTCCGCTTCCGCTGCGCCGATTCCGACGCGACCGGACCCGGCCTCAAGTACACCGTGCTGCCCTCGACGATCGACGGCGTGCACCCCTTCGCCGACCAGCCGATCCACCCGGGCTCGGCGGCGATCGTCGAGCGCTGCCCGCAGCTCGCGCCGATCGGCGCCTGGTCGCTCGGCTGCTACGCCTGGCCGACCCGGCTGACCGACGCGCCGCAGGCGCTGATCGGCCGGTGGTCGGACGCGACGAGCACGGGCTATCTGCTCGAGGTCGGCCCGGCCGGCCTCGCGCTGCGGCTCGGCGGCGCTGGCGGCACGGCGATCATCGTCGCGACCGGCGTGCCGCTCGAGGAGCGCGCCTGGTACTGGCTGTCGGCCGCCTTCGACCCGGCGAGCGGGCGGATCACGCTGTCGCAGCACCGGCTCGCCGAGGGCACGCGGCCGGCCGCCGAGATCGAGCGCAGCTTCGAGCGGCCCGGTCCGTGGGCGCTCGATTCCGGCGGCGCCTTCGTCATCGCGGCGCGCGGGGTCGACGACCGCCTCGACCGCTTCGCCGGCCACTTCGACGGCAAGATCGAGGCGCCGCGCGTGATGGCCGCGGCCTTCGGCCCGGCCGAGCTCCAGGCCTGCACGCCGCGCCCGCGCTCGGGATCGCTCGCGGACGGCCTCGCCGCGTTCTGGGACTTCTCGGTCGGCATCGACACCGTCACCGCCGTCGACCTCTCCGCCAACCGCCTCGACGCGCGGCTGCACCAGCTGCCGCGCCGCGCCGCGACCGGCGTCGCCTGGACCGGCGCCGTGCACGACTGGCGCCTCGCACCGGCGGAGTACGGCGCCATCCACTTCCACACCGACGACCTCTACGACTGCGGCTGGCGGCCGACCGTGACGCTCGACGTGCCGGAGGACTGGCGCTCGGGCTTCTACGCGGTGCGAATCCGGCTCCCGGCCGACGCGGCGAACCCGGCGACCGACGTGCCGGTCGAGAGCTTCGTGCCGTTCTTCGTGACGCCGGCGCCGGGAAAGCCGCGCGCCAAGCTCGCGATCGTCGCCTCGGTGGCGACCTACCTCGCCTATGCGAACAGCGCGCTCCGGCTCTACCACGTCCACTTCCAGGGGCTGACCGAGCACGTGCTGCAGCTCACCATGGACGACCTCTATCTGCAGGAGCACCCGGAGCTCGCCCAGTCGACGTACGACACCCACATCGACGGCAGCGGGCGCTGCTACTCGTCCTATCTCCGGCCGATCCTCAACATGCGACCGCGCGCCAACCCCTTCAACCTCGTCACCGACACCCACTTCACCGACTGGCTGGATGAGAACGGCATCGACTACGACCTCGTGACCGACGTCGAGCTCGACCGCGAGGGCGTGGCGGCGCTGGCGCCCTACCGCGCCGTCTGCACGCTGTCGCATCCCGAATACTACTCGCTCGCGATGATGAACGCGCTGATGGCCTACCAGAACGGCGGCGGCCGGCATGTCTGCCTCGGCGCCAACTCGTTCTACTGGCGCTGCGCCTTCCACCCGGCCGCGCCGGCCGCCCTCGAGGTACGCCGCGGCATGGCCGGCACGCGCACCTGGGAATCGCAGCCGGGCGAGGTCCACCTCGCCGGCACCGGCGAGCCGGCGGCGCTCTGGCGGCACAGCGGCTTCGCGCCGCAGAAGCTGATCGGCGTCGGCTTCTCGGCGATGCTCTACGACCGGCCGGGCCACTTCGTGCGCACCCCCGGCAGCGACGATCCCCGCGCCGCCTTCATCGTCGAGGGCATCGCGCACGGCGAGCGCATCGGCGACTTCGGCGTGCGCATCGGCGGCGCCGTCGGCATCGAGATCGACCGCCTCGACCACGACCTCGGCACCCCGCCGCACGCCCTGATGATCGCCACCTCGCACGGGCTCGGACCCGGCGCGCTGCCGACGCCGGAGGAGTTCCGCACCATGGTGCACGGCCTCGACGGCGAGCAGAACGCCCTCGTCCGCGCCGACATGGTGTTCTTCGAGACGGCGAACGGCGGCGCGGCCTTCGCCACCGGCTCGATCTCCTACGTGCTGTCGCTCAGCCACGAGGGCTACGAAAACAACGTGAGCCGCCTGACGCGCAACGTGCTCGACCGCTTCCTCGACGAGGAGCCGTTCGTGCTGCCCGAGACGGCCGCCTGAGCACCGCTCTCGCCCGGCGCGGTTTCGGATAAGCTGCCGTCGCCGGGGCGGCATGGTCGGGATGATCCCGCCCGGCTCGCGCCGCGTTCGGGGGCGTCCGCGTGATCCGGGATCTCACCGTCCTGCTCCTCTGCCAGCTCGCCGGCGAGGTCGTCGTGCGCGCGCTCGGCGTGCCGCTGCCCGGGCCGGTGATCGGGCTCGTGCTGCTGTTCGGCCTGCTCCTCCTCGCTGGTCGCCTGTCGCCGACCCGGCCCGCCTTGGCCGAGGTCGCCGACGGGGTCGGGCGGACGGCCGACCGCATCCTCGGCGTGCTCGGCCTCCTGTTCGTGCCGGCCGGGGTCGGCGTGGTGACGGAACTCGGCCTCTTCGCGCGCTACGGGCCGCAGCTCGCCGTCGCGCTCGTCGTGTCGGTCCTCGCCGCTCTGCTCGTCACGGTGTCGGTGTTCCTCCTCGCCAAGCGGGCGATCGGCGGCGGCGCCGCGGAGGGCGACGCCGATGGCTGAGCGCCACCCCTTCGACCTCTGGGCCTACCTCTCGACGACGCCGCTCTTGTGGCTCGCGGTGACGCTCGCCGTATGGGTCGCGGCCGACCGCCTCGCAGTCGCGAGCCGGCGCCACCCGCTCGTCAACCCGGTGCTGATCGCGATCCTCGCGATCGCCGCCGTGCTGATGGCGACGGGCACGCCCTACGCCACCTATTTCGAGGGCGCGCAGTTCGTGCACTTCCTGCTCGGGCCGGCCACCGTCGCCCTCGCCGTGCCGCTCTACCGCGCCCGCAGGACCGTGCGGCGCGCCCTCGTGCCGGTGCTGCTGGCGCTCTCCGCGGGCTCGGTCACCGCCATCCTGACGGCCGTCGGCGCCGGCCTCGCCCTCGGCCTGCCGCGCGACACGATCATCGCGCTCGCGCCGAAGTCGGCGACGGCGCCCGTCGCGATGGGCGTCTCGCAGGCGCTCGGCGGCGACCCGGCGCTGACGGCGGTGCTGGTGATCATCACCGGCATCCTCGGCGCGGTCATCGTGACGCCGCTGATGAACGCCCTGCGGATCCGCGACTACGCCGCGCGCGGCTTCGCCGTCGGCCTCGCCGCGCACGGCATCGGCACCGCGCGGGCCTTCTCGGTCGACACCCTGGCCGGCACCTTCGCCGGAATCGCCATGGCGATGAACGCGGTCGCGACGGCGATCCTCGCCCCGATCATTCTGGCGCTGTTCGGCGTCTGACGGCACGGAGGCGGTGTGCCCGCTGCCGCGACCCTCGGCGGTCGACCATCAAGGTGCGCTCAGCGTGCATCGACGGCCGACCAGACCGGAGACGGCCGCATGCTCTCGCGCCGGCAATTGCGCGCCGCGCGTGGCGTCAGCGGGTGTTCGGCGGTGCCCTTCTCGCCACACGGTCGATGGCATCCGCGACCGTGCGATGCAGCGCGGCCGGCAGGTGGTGTCCCATGCCGTCGATCAGCATGAACTCGGCGCCCGGGATCGCGGCCGCGGTATCCGCGCCGCAAGCCGGAGGGATCAGCGGATCGTCCGTTCCATGGATGACGAGCGCCGGCACGCAGATGGTGGCGAGGCGCGGGCGACGATCGCCGGCCACGGCCAGGGCGGCGATCTGCCGTGCGGTGCCGCCCGGATCATAGGCGCGCCCGACCTCCTCCAGAACGAGGGCGCGATGCGCCGCCGCGTCGACCGGATGGCCCGGCCCGGCGATGCGGCGCGCGAAGGCGAGGCTGCGCGCCAGAAATCTGGCCTCGTCCGAGACCGGATCGGGCGCCGGGCGCATCATCATGGCCATGACGTCCGGCTCGGCCTGCGGAAGGGCAGGATTGCCGGTGCCCGACATGATCGACGTGAGGGACAGGACCCGTTCGGGGTGCTCGCTCGCCAAGATCTGCGCGATCATGCCGCCCATCGACAGGCCGACGACATGCGCCCGATCGATGGCGAGGGCATCGAGCAGGCCGACCGTGTCGGCAGCCATGTCGGGAAGGGTATAGGGAACCTCCGGCCGCCGCCCGGCCATGAGTGCGGCGGCCAACGCGCCGAAGTCCGGTGGGGGGCAGTGGCCAAAATGCGTCGAGCATCCAGCGTCGCGATTGTCGAAGCGGATCACACGATAGCCGCGTGCCGCCAAGTCTTCGCAGAACGGGACGGCCCAGCGGATCATCTGAACCCCCAGCCCGGCGATCAGCAGGATCGCCGGATCGCCCTCGCGGCCGAAGCTGTCCCAGGCCAGATCGATGCCGTTGGCTTTTGCGATGGTCATGGTCGCGCTCTCTCCGGATCAGGCCGGGCGCGGCAATTCGGCGAGGGGAAGCAGGCGCGAGTCCTGCAAGGCCGCAGCGCGGTGGCCGAGGCCCGCCAGATAGGCGTCGTGGCGCGCAAAGGCGAGGAAGGCGGCGACGCTGGTCTGGCGGACCAGCATCGCCCTGTCCCATCTCTCACCCTGCGGGCCGATCAGGAACGGCCCGCCGGAGCCGAGAAACACGACGTCGCCGCCGCTCGCGCGCAGGAAGGGCAGCGTGTGCCTGAAATACCGATCGAACGCCTCCGCGCCGCTGATCGGCGCAGCCGGCGCGAGGTCCGGATGGGCCGTGTAGTCGGCCACCTCCCGAAACCGCAGCAGGTTCAGCATGATGACGGGACCTTCGAGGCCGCGCTGCACGAAGAGCCTGCCGGCGCCTTGCGTTGGCTCGAGGTGGCCGCTGCCGGCGGGCGCGGTCATGGCGTTTCCTTTCGGTCGCTCTCCGACGACGGGCTATCGGCCGCGCCGACCGTCAGGCTCATGGCACGCTTAATATCCGGGTAAAATTCCGGCGTCAATATTGCCCGGACGGGTGCTGATCGAGTCCGACGGCGTGCACGGGCCGCTGCGGCCCGCCGCGACCGACACCGATCTACGAGATCGCCTCGAGAGGTGCTCCACGTCCGGCCGTGCTGCCCGGGCGCGTTACAGCCACCGCCTGCGCGCAACGCCGTGGCGCGCCGCACCTGTCTATGACCGAGACGAAAGTTCTCTTCTCAGTTCAGCCTTCCGACTCTCCGAGAGCCATCGCCAGTCGATTCCGGCCAGTGCGGCATCGATTGCCCAAAGGGCGTTCAGTGAAATCTCACGGCCAAATTTGAACTTGAGCCTCGCATAGGCCTCCACGGCGCCCAGGGCACGAAGATCTTCGACATCGTCGACGCCGATCTCCCCGAGCCGCCTAGCGATATAGGGGCCGAGGTTGGGCAATCGCTCGATAGGGTCAGGCATCTGGCCCGCCTTCCTTCAACGTCGCGAGGAAATCCTCGAAGCGCTTGCAGGGGTCGTCGCGAAAGTGCTCATCGAGAAGGGTGCAGGACGTCAACCGATCGCAGCGGAAGACGCGAAAATCGCTTCTGACTTCGCACCAGGCGGTCAAGGTCCAGACCTGCCCCCAGAATTCCAGTCCGAGAGGCCAGACCACGCGGGCGGTCTCCGCGCCGCCGAGATCGCGATATCCGATCGCCAGCTTCTGACGCTTGCCACTCGCGGCGCGGATCAATGCCAAGAACGAACGCGCCGCGCGTGCCCGCCGAGACGGAAACGCGGACATCGCCGACGATGCGCTCCGCCGCTCTTCGGGAGACACGGACATGACCTTGATCCGAAGCTCGCGGGCAGCCCCTGCGAGAGCGCCGTCCGCGAAGCTCTCGACCAACCGCGTTCCCCAGATCAAGGCTTCCATTTCTTCCTGCGAAAGCGCCAGAGGGGGCAGGAAATAGCCCTTCCGAAGGACGTACCCGACGCCGCGCTCGCCCTCGATCGGAACACCTTGCGCCTGGAGGTCGGAAATATCCCGCCAGATTGTTCGCGTGGAGACCTCCAGCGCTTCGGCCATGTCGCGCGCCGTCCGCAGCCGACCGCCTCGCAAGAGTTGTATTATCTCGAAGAGGCGGTCGGCTCGGCGCATCAGGTCAGGGCATGAGATCGAAGTGCCGCATGACCACGGATCCGGGGTCGATGGCCGCCATGAAGGTCTGGGTTTCCGGCGCGCTCGGAAAGCGCTCGGCAGCAGCTCTCGCGGCGGCCATGCTTTCCCATTCCACCAGATCCATGCGCCCTTCCTCGCCTGTCCCGTGGCGGCGCCGGACAAAGCCGGGCTGTCCGGCGAGCCAGCGGCTCGAGCCGTGCAATGCCTCCTGGAACTGATCCTCCGTCACGTCGGGCTTCAACTTGAACAGCGCGAGTTCGATCACGGTCATTGCTCTGCTTCTCCTGTAGGGCCAGAACAAGCACGCAGCTAGCATAGCTCAACCGACAGCGTTCTGTCAGTTGAAGGCATCTAAACAACGGGTGCCCGGACCGTGCAGGCCCGGGGAGCGGCAGCCATCGTCGATTTCCGGCACACCGACTCCGACCTTCAAATTTGAGCATCGACCGCCCGCGCCACCGACCCGCAGGCTCCCAGCCCCTATGCGGGCCACTGGCGGCGCGGCCCTGGTGGGACCGGACCATGTCTCCGCACGAAAGGTGCTTGACCTCGTTTCACAATGCTCATTATATAATGATTGTTGTGAAATGGAGACACCGGAAATGGCCCGCCCACGCACCTTCGATGAGGACCGTCTCCTGACGGGAGCGATGCACGCGTTCCGCCGTCAGGGCTTCGCTGCAAGCTCGGTGCGCGATCTGGAGCAGGCGACCGGCCTCACCTCCGGAAGCCTCTACAACAGCTACCGTGACAAGCGGGGCCTCTTCGAGGCCGCATCCGCCCACTACAACCGAACGGTCCTCGCCCGCCGTATCGAGGAGCATGCGCCGGTGGACGCGGGCGTCGAGGGCCTACGGCGGCTGTTCCTGTCCCTCCTGCGCGAGCCGGACGGCGGCTCGTCCGGCTGCCTGATCACCAACAGCGCGGTCGAGTTCGGCCGCCAGGATCAGCCTGGCTTCGTAGCCGAGGGCTTCGCCGTCCTCCGCGATTGCTTCGCCGACCGGCTCGGCGGCAACGACGCCGAGGCCGTCGCCCTGCTCGCGCTCTACCAGGGCATCCTCGTTCTGATCCGGGCCGGCTACGACAAGGCCGCGCTCGAGGCGATGATTGCGCACCACTTCGAGACCTTGGAGACGCGCCATGGACGCTGACGAGCTCTGGCGCCGCTATGCCGCGATCTGGTCGTCCGACGCGGCGCGGCGGGAGAGCGAGCTGAAGGACTGCCTCGCCGACGACGCCAGCTACTGCGATCCGAACGGCCCGCTGAAGGGTCGGGCCGCCCTGTCCGACTACATGGCCGGCTTCCAGCAGAGCGTGCCGGGCGGCCGTTTCCGGATCGTCCAGGTGATCGCGCACAATGGCCGGTCCCTCGCCCGATGGGCGCTCCAGAATGCGGATGGCGCCGTGCTGCAGCTCGGCGCGAGCTTTGCCCGCCATGATGCCGAGGGGCGCCTGAAGGACATCGACGGGTTCTTCCCGCTGACGTCGTCGGACCCCGCGGCGTGAGGGTCCACATGCCGTCGCAGCGGGCGCTGGCGGAGGAGTACGCCGCCAGGATCGAAGGTCTCGGCCCGATTTCCGTGCACCGGTATTTCGGGGGCGCGAGCCTGCGGACCGATGGCGTCCAGTTCGGCTTCGTCATGAAGGGCGTCCTCTATCTCAAGGCCGACGAAGTCAGTCGCGGTGCCTTCGAACGACATGGCTGCGCGCCGTTCAGCTACGCCGGCGCCTCAGGCCAAGTGACGGTCACGGCCTACTACGAGGCACCGGGCGAGGCCCTCGACGACCCCGAAGGCTTGTCCGGGTGGGCAGCGGACGCGCTCCGGGCCGCTCGCTCGGTTCCGAACCGGAAGCGCGCCGCATCATGAGACAGATCACGTTCCACATGCCCGGCCGCCCGGCGGATGTGGCCGAATGCGTCGACGTGCCGGATCCGGTTCTCACCGCGGATGACCAGATTCTGGTGCGGGTCGACGCGTTCCCGATCAATCCCGCCGACCTTCTGCTGTTTCGAGGCATCTATCCGCGCAACCCGGCGAATGGCGACGCGCTCGGCAATGAAGCGACGGGCATCGTTGAGGCGGTTGGCGCCGCGGTGCGCGGCATTGCACCGGGTGACCGTGTCATCTCGCTCCGCACGGACAATTGGCGTGAGCTGCTTCTGCTGAGAGAGCATGAACTCATCCGGCTCTCCCCGGATGTCGGGCGCGAGGCGGCCGCCGTCCTGAAGGTCAACCCGGCCACGGCCTCGCTTCTACTGGACACCTACACGGCCGTGTCGCCCGGAGACTGGGTCATCCAGAACGCGGCGAATTCGGCTGTCGGCCGCGCTCTGATCGCCCTCGCCGCGGCCAAGGGCCTACGCACGATCAATATCGTGCGCCGGCAGGAGCTCGCGGATGAATTGCGTGCGCTCGGCGGCGATCATGTGCTCCTCGATGACGACGATCTCGCCGGGCATGTGACCGCGCTCACCGGCGGCGCGCAAATCCAGTTGGCTGTCGACGCCGTCGGCGGAGCGTCCTCGGGCAGGCTCGCCGGTTGCCTGAGTAAAGGCGGGACCCTGGTCACCTATGGCGCCATGAGCGGCGAACCGATGCGGATCGACCCCGCTCGCCTGGTGTTCGGCGACCTGCGGCTGCGTGGCTTCTGGCTGACGCGATACCTGGCCGAAACGCCACGCGCGGACATCGTCGCACTCTATCAGCGCCTGTGCGCCCTGGCCCGTACAGGCGCCTTGGCGCCCGGGGCTTCGCGCCGGTTCCATGTCTCCGACATCAAGGCGGCGCTCGCCCGCGCCGAGGAGACGATGGGCCAGGGCAAGACGCTGATCTCGTTCGACCGGCCCTGACCGCCGCACATCCCTCAATACGTCAAA
>Ga0255338_1000835_pt1 | contig 75394 bp, 71 predicted proteins | sample MeOH1_35cm_T4_19_FD_203715 | JGI IMG/M metagenome (GOLD analysis project Ga0255338, IMG submission 203715) | Sandy soil microbial communities from University of British Columbia, Vancouver, Canada - MeOH1_35cm_T4_195 | ecosystem: Engineered > Artificial ecosystem > Sand microcosm > Unclassified ... | reverse complement strand
CCCGCCGAAGCCTTCTTCGAAGACTGCATCGCGCACAATGCCCAGATTCCCGCAGGTGTTGCACTTGCTCCTTGAGACCGCCAAGCAAAGAGAAGGCGACCCGCAGTCTGGGTCCCTTCGCTGCGCTACGGGCAACCTGCGCTGCGCCAGAAAAGCGGGGGTCCGCGCAAACTCGCCTGCGGCTCAGACAGCGCGCGGCCCTGATCCCGCTTTTCCGGCGCAGCACAGGCCCAGCCAGGACGGGTTTGGGGGAAAGTCAAAAGACAAAAACCACACCGATGCCTCACTCCCTCCCCCGCTGGGGGAGGGTTGGGGTGGGGGCTGACCCCGAACCCGAACCCGCATCCGTACCTGCACCCACCCCTGCTATCTGCGCCGAGGAACGCAGGGCCAGGCGGATCAGGGATCGCGATTGTCTGAGCGAAGCGAGTTGAGCGAGACCCCGCCTGGACCGAGCACCGCAGGTTGCCCCGTAGCGCAGCGCAGGGGTCGCAGACAGAAGGGTCGCTTTTTCTTTTGCTTACTTTTCTTTTGGCGAAGCAAAAGAAAAGTGACTAGCCGCCGGACTACCCCCGGCCAGCAGCCCGCAGTAAAACCAACAAGCTATCAATTAAATAGCATCTCATGCAGATACCTATTCAGGTAAATCCATTTCTCCTACAAATCCGTCCGCAACTTCCAAATCTCCGGAAACAGCACCACATCCAGCATCTTGCGCAAATAGCTCACGCCGCTGGTGCCGCCGGTGCCGGGCTTGAAGCCGATGATGCGCTCGACCGTGGTGACATGGCGGAAACGCCAGAGGCGAAACGCGTCTTCGAGGTCGGTGAGTTCTTCGCCGAGCTGGTACAGGTCCCAGTACTGTTTCGGGTCGCGGTAAACGGTCAGCCAGGCTTGTTCGACCGCGGCGCTTTCCAGGTAGGGCTGGGTCCAGTCGCGTTGGGTGTGGCTGGCGGGCACGGCCAGGCCGCGCCGCGCCAGCAGGCGCAAGGCTTCGTCGTAGAGCGAGGGGGCTTCATAGGCGGCCTGCACCTGCACCAGCAGGTCCGGCCGGTGCGCGTGCGGCTGGAGCATGGCGGCGTTCTTGTTGCCCAAGGCGAATTCGATGCAGCGGTACTGGTAGCTCTGGAAGCCGCTCGACGCCCCGAGGTAGGGGCGCATCGCGCTGTACTCGGGCGGCGTCATGGTGGCGAGCACGTCCCAAGCATGGACCAGTTGCTCCATGATGCGGCTCACGCGCGCCAGCATCTTGAAGGCGCTGCCCAGTTCGTCGGCCGCCACATTCGCAATCGCGGCGCGCAGCTCATGCAGCATGAGCTTCATCCAGAGTTCGCTGGTCTGGTGCTGGACGATGAACAGCATCTCGTCGTGCGCGGGCGAGAGCGGTTTTTGCGCGTTCAGAATCGCGTCCAGCTGCAGGTAGTCGCCATAGCTCATGGACTGGCTGAAGTCCAGCTGGGCCTTTTCGTCGCGAACGATGTCCTCAGGCTTGCTCTGGGGACTGTCGGGGTTGTGGGGGGCAGAGGCGTAGGGGCACATGATCAGGTCACCGCATGTTTCTGGTTGAATTCGGCGCTTTGCCACTCACCGGTGTCAAGTACCTGCTTGAGGTGCTCCACGGCGTTCCAGACATCTTCAAAACCGATGTAAAGCGGCGTGAAGCCGAAGCGCAGGATGTCGAGATGCTTGCCGCCGTCGCCGGCGCGGTAATCGCCAATCACGCCGCGCGCAATCAGGGCCTGCACGATGGCGTAGGCGCCCTCGCTTCGCGTCAGGCAGACCTGTGAGCCGCGTTGTGCGTGCTCGCGCGGTGTCGCCAGGCCTAGGCCGTGGCCCGCGCAGCGCTCTTCTACCAGCGCAATGAACAGGTCGGTGAGCGCCAGCGACTTGGCGCGCAGCGCCGCCATGCCGCCCAGTGGCTCGGCCGCCAGGAAGCCGTCGAGCCCGCATTCCAGCGCCACCATGCTCAGAATCGGCTGCGTGCCGCACAGGTAACGAGAAATGCCGGCAGCGGGCCGGTAGTCGGGCGTGAACTCGAACGGCGCGGCATGGCCCCACCAGCCGGCCAGCGGTTGCCAGAAGCGGTCGGTGTGTTGGGGGTTGACCCAGACGAAGGCCGGCGCGCCGGGGCCGCCGTTCAAGTATTTGTAGCCGCAGCCCACCGAAAAATCGGCCTTCGCGCCGTGCAGGTCCACGGGGACGGCGCCCGCGCTGTGCGCCAGGTCCCAGACCGTGAGCACGCCCGCTGCGTGCGCCGCGCTGGTCACGGCCTTCATGTCATGCATGGCGCCGGTGCGGTAGTTCACATGCGTCAGCATCAGCACCGCCACCTCGGCGGTCAGGGCGCCCGCAATTTCTTCGGGCTCCACCAGTTGCAAACGTAAGCCGCGCTCCTTGCACAGGGCTTCGGCAATGTAGAGGTCGGTCGGGAAATTGCTGCGCTCGCTCACGATGACCTTGCGCTGTGGTGCGTCCTGTGCGGCGATATGGAGCGCCGCGCTGAGCACCTTGTAGAGATTGATGGAGGTGCTGTCGGTGGCCACCACTTCACCCGGCCTGGCGCCTATCAATTGCGCAATCTTGTCGCCCAGGCGCTGCGGCAGGCTGTACCAGCCGGCGCTGTTCCAGCTGCGAATCAGGCCCTGGCCCCACTCCTGGGTGACGGCTTCAGCCACGCGGGCCGCAGCGGTTTTGGGCAGCACGCCGAGCGAGTTGCCGTCCAGGTAAATCACGCCTTCGGGCAGGCTGAACTGCTCGCGCAGGGTGCGCAGCGGGTCTTGCGCATCGAGTGCGCGGCAATCTTGCAGGGTTGTGGTCATGGCAGGTTCATCTTTCAGGGGAGTTCGCGCAGCACTGCGCCGGAATGGGGGAGTTCGCGCAAGACTGCGCGAACGGGGGAGGCATCGGCCGTCATCAGCTTGAGCGGCAGGGCAATCAGTTCGTAGTCGCCTTCGGGCACCTCGTCGAGCACCAGGTTTTCCAGCACGCGCAGGCCGCGCTGGCGGATCACCTGGTGGCTGTCCAGGGTTTTGCTTGCGGCCGGATCAATGCTGGCGGTGTCGATGCCGATCAGCTTGACGCCGAGCGCGGCGAGGCGCTCCACGGTCTCGGGCGCGTAGGCCGCGAGCGTGGGGTCCCAGCGCTCGACCGGCATGCGCGCGTAGGTGCGAACCAGCACGCGCGGCGGCAGGTCGTGTACGGCATGCACCAGATGCTCCCACTCGATCAACGGTCCTTTGGCGATGGCGTGAATGACGCGGCAAAGCCCGATATAGGGCGTGAGATCGACCGCACCGATGGCGGCGCCCTGCGGGTCGTAGTGCAAGGGCGCGTCGGCATGCGCGCCGATGTGCGGCGACAGGGTGAGGGTGCTGACGTTCACCGGGCAGCCCGGCGCGATGCTCGCCGCCCATTGCTGCTGGTAGTGCGTGTCGCCCGGAAAAACCGGCGAGCCTGGCGCCACGGGGGGCGAGATGTCCCAAAGTCTCAAGGGCTTTGCGGTGGTGGATGGTAGGGCTCTGGCTGTCATACGTGTAAAGGTAGCACCGCCGAAAAAGCCGTGGTGTCGGTTATTTCCAACAAGTGATAAAAATAGTTTAAACCTAAAGTAATTGCCGGCAAAGAAGTCGAAACCAGGGGAGGCTGGGTGGTGCGCGCGCCTGCCGCCCTGCCGTGGCTGGGGCACAATCCAGACCATCGGCACGGGCCGTCTGCCGCGGGTCTGGCACCCGGATTCTTCTTCATCAACATCAAGCAAAGAGACAGAGGTACAACATGAGTTCGAACGACAAGGGAAACGGCAAGGTCGCTGTGGTGACGGGTGCAGGCACGGGCATTGGCCGGGCCGTCGCGCTGGCACTGCTGCGGGAGGGTTACGGCGTGGCACTCGTCGGGCGGCGCATCGAGCCGCTCAATGAAGTGGCCAGGGAATCCGGCACCGACCGCGCGCTGCCGGTACCCACCGATGTGAGCAACCCTGAGTCGGTCGCGGCCCTGTTTGCCAAAGTCAAGGACGTGTTCGGGCGGCTTGACCTGCTGTTCAACAACGCCGGCGTGAACGCCCCGGGCGTGAACATCGAGGACCTCACCTTCGAGCAGTGGCAAAACGTGGTGAACATCAACCTGACGGGCTCCTTCCTCTGCGCGCAGGGTGCGATCCGCCTGATGAAAGACCAGCTGCCGCAGGGTGGCCGCATCATCAACAACGGTTCGATTTCCGCCCACGCACCGCGCCCCAATTCCGCGCCCTACACCTCGACCAAGCACGCCATCACGGGCCTGACCAAATCGATCTCGCTCGATGGCCGCAAGTACAACATCGCCTGCGGGCAAATCGACATCGGCAATGCCCTGACGGAACTTTCCGCCCGCATGACCAAGGGCGTTCCGCAGGCCAACGGCGAGATTGCCGTTGAGCCCATGATGGACGCCAAGGAAGTGGCCGATGCGGTGGTTCACATGGCGGCGCTGCCGCTGTCCACCAACGTGCAGTTCATGACCATCATGGCCACCAAAATGCCGTTTGTGGGGCGGGGCTAGGCCAATACGTTTCAGTCAAGGACTGTGAAGCTCCCTCCCCTTCCGGGGGGGGCCAGCGACGACTAAGCAAGCACGGTGGCCCGATGCCCACGCCGCGAGCCCCCATCCCGGCCTTCCCCCAGCGGGGGAAGGAGATGATCGGCCGGACCGGGAAGCCCCGAACGGGGGCTTCCCCCTATGCGGCAAGGGTCAGGCCTTGGCGTGTGCTGCAGCCGCCGTCCGGGGCATGGCCATGGCCAGCGCGTAATACGCGATGCCGGCGATGGCTACGCCAAAGAACCAGCCATAAATGCCCCACCATGACGGCAGCAGGCTGGTGAAGTTGGGCAATATGCTGGAGAACAGCGCGCCAATGACGGTGGCGATGAGGGCATTGGGGTTCCAGCCCCCCTGGTAGCGGTATTCGCCGTCCTCGTGGTAGAGCGCTTCCACATTGACTTCGCCTTTGGCAATCAGGTAATAGTCCACCAGGATGATGCCCAGCAGCGGCCCCATGGTGGCGCCGATGGCGCCGACAAACGTTGCCGCGTTGCCTTCCCAGGGCGCAAAGGGGTAGAGCACCAGCGCGATGCCTGCCGCGATGTAGCCGCCGGTCTTGAAGCTGATCTTGCGCGGGAACACATTGGCAAAGTCAAACGCGGGCGAGACGAAGTTGGCCACCACATTGATGCCCAGCGTCGCCACGGCAAAGGTCAGCGCGGCCAGCAGCGCCAGAAACCAGCTGTCGAACTTGGCGGAGATCTGCTCGGGGTGCAGCAGCACCTCGCCGTACACCTTGAAGGCGGCAATGGTCGTCACGCCGGCCACCAGCGAGAACAGGATCAGGTTGATCGGCAGGCCCCAGAGGTTGCCTTTTTTGACGGTGGCCTTGTCTTTGGCGTAACGCGAGAAGTCGCAAAAGTTCAGGTACAGCGCGGCAAAGTAGGTGATCCAGGTGGCGCCCACGGCCATCAGCGCCCAGAACGAGCCGGGCTCGCCGGGCACGCCGGCATCCTTGGTCTTGGCCAGCAGCACATCCTGCGGAATGCCGTGGTCAAACGAGAAGCCGCCGGCCTTGACGCACAGGCCCACGGCCAGCACCAGCATGGCCACCCACACCGCCGGGCCGGCCCAGTCCTGGAACTTGCGCACGGTTTCCATGCCGTTCTGGATGATCAGCAGCTGCAGGGCCCAGACGACGAAGAAGCAGATCACCTCCAGGCCGGAATGGCCCAGCAGGTGGGTCGATTTGTGAAACGCCATGATGGCGTCGGAGCGGGTGAGCAGCGCCACGATGGCGCCCGAGGCAGCGGCAGTCTGTGCGCCATACCAGAAGCAGGCCACCACCGCGCGCACCAGCGCGGGCAGGTTGGCGCCCCACACACCGAAGGAGGCGCGGGCCAGCACCGGGTAGGGCACGCCGGTTTTGACGCCTGCGTAACCGACCAGGTTCATCAGGAAAAAGATCACCAGTGAGCTCAGGCCGATGGCCAGCAGGAAGTTGGTGAAACTGCCGCACAGCAGGAAGAGGCTGGCCGCCAGGTAATAGCCCCAGAGGCTGTGCACGTCCGAGGTCCAGACATTGAAGATGCTGAAGGTGCCCCAGTTCCGCGTTGTTGCCGGGGCCAGGTCTTCGTTGTAAAGGTCGGGCGATGGGTTGCGAATGTCCATGGTGATCTCCAATGCAGAAGGTGAATGCAGGGCCAGGGGACGGGCTACAAACGGCTGATCGGTAGGTCGATCAATTTTGTATACACGACTGTACTCAAAAATGAAAACTTCGATTCACGGGTTTACCCGTAGCTCGGTGCTGCGGCGAGCATGTTTCGTGCCATTTCGTGCCATTGGGGCGAGCGCGCACCCTCGCCGGACACGCGGTTCGGCGGAGTTTGGCGGGCTTTTGGGGTGCCCGCATTAACGGGGGGGGGGGGGGGGGCGGTCGCGGCCTTGTTTGCTGTCACAACCCCTGGTGGAACCCCGGTGAGTGCTCCGATGGAGCCCCGGGGTGCAGCCGCGCTGCGTCGCCGGTCAGTAGGCTGCGCTGGGGATGGCCGCCTGTCCGGTGCCGGGCGCGATGAAATCTGCCGCCATGCGCCGCACCGCATTGGCATAGACCAGCACATCGACGCCGGTGGCCACAAAGGTGCAGCCCAGGGCCAGGTAGCGCCGTGCCAGTGCCGGGTCCGAGGTGAGTGAGCCCGCTGCCTTGCCGGAGGCGATGATGGTCTTCATGGCCTGCTCGATGGCTGCCTGCACCTCGGGGTGGCCTGGTTTGCCGCGGTGCCCCATGGACGCCGCCAGGTCGGCGGGGCCGATGAACACCCCGTCCACGCCGTCCACCGCGCAAATCGCTTCCAGGTTTTTCAGGGCCGTCACGGTTTCGGCCTGCACCAGCAGGCAGACCTCGCTGTCGGCATGGTCGAGGTAGTCGGTGCGCGCGCTCCAGCGCGAAGCGCGTCCCACTGCACTGCCCACGCCCCGGATGCCCCGGGGCGGGTAGCGCGTGGCGTCCACGATGGTCTGGGCCTGGGCGGCTGTGTCGACCATGGGCACCAACAGGTTTTGCGCGCCAATGTCCAGCAACTGCTTGATCAGCGGCACCTCGCCGGCCACCGCCCGCACCACCGGCTGGGAACGGTAGGGCGCCACGGCCTGCAGCGCGGCCAGTGTGCTACGCAGGTCGTTGGGTGCATGCTCGCCGTCGATCAGCAGCCAGTCGAAGCCGGCCGTGGCGCTGACTTCGGCCAGGTAGGGGTCGGCCATGGACAGCCACAGGCCGATTTGGGGTTGGTGGGCGGTGAGGGCGGTTTTGAAGGGATTATTGGCAGGCATGATGGAAGTGTTTGGTCCAGGAAAAGTGGAGTGGCTGGGCCGGCTCAGCCCGCCACGAGATGATGGGCGGGTAACGTGCCGGTGGCCAGGTAGTCCACAATGTTACGGGCAGTGATGTTCGCCACTTGCAGTGCCGCGTTGCGGGTGACGCCTGCGACGTGCGGAGTGAGCAGCACATTGGGCAGTGCCAGCAACGGGTGGCCAGCGGACAGGGGCTCGGTGTCGAACGTGTCCAGGCCGGCGCCCTCCAGATGACCGGATCGCAAGGCCTGTAGCAGCGCCGCTTCGTCCACGACGGGGCCTCGCGCCGTGTTGATGAGCAGACTGCCGCGCCGCATGAGTGACAGTTCGCGCTGACCGATCAGGCCGTGTGTGCGTTCGGTCAGTGGGCAGTGCAGGCTCAGGATGTCGATCTGCGCCAGAAAGCGGTCCAGGTCGGGCTCCGTGGCATGGCTGTCAGCCTGACCATGGGGTCGCAGTACCAGCACCCGGGCGCCCAGCGCAGCGGCGAGCCGCGCCGTACTGCGGCCGATGCTGCCGTAGCCCACGATGCCGACCATGGCGCCGCGGAAATCACGCCCTTGCCAGGTGCTGTCGGCCCAGCGGCCGCCGCGCACCATGCCATCGAGCAGGGGCAACTGCCGTGTGAGTGCGAGCATGAGCGCCAGCGCGTGCTCGGCCACGGCATCGGCATTGGCGGCGGGCGCCACGGCGACCGCGACGCCGCGTTGGTGAGCAGCAGCCAGGTCCACGCTGTCCACGCCCGCCCCATTTTTGGCGACAATCTTCAACGCTGGGGCGGCGGCCAGAACGCGCTCCGAAATGGGTTTGGTGCCCCGTAGCACCAAGGCCTGCGCGCCTGTGGCTGCCAACTGCGCTGCCAGCACGTCTTCGGTAATGGGATCGGGCAGGAAGGTGATCTGACCACCCGCGCCACGCACGATGTCTTGCGCAGAGGGGGCCCAGTGGGGAGCGGTGACGAGAACCTGGAAGGTGGCGTTCATGCGGTCAGTCGATGCGGATGCCGCCGGCGAGAATGACCTTGCCATAGCGGTTCCATTCGTCCTGGGTAAAGCGGGCCAGATCTTGCGGTGAGCCGGGCTGGGTTCGAACGCCCAGGTTGTTGAACTTCTCCAGAACGTCGGACTGTTTGAGCACGGTCACCAGCGATGCGTTGAGGCGGGCAATCACCTCTTTGCTGGTCTTGGCAGGAGCATACAGCGCATACCAGGCATTGACTTCAAACCCCGGGTAGCCCGCCTCCGAAAAGGTGGGGACGCCCGGCAGATCGGGCAGGCGGGAGGGTGCTGCGACGGCCAGGGCTCGGACCTTGCCACCCTTGATCAGTGGCGTGGCGCTGGTCAGGGTATCCAGGATCATGTCGAGTCGGCCGCCCATCAGGTCCATCGTGTGGGCATTGCCGCCCTTGTAGGGCACGTGGTTGATCTGGATATGCGCGTTTTGCTTGAACAGCTCGGCCGCCAGGTGCAGCGGGGAGCCGTTGCCTGCGGAACCATAGTTCAGCGCGTTCGGCTGACCTCGTGCGGCTTCGACCAGCGAGCGCAGGTCGGTGTACGGCGAGTCTTTGGCGACGATCAGCACCATGGGTACCACACCGATGACTCCCACGGGGGTGAAGTCAGCGATGGCGTCATAGCCTGGCTTGGCATAGAGGTGGGGACTGACCGCGTGGCTCGCAAGCGAGCCCAGCACCAGCGTGTAGCCGTCGGGTGCAGCCTTGGCCGCCGCCGCGGTACCGATGGTGGTGCCGGCGCCGGGGCGGTTGTCGATGATGACCGGCTGCTTGAGGTTTTCGCCCATTTTCTGCCCCACCAGACGTGCCACGGCGTCGTTGGCACCTCCGGCAGGGTAGGGTACCAGCAGGGTCAGTGGCTTGTTGGGAAAGTCGCTTTGTGCGTATGCCGCTGGGCTCAGCCCGCAGGTTGCCAAAACGGCAAGCAGCAGCACGCGGCGGGCGGCCCGCCGCATGGCAGGAAGAAAGGTTGGCATGGTCGTTGTCTCCTGATATCTTTTAAATAGTCGAGAACCTCTTTGAGGGCATTTCAGGCCGATCGCCTGGGCCAGTCCTCCGGCCACTTGCCAGGGGCTGCTCAGTCGAGCAGTCCCTGGCAGAGATACTTGGTGTGCAGGTAATCGTCCAGGCCGTGCGTGGAGCCTTCGCGGCCGTAGCCCGACTCCTTCACGCCGCCGAAGGGCGTGGCCTCGGCGGCCAGCGCCTCGGCTGCGCCCGAATCTGGCACCTGGGTGATGGCATCACTGGTGGCCGGGTCGGTCACGGCCGGCATGGCGCCGTCGGCAGGCTGCCACTGGCCGGCGATGAAGTTGGCGCTGCGCTGCAGTTCGGGGCGGGTGAAAGTCAGGCGCATGAAATTTGAATGAAATTGGGCTCTGGCACTTATGGGATAAGCGTCAATGGCTATTGTTTTGAGAGTCGTGCCTAGCTCACAATGCCCAGGTGCCAGGGCACGAACTCGTGGTCCCCCAGGCCCAGCGCCTCGCTTTTGGTCGGTTCGCCCGAGGCATGGCGCAGGATGGCCTCGAAAATCCGCTGACCCATTTGCGGCACGTCCAGTTCGCCGTCCAGGATGGCGCCGCAATTGAGGTCCATGTCTTCTTCGAGGCGGGTGAACATCGGCGTGTTGCTGGCCAGCTTGATCGTGGGCGCCGGCTTGGAGCCGAACATTGAGCCGCGGCCGGTGGTGAAGCAGATCAGGTTGGCGCCGCTGGCAATTTGCCCGGTCGAGGCCACCGGGTCGTAACCGGGCGAGTCCATGAACACGAAACCGTGGCGGTCGATGGGCTCGGCGTATTCATACACGGCCTGCAGCGGTGTGGTGCCGCCCTTCATGGCGGAGCCCAGCGATTTTTCAAAAATGTTGGCCAGCCCTCCCGCCTGGTTGCCATGCCCGACCACGCCATTGAACTGGGCATTGTGGCCCGCCGTGTATTGCTCCCACCAGGCCAGCCGGTCGAGCAGTTTCTGGCCGACCTCGGGCGTCACGGCGCGGCGGGTCAGCATGTATTCCACGCCATGGATCTCGGGCGTTTCCGACAGGATGGCAGTGCCGCCGTGGCGCACCAGGATGTCCATGGCCGCGCCCAGCGCCGGGTTGGCCGTGATGCCGGAGAAACCATCGGAGCCGCCGCATTCCAGGCCAATCTTCAGATGGCTGGCCGGCACGGGCTGGCGCCGGGCCGCGTTCGCATCCGGCAGCATCTCCCGGATGGCAGCAATACCCGCTTCAATGGTGACGCGGGTGCCGCCCACCTCCTGCATCACCAGCGTGCGCATGAGTTTGCTTTCAGGCAGGCCCTGCGATTCCACCAGCGACGCCACCTGGTTGCGCTCGCAGCCCAGCCCCACAATCAGCACGCCCGCGAGGTTGGGGTGGCGGGCATAGCCGGCCAGGGTGCGGCGCAGCACATCGAAATGCTCGCTGGGCGAGGACATGCCGCAGCCGCTGGTTTGTGCAAAGGCCGCCACGCCGTCCACGTGGGGAAAGTCCGCCAGTCGCTCCGGCGTGAAATACGCCGCAATGTTCTTGATGACGGTAGCGGAGCAGTTGACCGACGACAAAATGCCGATGAAGTTGCGGGTGCCGACGCGGCCGTCGGGGCGCACAAAGCCCATGAAGGTAGCGCGCTCGGCATCCGTCACATACTCGACCGGCCGCACGTCCTGGCCGAAAGCCGGGTCGCGTTCGAAGTCCACCAGCGTCAGGTTGTGCGCGTGCACATGGTCACCCGCCTCGATGTCGCGCGCGGCGATGCCGATCACGGTGTCGTACTTGATGATGCGCTCGCCACTGGCGATGCGGCAGGCGGCGATCTTGTGGCCGGCCGGCACCTGCGCGCGCGCGCGCGCGTCAATCTCCGGCAGGGCCTGGCCCAGGGCGAGCGCGGTCTTTGCCACGAGCACGTTGTCGTTGGCGTGCAGGCGGATCAGCGGACTGGCGGTGGGAGAAGGCATGGCAGGTTGGCTCGGGCTGGGATGAGTTGGGAAAGGTGATGCGGGCGGCGCTCAGCTTTTCATCAACTCCCTGAGCTTGAGCTTTTCAATGAGCACGGTTTCTTTTTGGTAAACGCTGGCCACATACTTTTCGTAGTCGGGGCCGTCCAGGTAAAGCACCGGTGCATCGATCTTGTCGGCGACCTGTTTGAACTCGGGGCTGGCCACGGCCACGCGAAACGCCTCGCGCAGTTTCTGGGTGATGGCCGGGTCCATGCCTTTCGGGGCGCCGATGCCGTTGGGTGCATCCACCACCACGTTGTAGCCCAGTTCCTTGAGCGTGGGCGCGTCCTTGAAGCGTGCGGTACGCCGCTCGCCCCAGGTGGCCAGCAGCTTGAGCTTGCCGGCCTCGACATGCGGCGCCCAGGAGCTGGAGTCGGCCAGCAGGTCGACATGGCCGCCGAGCACCGCCTGCAGCGCTTCGGCACCGCCCTTGTAGGGCACATGGTTGAACTGGACGCCCGCTGCCAGGGCGAACTCTTCCATGCCGACGTGCGTGGCGCCGCCGATGCCCGCATGGGCATAGGTCAGCTTGCCGGGGTTGGCCTTGGCAAAGGCGACGACTTCCTGCAGCGACTTGAAACGTGAGTCGGCCGGGGCGGCAATGCCGAAGGTCTGGCCCGAGGTGCGCGCCAGGTAGGTGAAGTCCTTGAGCGGGTCCAGCTGCAGTGTGCCGAGCTGCGAAAACCGTGTGACGGAAATCGGTATCTGGCCGATCGTGTAGCCGTCCGGCTTGGCGGAGGCCATGGCCTTGGTGCCAATCATGCCGGAGGCGCCGGCCTTGTTTTCAACCGCGATGGACTGGCCCAGCACGCGCGAGGCAATCTGGCAGAGGGCGCGCATGGACTGGTCCGCGGTGCCGCCGGCCGGCCAGGGGCAGATGAAGGTGATGGGCCGGTCGGGGTAGGCCTGCGCCCGTGCGCGCAGGGGGGCCATGAGTGTCAGTGCCCCGGCACCCGCAGCGGCGGCGCCGATGAGCAGTTCGCGGCGCTTGACCCCGGCGGCCCCGGCGGGAAGGGTGGAAATTTTCATGCTTGTCTGCTTCGGGTGGGTGGATTTGGATGAAATTCTTATGCAGCGTCTTAAGCCGCGTTTTTATGCAGCGATTCTGGTCCGATTCTTCATAACAATCTAATCGAATAGTGGAATGCTTTCATAGCCTTCGGGTTAACATGAGCCATGGCCCAGATTGACCGTGTCCTTCGCTCCAACATCAAGCTGCGCCACCTGCAGCTGCTGGTGGCGCTGGACCAGTTCCGCCATCTGGGCCGAACGGCCGAGTTCCTGTCGGTCAGCCAGCCCGCCGTCTCGAAAATGCTGACCGAGGTCGAGAGCATGCTCGACCTGACGCTGTTTGAGCGTTCCACGCGCGGCACGGTGCCCACGTCCAGCGGCCAGGCCATCGTGCGTTTTGCGCGCTCGGTGCTGGCCGAGTACGAACGCACGCGCGATGAAATTGCAGCCGTGGCCAGCGGGGCGGCGGGCCGCAGCCGCGTCGGTGCCATGGTGGTGGCCATGCCGGTCCTGCTGGCCGGCGCGGTCAAGCTGCTCAAGCAGCGTTCGGCGCAGGCCACGGTGCTGGTGGAGGAGGGCGACCTCACGCACCTGCTGCCCAAACTGCGCCTGGGCGAGCTGGACCTGTTTGTCGGCCGGCTGGAGCCTGGCTACGCCGCGCCGGACCTGGTGACCGAGGCGCTGTTCAACGAACCGATGAAGGTGGTGGTCAGGCGCGGCCATGCACTGGCGCGGCGCACAACCCCGGGCTGGGCCGATCTGGCCGCCATGCCCTGCGTATTGCCGCCGCCCTGGGCGTCACTGCGTGTGAAGATCGAGCAGACCTTCTTTCGCCACGGGTTGAATCCGCCGGGCGATATTGTCGAGACCTCGTCTTTCCTGGTGCTCAGCACTTTCGTGCAGCAGCGCGAGGCGGCCGGTTTCCTGGCGCGCTCGGTGGCCCTGCATTTCGAGCAGGAAGGCCTGTTCGACATTTTGCCGATCGAGGTACCGATTGAGCTGCCCCCCATCGGCCTCATCACCGTGCGGGGGCGGCGGCTCACGCCGAGCAGCGAGCAATTGATGGACTGCTTGCGCCTGGTGGCCCAAGACGTTCAGAGCGAAGAGGCACAGACACCTGGCCGGAAATCAACACAGGCCGCGGGGCGGAAGCCGGCGCAGAAGCTGGAACAAAAGCCGGTGCAGAAGGGGCGCCGGCGGGCCAGCAGAGCCGGGACAACCGGCACGTGACGCGGCGTACCGGGCCCCGCACGGCTCCGGCTCCGCAGTGTGGTGCGCCACTCTGTTCTGTACTTATCCTGCAAGGCCCGTGGGCCTCGTCACTGATCAGCCGGCGCTCCCGGAATGACAAGCACTGACAGGCCCCGCTGCCGCGTCAGGCCTGGCAAGAATGGTCGGCTTTTCGGTGTCGGGTCGAATGGTCAGTCACGCCCCAAAGCGGACAAGCGTGCGACCTGCTCTTTGACTCACGCGGATACCTGCATCCATGCATGAGTTCCAAATCGGATGACCTCACGCCGAGAGCGGCTCCCGCCCGCAGGAAGCGAAGTCATTGCGGGACATGGCAGGCGCCGTCGTGCGTGATCGGCGCGGTGCCCACGGCGGATCAGCTGCGGGTATGGGGTCCGGTACGGCTGTTGACGATCTGCTCCCTACATTTAGTAGTGAAGCTCATGCCGGAGTGGATGCGCGGGATGGGACTCAGGCTGTCCATTGCTCATGGATCGATGCGGATGTTGGCCGCTTTGACCACCTCACCCACGCGGCGGATTTCTTCCTTGATGATGCGGTCAAACTGCTCCGGGGTGTTCGGCGCGGCCTCGAACGACAGGTCCGCGAACCGGGCCTTCACATGCGGACTCTGGACGGCCTTGGACACGGCGGTGTTGAGCTTGTCCACAACCTCCCGCGGAAGGTTGGCGGGACCCCACAAGCCGTACCAGGATAAGAGCTCGAAGCCTGGCATGCCGCTTTCCGCGACAGTAGGAACGTCGGGCATGCTGGCCAGTCGGGCCCGGCTGGTCACGGCGATCGGCCTGAGCCTTGCCCCCTTGATGAACGGGGTAACGCCGGGAAGCGGCGAGACCCCGGCAGACACATGCCCTCCCATGACATCTGTCAGCTGGGGCACGGCCCCCTTGTAGAGGATGATCTCCATGTCTAGCTTCAGTTCGCGGTTGATCATCTCTTCGGTCAAGTGGCTCGTCGTGCCCAGCCCGGACGTGGCCCAAGTCAACTTCTTCGGGTTTGCGCGAGCGTGCGCGCCGAGTTCGCGCAGTGTCTTGAACGGAGCGGCCGGACCCACGACGACGGCCAGGGGCACGTATCCCACCTGTGCGATCGCGGTGAAATCCTTCTCGGCGTCGTACGTCTTGCGGTTCACAACGAGCGGCATGTAAACCTGGCTCGAGGCATTGAACAGCAGGGTATGGCCATCCGCTGCAGCGCGCGCCACCTCCTGGGAGCCGATCATTCCGGAAGCCCCGGGCTTGTTTTCCACCACGACGGGCTGCCCCAGTTGCTTCTGCAACTCCTCGGCGACGAGCCGCCCGACAGTGTCGATTGACCCGCCTGGCGTGTAGGGCACCACCATGCGGATGGGCTTGTTTTCCGGGAAGGCGGCGAGCGCTGGGCCGGCGCAAAGGGTAAGAGAAGCGATGCATACGCCCAAGCGAGCGACGGACCGGCAGGATACGAGAGTCATGGTGCTGTTTCCTGCGTCAAGAGAGTGACGAACTGAGGATAGGTTCGACACACCGAAAGCACAGCCCGCGAATTCCAGCCACTGGAATGGCAGGAGTCCCGAACTACGCTTGCGTGGCGGAAGCGAATTGCGCCTCAAGCTCTTTTCGGAGCTTCCGGCGTAACACGGCTTGCCTGCTGCGCCTCTGCTGCTCCGGCGTCCGCAATTCCAGGGCCGGGACGGTGCTCTTCTTCCCATGCTCGTTCATCGCCACCATCGTGAAGAAGCAGCTGTTCACGTGCCGCGTTTCCCGCGTCTGGATATTCTCGGCCAGCACCTTGATGCCGACCTCCATGGAGGACGTACCGACGCGATTCACGCAGGCCAGGAAGGTGACCAACTCGCCCACGTGGATGGCCTGGCGGAAGACCACCTGGTCGACGCTGATTGTGACCACGTAGCTCGCCGCATGCCGACTCGCGCAGGCGTACGCCACCTGGTCCAGCAACTTCAGCAGCGCTCCGCCGTGCACCTTCCCCGAGAAATTCGCCATGTCGGGAGACATCAGCACGGTCATGGTCAGTTCGTGGGACCCCATTCGCCTGCTTTCAGACGCGTTCCAGAACCACGGCGATTCCCTGGCCCACCCCAATGCACATGGTGCATAGCGCGTAGCGCCCGCCGGTCTGATGCAATTGGTTCACAGCCGTGGTTGCAAGCCTTGCGCCGGATGCGCCGAGGGGGTGACCCAGCGCGATGGCGCCGCCATTCGGATTCACGCGCGCATCATCGTCCGCAAGGCCCAGGTCGCGCAGCACTGCCAAGCCTTGCGCCGCGAAGGCTTCGTTCAGCTCAATGACGTCCATGTCCGCCAAAGACAGTCCGGCCAGCGCCAAGACCTTTCGCGTCGCCGGGGCCGGCCCCATGCCCATGACGCGTGGCGGCACGCCCGCCGCGGCCATCGCCACGATGCGCGCCCTCGGCGTGAGGCCGTGGCGCGCCGCCGCGGATTCGTCCGCCAACAGCAGGGCACAAGCGCCGTCGTTAACCCCTGATGCATTGCCCGCAGTGACTGTACCCTCCGGTCGTACGACACCCTTGAGCCTTGCCAACGCCTCGAAGCTGGTCTCGCGCGGGTGCTCGTCGCGGCTGACAACGATGGGTTCTCCCTTCTTCTGCGGAATCGTCACCGGGACGATCTCGGCATCGAAGAAGCCGCTAAGCTGCGCAGCCAGCGCCCTCTGCTGCGAACGCAGCGCCATGCGGTCCTGGGCGTCGCGCTCAATGCGGAAATCCGTGGCAACGTTCTCCGCCGTTTCCGGCATGGAATCGACGCCGTAGCGCTCTTTCATGATCCGGTTCACGAAGCGCCAGCCGATTGTCGTGTCTTGCACTGTATTGGAACGCGAGAAGGCCGATTCCGCCTTCGACATCACGAACGGCGCGCGACTCATGCTCTCAACGCCGCCGGCAATCATCAGGTCTGCCTCGCCGGACTTGATCGCGCGCGCCGCAGTGCCGAGCGCGTCTAGACCCGAGCCGCAGAGCCGATTAACGGTGGAACCAGGCACCTCGACCGGCAGTCCCGCCAACAGCGCACTCATGCGCGCCACGTTGCGGTTGTCCTCGCCCGCCTGATTGGCGCAGCCGTAGATCACGTCCGCCACCGCCTGCCAGTCAAGGCGCGCATGGCGGGCCATCAGCGCGGAGATCGGGATCGCTCCGAGGTCGTCGGCGCGTACGGACGAGAGCGCACCGCCGTAGCGCCCGAAGGGTGTGCGGATCGCGTCGCAGATGAATGCTTGTCGGTTCATGGCAAGGTCATACTGGTGTCCAGGGTCCAAAGGCGGGCAGCGAGTGCCCGTGCGGCATCGGCGCCAATCACCGGCGCGGCGAACTCGACGAGCTTGCCCTCCAGGTCGGCATCGGTCAGGGGCAGCTCGGGATCGCCTTTGCGGTTCGGCTGCAGGTGCGTCAGCCGCCGGCCATCCCGCAGCACGATCTCGACCCGGGCGGAGCGCCGGCCGGGAAAGCCCGCGTCGAGCTCCGGGTCGACTGCCACATGAATACGCTCCATCAGCGCACGCGTTGCGGGGGCGTGCAGGCGATCTGGTTCATACGCGGCCATTCGCACGCTGCCGTGGACCAATGCGGTTGCAACGACAAAGGGAATGCTGAATTGCGCCTCGTTGACCGTCGCGGGGCGTGCATAGCAGGCGATGTCCAGCGCCGGCTTGTAGGTGCCGATCCGGACGCTGTCGATCTCGTCGGCGCGAAAGCCGTGGAACCGCTGCAGTTCGAGCGCACCGTCGATGGAGGGGAAGCTGTGGCCGCAACCGACATGGTTCTTGAAGGTGGTGCGCGTGATGTGGAAGTCACGTCCCAGCGTAGCGCCCACCTGCGACCAGTCGGCGCCCGTGCTCATGGCGACGCCAAGACCCGCATCGCCGTCGAGCACGTCGAGCGAGCCGGTAATGCCGCGGCTGGCGAGCTGCGCTGCCAGCAGACCGCCCTCGGCCGCCCGTGCCGGGTGCAGCGGCTTGGACATCGAGTCCATCCGGAAGGCCTGTTGCAGGCCGGCGGCAAAGGTCGCAGCAGTGGCCAGCGCGTGCGCGAACTGTGTCTCGGAAAGATGGAGCAGATAGCCTGCGGCTGCCGCGGCGCCGAAGGTCCCCACCGTTCCGGTGTTGTGCCAATACTTGTAGTGGCCGCGTCCCAGAGCAATGCCGATGCGGGTTGAGACTTCGTAGCCTAGAACAACCGCGCGCAGGAACTCCTGTCCGTTCGAGCCAGTCGACTGCGCGGCAGCGAGCGCCGCGGAGATCGTCGCGGCCCCCGGGTGGTACATCGCCTCGCGGAAGCTGTCGTCGACTTCCGCCGCGTGGGCGGCCGCACCATTGATCATCGCCGCGGCGCGGGCCGTGGCAGCACGGCCCAGGATCAGCCGGGCGGAGCCACGATCCAGGTCCTCCGCCAGCACTCCTTCCAGCAGCCGGACGGGTTCCCTGGACAGGCCCGGGTAAACCGAGGCATACCAGTCGACCACCGCCCGCTTGGCGTGGTGCATCACTTCGGCAGGCAGCGCCTGGGCCGTGAAAGTCGCGGCGTACCGCGCGAAAACTTGCGCGGCGAACATATCAGGCAGCCTCCTCGAGCACATGACGTGGATCACCGGGAACGAAACCGGGGCCGCTCACCTGCGCCAGCCAAACCAGGTCCGCTTGCAGCGCCTCGGCTCCGCGATGGCGTGCCCAGGTCACGGGTCCGCCTTCCGCTCGCGGGAACCCGTAGCCATTGAGCAGCACGACGTCCACGTCGCTGGCTCGCTGCGCGACGCCTTTCGCGAGCACCAGCGCGGCTTCGTTCACCATCGCGAGGAGTGCGCGCCGCTGGATCTCGTCGACACCCAGGGGACGTCGCATGATGCCCTTGTCAGCGCTTGCAGAAGTAATGAGATCGTGCACACCGGCGTCGACTTGCCCCCTGGATTTGCCGGTCTCGTCTTTGTACAGGTAGTAGCCGGCCCCGGTCTTGCGCCCCAGTCGGCCAGCTTCACAAAGCATGTCGGGGATGCGAACGTAGCGCGCCGCCGGATCGCGGGTGGCTGCCTGGCTCTGTCGAATGCGCCAGGCGATGTCAAGGCCGGACAGGTCCGCGACGGCGAAGGGACCCATGGCGAAACCGAAAGCCTCGAGCGCGGCATCCACCTGTTCGGGCAAAGCACCCTCCTCCAGCATGAACTCGCACTGGCGACGGTAGGCGGAGAAGATCCGGTTGCCGATGAAGCCGAAAGCGTTTCCCGTCACGACCGGTAGTTTGCCCAGCCGTTTCGCGAATTCCAACGCGGTCGCCAGAACGTCAGGAGCCGTTGCCGCGCTGCGCACAACCTCCACCAGCCGCATGACGTTCGCAGGGCTGAAGAAGTGAAGACCGACCACATCGCGCGGGCGCGAGGTCGCAGCGGCGATTGCATCGACATCGAGATAGGAGGTGTTGGTCGCGAGGATGGCACCCGGCTTGGCTATCTTGTCCAGGCGGGCAAAGACCTCGCGCTTGACTGCCAGGTCTTCGAACACCGCCTCGACGACCAGATCGATCGGGGCGAGTGCGTTCCAATCGGTCGTGGCATGCAGAAGGAACTCGCACTCGGCGGCCTTGTCAGCGCTCACCTTGCCTGCGGCGACCCGGCGGGCATAGTGATCTTGGATCCGGGTCCGCCCGCGCTGCAGAGCGGCGGCATCCTGCTCGAGCAGCGTGACTTCAAGTCCTGCATCGAGTCCAGCGATCGCGATGGCCGTGCCCATGGTTCCCGCGCCGATGACGGCCAGGGTGCGCACTTGTCGAGGTGCAACATCGCCGTGATGCTCAAGGTGGTCGTGTTGAGTCATGAAAGTGTCCTTGGTGTCGGTTGCAGTTACGCTCAGCCGAGAATGACGACGCCATCGGCCGCCTGCACGCCCCGGCCCTGCGGCAACACGAAAACGGGGTTGATCTCCGCTTCCACCAGCCGGTCGCCCAGTTGCACGGCCATCCGCGAAAACGCGACGATGGTGTCCACCAGCGCTTCGACGTCGGCTTTGGGGCGGCCCCGGAAACCATCGAGCAGCGGCCAGGTCTTGAGCTCTTGCGCCATGCCCAGAGCTTCCTCCCGGCTCAGGCCGCCCTCTATCGGAAGCAGCCGCATCGTGGTGTCCTTGAACAGTTCGGCGGTGACGCCGCCCATCCCGAGGAGCACCGCCGTACCGAGCGGATCGCGGTGCATGCCCAGGATCAGTTCCGTGCCTCCCGTGACCATCTCCTGCACAAGGAAGCGGCTCGGACGCACACCCGCCCGGGATTCGACTTCCCTGGCCATGTCCCCGAGTCGCGCGCCGATCTGCTCCGGAGAAACGTTCACAGCCACTCCGCCGACGTCGCTCTTGTGGGTGATCTCGCCCGACAGGATCTTCAACACCACCCGGCCACCGAGCTCCCGCGCGGCGCGCTCGGCTTCAGCGGCGGTTTCGACGACCACCTCTCGCGCGCAAGGCACGCCGAAGCGCGCGAACAGTTGCTTGGCCTGCGCTTCGTCCAGGGAGCCGGTCGGAAGGTCGCTCACGGACACTGGCGTCGCTGCGGCTTGCGGCACCGAGGCCTTCCAGTTGCTCGCCTGCAGCATGCCGCGCAGCGCCGCGCTACAACTCTCCGCGGCGGTGAAAGCGGGAACGCCTCGTTGCGTCAGCAGAGCCGCCACTTCCGGAGCGTGGGGGCTGACGTAGGCGTTCACCGGCTTGTCGGACAGCGGCAGGCAGTCCTCGATGGCCCCGGCCATTAGCTCAGGCATGGCCAGGCTGGAGGAGCCGACGATGATGGTGAGGGCGTCGTAGCTGGGGCTGGCCAGCAGGATCCTGATCGCGCTGCGCAGAAGCTCCGGTTGCAGCCCGGCCAGGGTCACGTCGATCGGGTTGCGATCTAGCGCGGCGTGGTCGCCGGTCTGCAGGGCGCGCAGCGCGGCGGCGGTTTCCGCATCCGGAGCAGGCGTCTCGAATCCGGACACACCAAGGCTGTCAGACACCAGCGTGCCGGCGCCGCCGGTGGACGTCAGGATGGCGACGCGGTTGCCGCGCAACTTGCGGCCGGTGGCGAGTGCCACCGGGATGTCCAGGAGGTCTTCAAAGGTCTGCGCGCGGATCACGCCGCACTGACGGAACAGGGCGTCGTACATGCGATCGGCACCGGCGAGCGCACCGGTGTGCGAGACAGCAGCCTTGGCACCCGCCTCCGAGCGTCCGATCTTGAACGCGACGATCGGTTTGCCTGCGCGTGCGGCCTTGAGCGCGGCCGCCCGGAACTTCTGCGGACTGCGTACCGCTTCGACATACAGCGCGATCACCTTGGTGGCTTCGTCGTCGACCAGCGCGTCGATGAAGTCAGCCAGTTCCAGGTCCACCTCATTGCTGGTCGAGACGAGCTTGGAAAGTCCGATGCCGCGTGCAGCCGCACGGGATAACAAGGATCCGAGGATCCCGCCGCTTTGCGACACCACGCCGATAGACCCGACCGGGAAGCTCTCCATCTCCAGCGCACCGCTGGCGGACAGGACGATGTTGTCGGTCAGGTTGACCAGGCCGATGGTATTGGGCCCCAGGATGCGCATGGAGCCGGCGGCCTCCACCAGCTGCTGCTGGCGGCGCGCTCCCTGTTCGCCTGTTTCGGTGTATCCGCTCGCGAGCACGATCGCGGCAGCGGTGCCGCGCGCCGCCAGTTCGCGCACGGCGAGGTGCGCACGCTCGGCGCCAAGCAGGACGATGGCGACGTCGGGAGTTTCCGGAAGCGAGCTCACGTCGGGGTAGCACTTGAGGCCGGCAATCGCGTCGACCTTCGGATTCACGGGATAGATCTTTCCGCTGAAGGCATGCTTCATGAGATACGACACCGGTCGGCCGGCCGTCTTGGTCGGATCGGCCGATGCGCCGATGACGGCGACGCTGCGGGGCTGGAGGAGTCGGTTGATCGAGTTCATGGCTTTACCGTTTGCTGGGTGCCGACTTGGCGAGGAATGCCATCACCGATTCGCGATGTTCGGTGCTCGTGTAGCAGATGCCCTGGGCCTGGCTGCCTTGGGCGAACACCTGCTGGGCAGACATCTCGAAGGTCTGGTTGAGGATGGTTTTGCCGAGAGCGAGCGCGGTGCCGGAGCCCTTGCTCAGTTCGGCAGCCCACGCTTGCGCGTCGGCCAGCAGGCGATCTGCGCTGGTCTTGCGATCGACGATGCCGAGGGCCACTGCTTCGTCTGCGTCCACCTTGCGGCCGGTGAAGATCAGGTCCTTGGCCTTCGGCAGCCCGACGCGACGCGGCAGGAAGTACATGCCGCCGCCGTCGGGGATGATGCCGCGGTGGATGTAGGACCAGCTGAAGCTGGCCCACTCGCTCGCGATGATGAAGTCGCAGGCCAGCGCGGTGTCCGCACCAAGTCCGGAGGCGGCGCCGTTAACCGCGGCGATCACGGGTTTTGGCATTGTGTGCAGCAACGCCTGCGTATGGTGGACGCGTTGCTGGCGGTGCCACCCGTTGAAGCCGACCTCGCCCGCCGGGGCATTCATCCGCCGTTCCATGCCGGAGATGTCGCCACCCGCGCAGAAGCCCTTGCCAGCGCCCGTGAGGACGAGCGCACGGATCGCCTTGTCGGCGGAGACGTGCTCCAGTGCGTGGATGAATTCGGTGCGCATGTCGTCGCTCATGGCATTGCGCTTGTCCGGACGGTTGAGGGTAAGTGTCGCAAGGCCGTTCTGGACTTGCAGATCAATCAGGGAGTCATTCATGGTGTTGCCCGTTGCTGGTGGTTCAGTCGATCTGGATGTTGTTTTCCTTGACGATCTTTCGCCAGCGTGCCCCTTCCGCCCGGACGTAGTCGTCCAGTTCTTTCGGGGCGCCGGCGCTGACGGTCAGGCCTTCCGGATCGATCTTCTTGCGGAACTCCGGTGTGTCCGTCGCCTTCTTTGCAGCCGCGTGAAGCTTGGCGATGGCATCGGCGGGGGTGCCGGCGGGGACGAACAGCCCGTACCAGCTCTCGACCGCGTAGCCAGGCACCGTCTCTGCGATGGACGGAAGGTCTTTCATCACCGGTGAGCGTTTGGGGGTGGTCACCCCCAGCGCGCGCATCTTGCCGCCCGCGATCTGCGGCGCGGCGGCCGCTGCGGTGGCGAACATGACATCCACCTGGCCGCCGAGCAGGTCGGTCATGGCCGGGCCCGCACCGCGGTAAGGGATGTGCGCCATTTTGGTCTTTGAGAGGTTGCTGAACATCTCGCCGGCCAAGTGGGCCGAGGTTCCATTGCCCTGGGAGGCATACGTCACCTTGCCCGGTTGAGCGCGCGCGGCGGCGACCACGTCCGCAACCGACTTGAAGGGACTATCGGCCCGAACCACCAGAACGTTGGGGCCACGGGCCAGCAGGATCACAGGGCTGAAAGCCTTGTCCGTGTCGAAGGGCAGCTTGGCCATCAGGCTGGGATTGACGGCGTGCGCAAAGCTTGCCACCACGACCGTGTAGCCGTCCGCGGGACTCTTTGCCACCAAGTCCGTACCGATGATCGTTCCCGCGCCGGGTTTGTTGTCCACGATCACGGGTTGGCCCAGCGCCTGTGCCATCCCCACGCCGAGGGCGCGGGCGATCGCATCCGTGCCGCCTCCGGGCGCGAAGGGAACGACCAGTTTCACCGGCTTGTCGGGGAACGCGGCGATTGCCGCACCGGCTGCGAACACCGTGACGACAATTGCGCCGGCACGGACGAGTAGGGAACGAATACTGAAGGTCATCAACTTGTCTCCTGGGGTATCGGAAGGAATGCGGTGAGCTTAGGCAACCCGCCCGCGTTTGGCACTTACCCAATTCCAAAGGATGGAATTAGTATTGCATTGGGAAGCACCGTTACGTTCCAATACGTGGAATCCATTTGACTGAACCTGCCATGCCGCCCACCTCTGATCCGGATTCGCGCCTTGCTCATATGACGGCCCTGCGTGAAGACAAGCCAGGGATCTCGCCTGCCAACCGCTCGCTGGAGCGCGGGATTGAACTGCTGAGATCGTTCCGCCCGGGCTCGGAACTGCTCGGCAACGCGGAGCTTGCCGAGCGCACGGGCTTGTCCCGTTCGACGGTCAGCCGCTTGACACAGACGCTTGTGGGGGGCGGATTGCTCCAGATCGATCCGCGCAGTCGAGCTTTCCGGCTCGCGCCGGCCGTCCTCAGCTTCGGCCATGCGATGCGCACGGGATCCTCGATGCTCGCAATCGCCGCTCCTCGCATGCGGCAGGCGGCAGAGGAGAACAAGATCAACGTCGGCCTGGCCGCGCCCGACCGCGACGAGATGGTCTACCTGGAGTCGATCCGGTACAACCGGCGCCCGTCGCTGCGCTCGGTGGTATCAGGCCAGCGAGTGCCGATGGAACTCACGTCACTGGGGCGCGCCTACCTCGCGAGCGCGCCCGAAGCGAAACGCAAAGCACTGCTTGCGCACTTTCGCCAGGCAAGGCGAGCATCGTGGCGCGATCTGGATGCCGAGATCTCCGCGGCGATCGAAAGTGTGGCCCAGCGCGATTTTTGTGCCGCCTCCTGGCAGCCGGAGGTGGTCGCCGTTGCCACTCCACTTGCATTTCAAGGATCGCAGTACGCCCTGAACGTCAGCCTGTCCACGGCAGAACCTATCGACGAAGCCGTGGCCGAGCTCGCACCCAAGCTGCTCGCCTTGAAGAAGAGCATCCTTCATGCTCTCGAAGTCGCTGCCGGGGATTGAAGTTCCACTGCATGGAATCGAGAGGGTGCGGCAAGCCGCGTCTCTCCTTAGAGTCTCCATCAACTACACCGGAGACAGTGATGCACATTTCAATTCCCCGAAGGCTGGCGAACGCGTTAGCAGGTATTGCCGCTACTTTGCTGATAGGCGTTCCAACAGCTGACGCCGCGTTCCCCGACAAGCCCATCAAGATCGTCGTGCCTTTCTCGCCCGGTGGTGGTGCGGATCTCATCGCCCGCACGCTGTCAGCAGACCTGGCAAAGGAGCTGGGGCAACCGGTCATCGTCGACAACAAGCCAGGCGCGGGCACCGTCATCGGGTCGGACCTTGTGGCAAAGAGCCTGCCTGATGGCTACACATTGCTCTTGTCCTCGATTGCGCATTCGGTGAACCCGAGCCTCGCTGAAAAGCTGCCCTACGCCACGGAGAAGGACTTTGTGCCCGTCGCGATGCTTGTCCGCTCACCTAATGTGCTCGTGGTCCGCGCGGAGAGTCCCTATAAATCCGTGAAGGACATCATCGAAGCAGCAAGAGCAAAGCCTGGCAAGCTGACTTATGCATCGCCTGGGAACGGAACCTCATCGCATTTGGCGGGGGCACTATTTGAAGACTTGGGCAAGATCCGTCTTCAACACATTGCATACAAGGGATCTGCCCCCGCCCTCACCGACTTGCTGGGCGGGCAAACCGACATTCTGTTTGGCACTTCGGGATCCGTAGGCAGCTTCATAGACAGCGGGAAACTCAGGGCACTGGCCGTCACCTCTGCTGCCCGTTCCAATGCATATCCAAGTGTGCCCACCATGGTGGAAGCGGGGGTGCCCGGCTATGTCACCGAGGGCTGGTACGGTCTGCACGCGCCCTCAGGCACACCAATCACAGTGATCGAGAAGCTGAACGCCGCCGCGCGGAAGGCGACCGCCACGGACTTCTTCAGGTCCAGGCTGGTTCATGAGGGCATGGTCGTTCAGACCGGGGCGCCGATGGACTACGAGAACTATGTACGCGCCGAAATCGCACGGTGGTCCAAGCTGGTAAAGACAAATGTCATCACAAAATAAAGTTGCGTCTATGCCCAAAGTTCTGGAAGGGGTCCGGGTGCTGGACTTGACCCACGTTCTGGCGGGACCCTTCGGAAGCTATCAGCTTGCAGTCCTGGGCGCAGAAGTCATCAAGATCGAGGCGCCCGACGAGCCGGACCAAGCAAGGTTCCAAGGGTCGGACCAGGACCTCAACGACGAGGGAATGGGTACCGCCTTCCTCGCTCAAGCTTCGAACAAACAATCCATCACTTTGAATCTGAAGTCGGATGCGGGTCGCCAGATTCTTCGTCAGCTGGTGCACACCGCAGACATCCTGATCGAGAACTACCGACCCGGCGCGCTCGACGGGATCGGACTCGGCTATGCGGATCTCGCGGCTCTCAAGCCGGAACTGATCTACTGCTCCATTTCTGCCTTCGGTAGCACGGGGCCGAAGCGAGAACTCACGGCATACGATGGCGTAATCCAGGCCTACTCAGGAATGATGGCAATGACGGGCGAGCCCGGTTCGTCCCCTGTTAAGTGCGGTGCCCCCGTCGTCGACTATGCGACCGGCACGACAGCGGCCGCTGCCATCCTTGCAGCCCTGCTCCACCGAAAGAACCACGGTCGCGGCCAGTTCGTCGAGGTGGCGATGTCCGATGTCGCCCTGATTCTCTGCAGTTCGCACCTGACCGGCCACCTCTGGAATGGCTGGCACCCTGAGCAGAAGGGCAACCGCTATCCCTTCGCCACCATTGGGTGTTATCAGGCAGCGGACGCACCGTTGATGATCTCGGCATCGAACCTGCGTCAACAAAGGAGATTGTGGGAGGCATTAGGACGGGAGGACCTCATCAAGGAAAACAACCGTGAGCGCATTCGCACCCACGCCGCCGAGTCTGAAGCTCTCCAGGAAATCATCGCCACCATGCCGGTAGAACACTGGGAGCGGGTGCTGCAAGCCGCGCGAGTGCCGGCATCGCGCGTTCAGCGTATGGAAGCGATGTTGGCAGATGAGCATGTCAAGTGTCGGAAGGTACTCCATCGATTCGACGAGAGTGCTGGCGCACTGGAGGGGTTGTCTGTTCCCGTCGCCGGGTTTCGACTGTCTGCATGCGATGTGGGAGTCAGCGCACTTCCCCAAGTTGCCGGCGCGCAGAACGAGCAAGTTCTCAAGAGCTTGGGGTACTTGAACGACGACATTGAAAACCTGCGGGCGGACGGCGTCATCTAGCGTTTGCCGAATGACGAATGAAGCGTGCGAGGTTGTATTTGCCCATGTAGACATGTCCGCTTCTGGCCGGGAGCGTGAGTTCGACACCCGCAAACGCCGACACTGCCGGCGCCCCTGTAAGTTCCAGAACGCCGAGCGCACCATACTGGCTATGGCGTCAATTCACCTCCAGCGCAAACAGCCGGCCTGACCACGGCGCGTTGGCCAGTGCGTCGAGCGAGACCGGCTGCCTGGCCGTTGTCACATAGAGCCGGCTGAGGCCGGCGCCTCCGAATGCCAGGTCGGTGGGGCAGGGAACGGGCAGGCCGATCACGCGGTCCAGGCTGCCCTCGGGTGAGATCCGGACCACGCTCCAGCCATCCCGCAGGGCTGTCCATACGCCGCCCGTGGCATCAAACGCAATGCCGCTGACGCGGCCCGAGCCCTTGGGCACCGTGGTCAACCGGCGGATGGCCGTTGTGCCGGGTTTCATCGTCAGGATGTCGCCGGAAGCCGGGGCGCAGGCATACAGCGTTCCGTCTTCCGGCCGATAGCGCAGGCACTGCACCGGCTCGGTCAGGTGCCAGCGCGGCTTGAAGGTGCCGGACGGCTCTATCGTGCCGACCGCACTCCCGCCGCTGGCCACCTCGAACGCGGCCCAAATCGCCTGGCTGTCGTCGGTGCAGACAGCCTGCAGCACGCCGCCGGGCCAGGCCGTCACGGGCACGGCCGTGCCATCGGCGGAAATGCGCGAGGCGCCGGACTGATGCGTCAGGATGAAGTCCTCGTCCTGCAGGATCAGGCCGCTGACCGGCAGGTCCACCTGGGCAATCAGCCGGTCGGCTTCGCCATCAAAAACCCGCAGCGAGGGCGCCAGCGAGTCGACCCAGTACAGGCGCTGGCGGCGCGCACACCATTGCGGGTGGTTGCCGAAAAAGGCCCAGGGGCCGGGCATGGGCTGCAGGGCTGAATCATCAGCCAGCGTCAGGTTGTCCTTGAGTTGCGCGCCGATGCGTCGCGCGGCGTCCGCCACTTCCGGGCCCAGCAACTCCACCCGTTCGCGGGTCAGGCGCCAGGTCGGTCCTGCCACGCTGATGGCGCCGCGCACCTTGCCTTGCGTATCGACCACCGGCGCGCCCACGCAGCGCACGCCCATCACGATTTCCTCGTCGTCGATCGAGTAGCCGCGGGCGGCGGTGATCTTCAACTCGGTCTGCAGCCGCCGCCGGTCCGTGATGGTGAGTGGCGTCAGCGGTTTCAGCGTCATGTCGCGCACCAGCGCATCGCGTTCCGCATCGCCCATGGCCGACAAAATGGCCTTGCCCTGGCTGGTGCAATACGCCGGCTTGCGCTGGCCGAGTGCGGCCGCCGAGCGCTTGCTGTGCGCGCCGTCATAGCGCTCCAGCGAGATCACTTCCGCGCCGTCGAGTGTGGCCAGGTAGGAGGTTTCCCCGGTCAGGTCGCGCAGCGCCCGCAGTTCAACGGCGGCCGCAGCCACCAGGTCCGGCATCGCATAGGCTTGGCGCGCCATCTCGAAACAGCGAAAACCCAGCCGGTACACCTTGCGCACCGGGTCGCGCCGCAGCAGGCCGCGCGCCACCAGTGTCGCCAGCAGGCGGTACACCGTGGTGCGCGGCAGGGCCAGGCGTGCGGTGATGTCGGCCTGGCTCAGGCCCTCGGCGGTGGCGCCCACCGCCTCCAGGACGTCAATCGCCTTCTCAAGCGCGCCGGTGCCGTCGCCACTGCTGGTTGCCACTTTATTTGTCCCAATATGTGGAAATTGATTGATGCTGGGTATGCCGCGGGTGCAGATACCCGCTGGAAATATTCCGTGATCTTATTACGATTGAATCGTCAGGCCGCTCACCATGTGCCCTGAATGTGCCCTGAAGTCATACCCACAATTTGAGACATCATTTTTTTGAGCCCACACCCATGACCCACGCCATCAACCCTCCGCCACTGCCGGTGATTCCGCAGCGCACCCCCGCCGTTCATGTTCCCGATTCGGTGCTGGACCGTCTCGCCAAAGTCACCAGCGGATCGCTGACGACGCAGCTGTACATCAAGGGTTTCCGCCAGCCTGTGCTGCACGGACTGACGCCGCTCAACAAGAAAATCAAGCCCTTCGCTGGCCGGGCCTACACCATGCGCTTCATACCGGCGCGCGAAGACGTCGATGTGTACGGCAACCTCACGACCTCACCCCATGCCGACAACCTGCAGTGGGTTGGCGTCGAGCAGGTCGAGCCCGGCCATGTGCTGGTGATCGACAGCAACAAGGACGGGCGCGCCGCCTCGATGGGCAACATGCTGATCACCCGCATGATGATGCGCGGTGCGCGTGGCGTGGTCACCGACGGCTCCTTTCGCGATGGCACGGAGCTGGCGCAGATGGACTTTCCGATCTGGTGTACCGGCGTGACCGCCACCACCCGGCTGTCCTATCACCATGTGGCCGATCTGCAGGTGCCCATCGGCTGCGCCGGCGTGGCGATTTACCCCGGCGATGTCATCCATGGCGATGGCGACAACATCACGGTGATCCCGGCCCATCTGGCCGAGGAGATGGCCAACCTGTGCGAGGCGCGCGACGACATCGAAGCCTACATCGGTTTGCGCGTGCAGGCCGGCGAAGCGCTCTGGGGTCTGTATCCGCCCAGCGAGGCTACGCGCGCGCAGCACAAGGCGTGGGTGGCTGCGGGCCGTCCGGCCATTGCGCCCGTCAAGCCCGCCGGCAGCCGCTGACGCATTCTTCCCTTCCCCGTTGGGGTAGGCCCTCACCCCGCTCCCTCCCAGGGGAGAGGGGGCAAAACCAAGGACTCCCATGACCACCTTCACCCCTGCCGACCATGCGGCCCTGATCCGCCGTTATTTCCATGCCTGCAATGCGGCCGACTACGAGGCCCTGATGGACTGCTTCACGCCCGACGCCGTGCATTACTTTCCGGCGGGCCTGCCGGACATCCCCTGGCGCGGTGCCGATACCATCGCCCGCAAATGGATCTGGTGCGTCGACACGCTGGGCTCGCAATGGACCATCGAGAAAATCCTCGTCAGCCATGACAGCCCCGAAGCGGTGATCGAGTGGACGCACTGGAAGAACAAGAGCGGCACGGCCCTGCGCGGTGACGAGTGGTACCGCTTTGACCCCCAGACCGGCAAGATCGCCGAGATCCGCGCCTACTATGCGGCGCCGGCCGACAAGACGGTGGCGATCAACGAGCTGGTCGATTTTGACTATGCGGGGCGGGGGTATCACCTCAAGAGCGCGTGAGGCGGGCGAAACGCGCCCGCCCGTTGCGCTTCAGAGCTGGCCGACCGCGGCATTCAGCGGCTGCACCACATCCCGCAGCAGCTGGACCAGCTTGACGCGGTCGCGCTGGATTTCCTTCATGGGCCCGCCCAGGCTCAGCGTCATCGGCTCGTGGCCGCGGGGAACCGGCAGCAAAATGGCGAGGCCGGCCGCACCCGGTACCGAGGTACCCAGCGACATCGCAAAGCCGTCCTTGAGCGCGCGTTCGCGTTCCATCTGCACCTGGCCTTCTTCCATGCGCAGCCGGGCATCGGTCTCCAGGCCGTTGGCGCGGCGCAGCAGCAGCGCCACCTCGCGTTCGGATTTCGTCGTGAGCAGCATCTTGCCGGGCGCGCTTCTGAACAGCGGACGCAAGGAGCCAATCTTGGCGGTGAAGCGCTCTGCCCGGGTGGCTTGCAGCACGTGCAGATAGCGTACGTGCACGCCCTGCTGCGTGCCAATCATCACGGTGTGGCCGCAACCGTCCAGGATCTGCTCCATCAGCCCGAGCAGGCTGCGCTCCGAGAAGAGATGCTCGCCGATCCAGGCTGTGGCCAGCGCCAGCCGCACGTTGGGCGTGTACATCCCGGTGCGCTTGTCGTGGTCGAAGTAGCCGGATTCGTTCAGGCACTTCATCAGGATCGACGTGCTCGATTGGGGATAGCCCAGCGACTGGCAGATCTCGTTGACCGTTGCACCGCGCCGCCATTCGGCAAAAAACTCCAGCAACTCTAGCACGCGCTGCGCGGATTTGACGTTGTAGTGGCCTGTGTTGGGCATGTTGAACAGCTTGAGCGGTTTGAGTAGCCTGGGTGCAAAATCGTATTCACGATATTACATCGCATATGCAATAAATAGAACCAGGAGCCGCCGTACCTGCCACAGTGCGGACAAGGCACCGCTCCGGCAGCCTTGCATTGAGGAGACAAACATGCCCTGCATGAAAAACCTGACTGATCGTCGTCAAACCCTTGCAGCGATTGTGGCGTGCGCCCTGGCGCCAGCGGCCTGGACGGTGCGGGCGCAGACGGCGTTCCCGCTGGCCAAGCCAGCCCGCCTGTTGGTCGGCTTCCCGCCGGGCGGCTCGGCCGACCTGATGGCGCGCGCGCTGCTGCCCCATCTCGGCAGCTATGCCTCGTCCATCATCGTGGACAACAAGCCGGGCGCCGGCGGCCGCATCGCGCTGGATGCCGGCAAGCTGGCGGAGGCCGATGGCACGACCGTGGTGGTCACGCCTTCGTCGATGCTCACCATTTATCCGCATATCTACCGCAAGCTCAACTACGATCCGCTGAAGGACTTCCTGCCGGTGGCGAACATAGCCTCGTTCCCCTTTGTCCTGGTGGTCGGGCCGGCCGTGCCTGCCGGTGTGAAAACACTGAAGGAATTCCTGAACTGGTGCCAGGCCAATCCGGCAAAGGCTGCGTATGCGTCGCCCGGCAACGGCTCCACGCCGCACTTTGCCGGCGCTGCGCTGGCCCGTGCCAGCCGTGTCGAGCTGACGCATGTACCCTACAAGGGCGGGGCGCCCGCGATGAACGACGTCGTGGGGGGGCAGATTGCCGCCAACATTGCGGTCATCTCGAATGCGTTGCCCATGATCCAGTCGGGCAAGGTGCGCGCCCTGGCGGTGACCGGCAACGTGCGCAGCAGTGCCTTGCCCGACGTGCCGACGATGCAGGAAGCGGGCTTTCGCGGCGTGCAGGTGATCGAGTCGTTCTATGTGCTGTTACCGTCGCGCGTTGCGCCCGAGACCGCCCGGCGCCTGCACCAGGCGGTGGCAGATGCCATGCAAAGTCGCGGCATGCAGGATTTGCTGGCCAAGGCCTCGTTCGACCCGGCACCGCCTGCCCTCATGGGAGACCTGGCGCGCAGTTATCGCCAGGACATCGACCGCTGGGGCGCCATTGTCAAGGCAGCGGGCTTCACGCCCGAGGATTGAACGGAGCCCTGCAAATGAACCATCCTGACGAACAGACCACCGGGTCATCCCCGCTGCTGGAGTTGCGCGGGCCGCTGGCCACCATCACCCTCAACCGGCCCTCGCACCGCAATCGCCTGCACAGCGTGGACCTGCAGGTGCTGATGGCGCATTTTGAAGCCATCAATCGGGCTCTGGAGGTGCGCGTCGTGGTGCTCACCGGACGCGTGTTGGCGGAGCGCCCGGTATTCTGCGCGGGCTACCACATCGGGCAGCACGGCGCCGAGGCGCAGGGTGCGACCTTCGAGCAGATGGCCGACGCGCTGGAGCAGCTGCGGCCACTGACGATCTGTGCGCTCAATGGCAGCGTGTATGGCGGCGCTACCGATCTGGTGCTGGCCTGCGACTTTGCCATCGGCGTTCGGGGCATGGAAATGCGCATGCCGGCCGTCGCGCTGGGCATGCATTACTACCCCGGCGGTGTCTCGCGCTACGTGTCGCGCCTCGGCGTGGCCAACGCCAAGCGCGCCTTCCTCGCGGCCGAGCCCTTCGGCGACCAAGCGCTGCTGGACATGGGTTATGTGGGCGAACTGGCCGATGCGCCGGAGCATGCCGGTGTGATTGAGGCATTCGCCGGGCGGCTCATGGCGCTTGCACCGTTGGCGCAGCAGTCCCTCAAGCGCTCCATCAATGAAGTTGCGCGTGGCGACTATGACCCGCTGCGTCTGCGCCAGCGCCAGCACGAGACCCAGGCCAGCGCCGATTTCGCCGAGGGCTGCCGCGCGTTCGCCGAGCGCCGCGCCCCGACCTTCAAGGGCACATGATGAACCGGTCAGACACACAACAGGCGAATCCGCCGCACCTGCCGCACTTACCCCACTTGCCGCTGGCCGGGGTCCGCGTGATCGAGGCGGCGCAGATCATGGCCGGGCCGGTTTGCGGCCTGATGCTCGCGGACCTGGGCGCGGAAGTCATCAAGATCGAGAAATTCCCCGGCGGTGACGACGCGCGCCAATACCAGAAGCCGGGTGACCCGACCATGCCGCCATCATTTCGCATGATCAACCGCGGCAAACGCTCGCTGGCGCTGGACGTGCGCACGCCGCAAGGGCGCGAGGTGCTCCAGCGCATGGTGCGGCAGGCCGACGTGTTCACCGAGAACTTCCGCCAGGGCGTGATGGAGCGCCTGGGGCTGGGCTTTGAGCAGCTGCGCGAGATCAACCCCGCCCTCATCTACTGCGCCATCAGCGGCTATGGCCGTGTCGGCCCGCTGGCCGGCAAGGGCGGGTTCGACCTGATCCTGCAGGCTTTCAGCGGCATCATCAGCGCCACCGGCGAGCCGGGGCGCAAGCCGGTCAAGCCGGGCGTGTCGATCGCCGACATCAATGCCGGCATTCTGGCCGCCTTCGGGGTGGTTTCAGCCTATGTGCACCGCTTGCGCACGGGTCAGGGCCAGCGCGTGGACACCTCGCTGCTGCAGGCGGCGATGCAGCAGAACTACTGGCTGGCAGCGACCTACTTTTCCAGCGGCATCAACACGCCGCCGTTGGGTACGGCCCATGCGCTCATCGCGCCTTACCAGGTGTTTCAGTGCGCCGACCGCGGCATCGCCATCGGCGGCGCCAACCCCAATGCATGGCGCCGCATTTGCGAGGTGCTGGGCCACCCCGAATGGCAATCGGATGCGCGCTTCGCCAACCCGCAGTTGCGCGTGCGGCACCGCGCCGAGCTGGAGGCATTGATCGAGGCCGAGCTGGCCGCGCACGGCGCTGACCATTGGTGCGAGGTGTTCGACGCGGCCGGCGTGCCGGTGGGGCCGGTCAACACGCCCGGCCAGGCGCTGGAGCATCCCCAGTCGCGCGCGGTTGGCATGGTGGTGGACGTCGACGACGGCGCGGGCGGCCAGATGCCGGGTCTCGGTTCGCCCGTCAACTTCAGTGGGCACTACGGCACGGCGGCTGTCTCGGCGGCGCCGGGTATTGGCCAGCACAGTCGCGAGGTGCTGGGCGATTTCGGCTTCACCGATGCCGAAGTGGGCCGGCTGCTGGCAGACGGCGTGGTGCACCAGGGCAGCTGAGCCGCCCTGGCGCGCCCGCGCCTCAGGGCCGCTTGCCGAATTCCTGTGTTTCCGTCGTCCACGCCAGCGCCTGCTCGCTCAGCGTGAACCCCAGGCCCGGGCGGTCGGACACCCACATGCGGCCATCCTTGAGCTGCATCTGCTCGTTGAACAGCGGGCCCAGCCATTCGAAATGCTCGAGCCAGGGCTCGATGCCGTAGGCGGCCGCCAGGTGCAGGTGGATCTCCATCGCGAAGTGCGGCGCGAGCTTGCGCTGCTTGAACTCGCCCAGTGCCATGATCTTCAGGAAAGGCGTGATGCCCCCCACGCGCGGCGCATCGGGCTGGATGAAGTCCGTACCCGCCATGATGAGCTGCGCATGCTCGTCGAAGCAGGTCAGCATCTCGCCGGTGGCGATGGCTGTGTCGAAGCGATCGGCCAGCAGGCCGTGGCCTTCGAAGTCGTGCGCGTCCAGCGGCTCCTCGATCCAGGTCAGGTCGAAGTCCTCGAAGGCGCGGCAGGCGCGCGTGGCTTTCTGGCGGTCCCATTGCTGGTTGGCGTCGACCATCAGCGGGAAGCCGTCACCCAACAGCTTGCGCACCGCGGCCACACGTTCGATGTCGATGGGCAGGTCGGGCTGGCCCACCTTGATCTTGATGCCGCCGATGCCGCTCTCGCGCGAGATGGCCACGTTCTTCAGCACCTGGTCCAGCGGCGTGTGCAGGTAGCCGCCCGAGGTGTTGTAGCACTGCACCGAGTCGCGCTGCGCGCCCAGCAGCTTGGCCAGCGGCAGCTTGGCGCGCTTGGCCTTCAGATCCCACAGGGCGATGTCGAAGGGCGCGATGGCCTGCGTCGTCAGGCCGCTGCGGCCCATGGAAGCGCCGGCCCACAGCAGCTTGGTGAAGATTTTCTGGATGTCGTTGGGGTCCTCCCCGATCAGGTTGGGTGCCAGCTCCTTGGCGTGGGCGTACATGCCGGGGCCGCCGGCGCGCTTGCTGTAGCCGAAGCCGATGCCTTCGTGGCCGTCGCGGGTGCGGATCTCGGCAAAGATGAAGGCGATCTCGGTCAGCGGCTTTTGCCGGCCGGTGAGCACCTTGGCGTCGCTGACCGGCGTGGCCAGCGGCAGGAAGGTCAGCGAGAGCTTGACCCATTCGATGCGGTCGCCGGTGTCGGCGGCGGTGCGCGCGTCGGACGCGACCTGGGCGTAGGAAACGATGTTGGATTCAACTGCCACGTGAAAATCTCCTTGTGTATGGAAGCGCTTCCATTTTGCACCGTATTGCCGCACAATCCAAGCAGCTATTCCAGCAGCCATTGCCGTAACCGCCATCCCCATCCCAGGATGCGGGACAAATCCGGAAGATGGCTGGAAAAAGCAGGCCGAAGACCCAAGAGCTGAACTGAAAGAAGAGCCGGAAGATGAGCCGAAAGATGACCCCTCGATGAATGTTGCCAGGCGCGCCGCCGGCTTGCGCGGCGCCCGCATGGCAGACGTGGCTGCGGCCGCCGGCGTGGCCCTGGTCACCGTCTCCCGGGCATTGAACGAGCCGGGCAAGGTATCGCCGGCCACGCTGGCCCGTGTCCGGGCTGCGGTGAAGCAGTTGGGCTATGTGCCGGACCTCACCGCCGGCAGTCTGGCGTCGGCCCGCTCGCACATCGTGGGTGCGGTGGTGCCCACGCTGTCCAACGCCTGGTTTGCGGACACCATGGACGGTCTGGCTGCGGCACTGGCGCCGGCAGGCTATCAGCTGATGCTGGCCCAGTCGAGCTACCACCCCGGGGCCGAGGCTGGACTGGTGGATGCCTTTCTGGGACGGCGTGTCGACGCGATCGTGCTGACCGGCGCGACGCATGGGAAGGCGGTGCGGGCCAAACTGCGCCGGATGGGCTTGCCGGTGATGGAACTCTGGGATCTGCCAGCGTCGCCCATCGACATGGCGGTGGGGTTCTCCCACCACGCTGTGGGTGAGGCGGTGGCGCGCTTTCTGCTGGCCCGTGGCTACCGCCGCATCGGCTTTCTGGGTGCCCGGGAGGAGCGTTCGCTCAAGCGGCTGGCGGGTCTGGCCGCGGTGCTGAAAGAGCAGGGGTGGGGAGACGCCGAGGTCGTCGGCTTGCCCACGGAATTGCTCCCGCCGGCTTCCAGCATTGCGGCGGGTGCGGCGGCCATGGAGCGCCTGGCGGCACGCTGCCCGGCGCTGGATGCCGTGTTTTGCAGCAACGACATTCTGGCCACGGGCGCCTTGCTGTATTGCCGGCAGCAGCAGTGGCCGGTGCCGCAGCGCATGGCGGTTGTCGGCTTCTCGGATCTGGCGATGGCCGAGGCCGCGTTCCCGCCGCTCACCACGGTACGGGTGCAGGCGACGGAACTGGGCCGGTGCGCCGGCGAGATGCTGCTCGAACGCTTCGCCGGTGTGGCGAAGCCCCGCGGTGGCAGGGTGCTGGACCTGGGGTTTTCGCTGGTGGAGCGGGCCAGCGCCTGAGCCGGCCGCCGCCCCCACGCTGTTCCCCCAGGCTGTTTACTCGGCCTTGATGCCCGCGATCTTGATCACGCGGGTCCAGCGGTCCACTTCCTTGGCGACGAAGGTCGTGTACTCGGCCGAGCCCAGCGAGGGCACCACAAAGCCCTGCGACTCCATGCGGGTCTTGATCGCCGGGCTCTGCATGGCCTTGACCGCAGCCGCTTCGAGCTTGTCCACAATCGCCTTGGGCGTGCCCTTGGGTGCCGACAGGCCCGACCACGACAGCGCCGAGAAGCCCGGGTAGCCCGACTCGGCAATCGTCGGCACGTCCGGGTAAAGCGGATTGCGCGACAGGCTGGAGACCGCCAGCGCCCGCAGTTTGCCGGCTTTCACATGCTGCAGCGCCACGTCCTGGTTGATGAACATCATCGGGATCTGCCCGCCCAGGATGTCGGTCATCATCGGGCCGCCGCCGCGGTAGGGAATGCCCACCATGTACAGGCCCTTGCAGCTCTGGTTGCCCTTGGCGCCGGTGCAGGTGCCCACGGTCTGCTTGAGCAGCTCCATCGCCATGTGGCCGGACGCCGCGTGGGTGTAGCCGTAGTTCAGCTTGCCAGGGTTGGCCTTGCCGTAGTCGACCAGCTCCTTGAAGGTCTTGAAGGGGGTATCGGGGTGCACCACCAGCACATTGGGGCCGGAGTGGATCTGGGTGATGTGGATGAAGTCCTTGTTCGAGTCGTAGGCCAGCTTGGGGTTGAGGCCGTGCGCCACCGCGTTCTGGCCGACACCGCTGAGCACCAGGGTGTAGCCATCGGGCGTGGCCTTGGCGGCGCGCTCGGCACCGATGACGCCGCCGGCGCCGCCGATGTTCTCCACCACGAAGGGCTGCTTGAGCGCCTTGGTGAGCTCTTCGGCAATCATGCGACCCATGATGTCGCTGGTGCCGCCGGCCGGGAAGGGCACGATCAGCTTGACCGGCTTGGTCGGGTAGTCGGTCTGGGCCTGCGCGGCCAGGGGAAGCGCGGCGCCCAGCGCTGCGATGGCGCTGAGACAAACGAGATGGCGTCGAAACATGGTTTTCTCCGATGAGTGTTGGAATTCGCTCTGGTACGAGCAAGCCCGGTCATTCTGGGTGACGCCCCCGGTCGGTCCTACAGGGGTTTTCGCGGAGAGCGGCTTGAAAGTCCCAATCCATGGGACAAATACCGGGCAAAGCAGGGGAAATCGGCTGGCGCTGTCCGGCCGGTTGGCCGGGAACTCAAGGGCCGGGCGCGGACCAGACACCGGCGGCCTGCAGCAGGCCACGCGTGTAGCCCAGCGCGAACGACATGAAGCGCTCGCGGTTTTCGTCGAGGTCCGACACCGGTACATGGTCCGGGCACAGCGGGCCGGCATAGCCGCCGCGCTGATAGGCCTTGATGGCCTGGAACATGTCGACGTCCCCTTCGTCCGGGAACACCTCCTGAAAGTCCAGGTAGCCGCCGCGGATGTTGCGGAAATGCACCATGAAAATACGTCCGGTGGACGCAAATTCCTCAATGACGGGAATCATGTGCTTGGCTGGCTCCCGGAACATCTCGGCCACGGTGCCCTGGCAGAAGTTCAGGCCGTGGTTCCTGCTCGGGCTCAGCGCCAGGAATTTGCGCAGGCCGTCGGCCGAGCCGACCACGTGCTCGATGCCGTTGAGCCCACCCACGGGATAGGCCGGGTCATGCGGGTGGCAGGCCAGCCGCACCCCCGCCTTGTCGGCGGCAGGTACCAGGCCTTCGACCAGAAATTCGATTGCATTCCAGCCGGCCTTTTCCGTCACCGGCGGCACTTCGCGCGCCAGTTTCTGGCCGCACAGCATGGCGGTTTCGGCATCGCCTTCGTCCTGATTGGTCGGGTAGCCCACGCCCCAGTAGGAGTTCTGGCGATCGCCCTCCTGCGTGTATTCGGCGTACACAAAGCCCGAGTTGCGGGCGCCGCCACGCCCGGGCTTGAGGCCGGTGCGCGTGATGCCCACCATCTGCACGTTGTACTTGAGGCAGGTGATGCCGGCATCGGCGGCTTTCTGGATGTTCTGGGCCAGCACGTCCCGCTGCTTGCGGGCGCTGTCCAGGTCGACCAGCGAGTCCAGCAGGATGGAGCCGACATCGAGGGCGAAAACATCCAGTTTCAAACCGAAGCTTTCAACCCATTTGCGATAGCCGGCCAGTTTGGCGGCATCCCAGGCGCTGACACCACCGGTGGCGGAAACCAGCTCAGTGCCACGGTTGTCCAGCACGACACTTTGCACGCCCAGTTGCGTGGACAAGCGCAGCCGGCGCTCGTTCGGGTTGAGAAGCTGTTCACTGATGTACATGGCGTGGCACGGTCCAAAATGGTTGATCGATAGTCGGGCTCCCCTCAAAAGGAGTCGACGTTCATTTTGGTGTGCGGGCGCGGGTGGTACAAGGAAGAGATGCCGCCTGTGAGGCGGTGATCCCACCATTCGTCCCATGAGTTGGGACGGTGCCAGCCCGTGTCTGGCCGGGCTCCACAGAGCGATGGGCCATCGAATGGTCAAATTGGCGGCAGGCGCTCAGGGACCGCGCGTTGCCGCCGGTTTGAGCGCCCGGCCGGTCAGGCGCCTGCGGTTCGCAGCCTGCCCGGCACGTGTCGATCCTGCAGGCTCTCTTGTACCAGGCTGCCGATCATGTCTGCCGTCACGGCCGACAGCGTCCAGCCCAGATGGCCATGGCCGGTGTTATAGAACACGCAGGGGGATCGACCGCGGCCGACGCGGGGCATCATGTTCGGCATCATGGGCCGCAGACCTGCCCAAGGCACCACGCTGCGCGTGCTCACGCCCGGGAAACATTGCTCAACCCAGTCGATCAGGGGCTGAATGCGGTCGGCGCGGATGTCCTTGTTGTAGCCGTTGAACTCGGCCGTTCCGGCGACGCGGAAGCGATCAGCGCCCAGCCGGCTCGTTACCAGCTTTGTCTCGTCGTCGAGCAGGCTGACCATGGGTGCCGCGGCGCGGCTTTGCTCGTCGGGCAGGTTCACCGTGATCGAATAGCCCTTGACCGGGTAAATGTTCACCCGGTCCCCGAGTTGCGCGGCCACCGAACGGCTGGCGACGCCGGCACAGACCACCACCCCGTCGAACACGGAGGTGCTTGGCCCGGATGCCTGCCCCACCGTGACCTCCACCTGCTGGCCGTTGGTGGTGACCGATGTCACGTCCTGGCCGTACAGGCAATGAACGCCGCGCCGCGCTATGGCGGCTGCGAGTCCGGCCGTGAATTTGTGGATGTCGCCGGTCGAGTCGCTCTCGGTGAAAAAACCGCCATAGTAATTGCCTGCCAGGGTCGGCTCGATTGCGCGCATTTCTTCCGGTGTCACGGCGCGTCGCGTCAGCCCGCCCTGGGCGAGCAGTTCAGTCACGCGGGCTGCATGGTCGAATCCCGCCTTGTCCCGATAGATGTGCAGGATGCCCTGCTGTTTCAGGTCGAAATCGATGCCCTCCTGTTCGGCCCAGGCGAACAGGTACTTTCGCGCCGCAACGGCCAGACGAGCGGTTTCGACCGTGTTCTGCCGGTAGGCCGGCATCGAGGCGATGAACTCGGCAAACCATGACAGCTTGTGCCAGGTCGGTGTGGGATTGACCAGCAAGGGGGCGTCGTTTTTGAGCATCCACTTGATGCCTTTGAGCAGGGTCGACCCATGGGTCCAGACCTCCGCATTCGAGGCGGACAACTGCCCCCCGTTGGCAAACGAGGTTTCCATCGCGGCATAGCGATGTTTCTCAAACAGGGTGACATCAAAGCCGCGCTTGGCCAGCGCGTAGGCCGTGGTGACACCGGTAATGCCACCGCCGATGACGGCAATCGTTTTCATAGAAAGGCTCCAGAACGTCATGGGTTGAGCCCGCACGCGAAAATGCGTGGCGGACGCCCCCTCTGTTCCTGGACCTGAGAGATTCACGAACTGGCGCTGCCTGGCGCGAATCCGCTTGCTCCTTCGGTGCGCCGGGTGACGAAAAACGCCCGGCAGCTCTTCAGAGTGCATTGGTGGCGCCGGTTCATTTGCCTGAGAGTTTCCGGGGCGGTTGCTCCTTCGGCGCTGCAGTCCATACGGGACAACAGACTCTCCCGACACCACGTTGGGATCGACCTGTAAAAGCCGATTCAACGCCGCAATGGTAACAACAATTTGCCATGTGCGTGCAATGCGGCATCCCGGGCCGCCAGGCGCGCTTGCTGAAACACCCGCACTTTCCTGCTGTTTTCGGGGGAGGGCAGGGCAACAGGCGGGTCAGGCCGTCTTTGGTGGCTCGGTCAAATCCGGCACAGACCGGCGGGCCAGCGGCGATGGTGGCAATGGCAAGGCGCAATGGCACGTGGCCCGCCGCCGCTTCACGTGCGCTGCGCGCACATGCCTGCGCCGAAACAGCATGCTGGGGCTAACGCGCTGCCGGAGGGAATGTCATGCGACCCGTCCGAGCAGCAGGAACTCCATGAGTGCCTTCTGCACATGCATACGGTTTTCGGCCTCGTCCCACACCACGGACTGCGGCCCGTCAATCACGTCGGCCTGGACCTCTTCGCCGCGGTGCGCGGGCAGGCAGTGCATGAACAGGGCGTCGGGCTTGGCGGCCCGCATCATGTCGGCATCGACGCACCAGTCGGCAAAGGCTTTTTTGCGCGCTTCGTTTTCCGCTTCATAGCCCATGCTGGTCCACACATCGGTGGTGACGAGGTCGGCGCCGGCGCAGGCCTGCATCGGGTCCTTGAACACCTGGTAGCTTTCGGCCGAGCGGATACCGGCGATGGACTGGTCGACTTCATAGCCGCCGGGCGTGCTCACATGCACCTTGAAACCGAGGATTTCGCTGGCCTGCAGCCAGGTGTTGGCCATGTTGTTGCCGTCGCCCACCCAGGCCACGGTCTTGCCCTGAATGGAACCGCGGTGCTCGATGTAGGTGAAGATGTCCGCCAGGATCTGGCAGGGGTGGAATTCGTTGGTCAGGCCATTGATGACCGGCACGCGCGAATGCTCGGCAAAGCGGTCAATCTTGGTCTGCTCGAAGGTGCGGATCATCACCAGGTCGACCATGCGGCTGATGACCTTGGCGCTGTCCTCGATCGGCTCGGCGCGGCCCAGCTGGCTGTCGCCCGTGGTGAGGTGCACCACGCTGCCGCCCAGCTGGTACATGCCGGCCTCAAAGCTGACGCGGGTGCGGGTCGAGGCTTTTTCGAAAATCATCGCCAGCGTGCGGTCGGCCAGCGGCTGGTGTTTTTCGTAGGCCTTGAATTTTTTCTTGATGACGGCCGCCCGCTCGAACAGGTAGGCGTACTCGCCGGCACTCAGGTCGCTGAACTGCAGGTAGTGCCTGATGGGACTGGCCGCCACGCCTGTCGCTCCAGCTGATTCGCCGGCTCCGGAGGGTGTTGCCTTGGTCGCGCTCTTGGTCATGCTTTCTCTTTCAGTAACTGCTTGATCAGCGGGACCACAATGGCCACGACTTCATCGGCTTCCGCAGTCGTCATGATCAGCGAAGGCACCATCCGGATCACGGTGTCGGCCGTCACGCTCAGCAGCAGGCCGTGCTCGGCGGCGCGGCCGAGCAGTTCGCCGCAGGGCTGGTGCAGCTCGATGCCCAGCATCAGGCCGCGGCCGCGGATTTCCTTCAGGCCCGCCTCGCCGGCCAGTTCCCGGGTCAGCGCCGCCCGCAGGTGGTTGCCCACCGTCACGGCATTGGCCAGCAGGCCTTCTTCTTCCATGATGCGTATGGTCTCGACACCGGCGCGCATGGCCAGCGGGTTGCCGCCAAAGGTTGTGCCGTGGTTGCCCGGCTGAAAAATGTGTGCGGCCTTGGGGCCGGCCACCACTGCGCCAATCGGCACGCCGGAGCCCAGACCCTTGGCCAGCGGCATCACGTCGGGCTTGATGCCTGACCACTGGTGGGCAAACCATTTTCCGGTGCGGCCCATGCCGCACTGCACCTCGTCAATCATCAGCAGCCAGTCGCGTTCGTCGCAGAGCTGGCGTACCTGCCGCAGATAGCCGTCTTCCATGGTGTTGATGCCGCCTTCGCCCTGGATGGCTTCAAAAAATACCGCCACCACATTCGGATTGCCGACCGTGGCGGCCTTCAGGGCCTCCAAATCATTGAGTGGCACGCGGATGAAACCTTCGACCAGTGGGCCGAAGCCGGCTTGCACCTTGGGATTGCCGGTGGCGCTCAGGGTGGCAATGCTGCGCCCGTGAAAGGCCTTTTCATAGACCACGATCTCCGGCCGTTCGATGCCTTTGTCATGGCCGAACTTGCGCGCCAGTTTCAGCGCGGCCTCGTTGGCTTCAAGGCCGGTGGAGCAGAAGAACACGTTCTCCAGGCCCGACAGCTCGACCAGCTTGGCCGCCAGCGTTTCCTGCAGCGGTACATGGTAGTAATTGGAGGCGTGGATGATCTTGCTGATCTGGTCCTGCAGCGCGGGCACCAGCTTGGGATGGTTGTGGCCCACGGTGTTCACCGCAATGCCGCCCAGCGCATCGATGTAGGACTTGCCGTTCACGTCCCAGACGCGGCAGCCCTGGCCATGCGACAAGGCGATGGGCAGGCGGCCATAGGTGTTCATGACGTGGGGCGAGGCGGCTTCGATGGGCTGGGGCAGGGCTGCGTTCATGGGAAAACTCCGGGCAAGGCGGGGAACAGGCGGCCGCCGGAAAGCCGGCGGGCATGCAGCAATTTTAGGCGCAGACTTCGCGGGCTTTTGTGACGATAGCGCATCACAGCAATGCGCGGAATTGGCGTGACAGTCAGGACTTGAGTCTTATATAAGATACAATCATGGTGCGGTGCAGCATGGTGCAGGAACCCCAGCTCCTGGCACGCGACAAACCCTCCATCCGATGGTCTCCAACTCCGCCAAAGAAGTCTTCATTCAGGGCATTACCCGAGACGGCAAAACCTTCCGGCCCAGCGACTGGGCCGACCGGTTATGCGGTGTGATGAGCCAATTTCGTCCCGGCGGGCCGCAACCCGGCAGCCACCTGACCTATTCGCCCTGGTGCGTTCCCACGGTTGTTAACGGCCTCAAATGCGTGGTTGTCAACGCCGAGTTGCGCGATGTCGAACCCATGGCCTGGGACTTTGTGATCAACTTTGCCAGGGACAATGAACTGCAGGTGGCCGAAGCCTGCCTGATTCCGGATTTGCCGAAGAGCTAGGGCCTGGTGTGTACGGCGGGGGTTCGGAGACACTTCGCCTGAAAAGGGCTCGTGCGGTTGTCAGGCAATGACTTTTCACTCACCCATTCACGCTGGCGACGCGATTGATCGACCATGCCGTTCGTTTGAGTGCAAGCATCGTGAAGTCGTCGTCCAGCACTTCTGTTCCTGTGAAGTCCGCCACCCGGCGGCGCACGCCATCCAACACCACCTGCAAGGGTTGCGAGCCGGCTTGGCCAATCAGTTTTTTGCAGCGGTCTTCGGAAAATTCCTCGCCTGATGTGTTCTGCGCTTCGGTGACGCCGTCCGTGTAGCAGTACAAAATGTCTTCCGGATCGAGGGTCTGCTCCATCGAGGCGTAACTGGCGCCTGGCAAGGCCCCGATCAATGGCCCCTTCGGGATGGCCAGTTCTCGCACCTGTCCGCCTGCGAACAGGATGGGCGCGCAATGCCCGCCATTGGAGTACACGAGCTTGCCCGTATCGACATCAAGGAAGCCGCAGAACATCGTGATGAAAAGGTTGGTGTCATTGTTGATACACAGGCGGTCATTCAGTTTCTTGAGCAGTTTGTCCGGCTGGAAGGTCGTCATGGCCAGGATGCGGAGCAGGCCGATCGCGCGGGCCATAAACAATGCAGAAGCTATGCCGTGGCCTGACACATCAGCAATGCAGAAGAACAGGTGGTGATCACGGACGAAAAAAGCATCAAACAGATCACCGCCGACCGTTGATGCCGGCTCCATGAACCCGCACACCTCAATGTCATGGCGCCCAGGAAACAAAGGGCGCTGCAGCGGCAACATGCTGGTCTGGAGTTGACGCGCAACGTTGAGCTCTTTGCGAAGGTGCATCAGTTCCAGTCGCTCGCTCTGGGCCTTGAGCGCTCGATCTGTGGATCGACGCAATCGTTCGCTGAGCAGGATCATGAAACTGGCCGCGACCCCGGGTAGCGTCATGAGGCGATTCCAGAATACATCCTGCGGAATTTTCAGCACACGCGCAGGAGTCAGCGTCACAACCAGAGCCGAAACGGGTTTACCGTCGATCGCAGAAAGCTCGCCGACGCACTCGCCTGGAGTGATCGGGATTGAGGCTTCGGGGTCCAAATGGGCGTCAAGGTGGACGACAACCACCCCCGAAAGAGGGATGTAGACGTTCTGGTTTGCCTCGCCGGCTTTTAGCAAGGGTGTCCCCGCCGGCAATTCCAGCACTTCACAGCCGGTCAACGCTTCACGGATCAAGCGCTCATCGGTTTTTTGAAACAATGGAATAGCGGCAACATTGAGTGCAAATTCATCCATTTGCATGCCTATGGTGCCGCCTGGTTCATCGTCTCTCATCCGGACCATACCTGTCGTGCCGACGGAATCGTGTTGATCGACGGCCCTGTGTCAGCATCACCGGGTCTCGATCCAGCGCACACTGAAGCTCAGGTGGTTTCGCCCGTGGCTGTAGCTATAGGCCAGCTTGTCGGAAAAGCTGCGGATCATCAACAGGCCCAGTCCTCCAGGCTCGGCGTCGGCGAGGGTCTGGGGTCTTGGTTTTATCGTTGCACTCGAAGTGTCAAACGCCGGACCCGCATCGGAAACCGTCGCGGTTGCCTCACAGGCATCGTTCTCACGGCGCACATCCAGAAGAATATGAATTGGGCATGTCAAGGCAGCGGGATTGCCATGACTGATGATATTTGCCAATGCTTCGTTCAGGCAGAGATCCAGCCGATTGAGTTCTTCTTCGGGCACACCGAACTCAGTGCCAGACTGCGCGAGCCACATCGATGCATCGCGAACCCGCTCCGCATCGGCTTTGATCGTCAGTTCAGCGACCAGATTTCGGATGCTGGCAGACATCGGTCAGATCAGGCAAGGGCTGCCTGGTCGGCCTCGGACGGGTTCGAAAACATGGGAATCAAGGCATCGATTCCAGTGACCTGCAAAGTCTTTGAAACCGCGACATTGTCTCCAACCAACAGTACCATGCGTCCGCCGCGTAGCTGTAGTGCCTTGGCGCTTGAGATGAGTTCACGAATGCCGATCGAGGCCAGAAAGCTGACCGTCGTCAAGTCCACAACGACTCGTCGCGAAGCTGAAGCCGCCAGGTTGGTGAACTTGATTGAGATCGCCTCCGTGCCCGGAATATCGAGACGCCCTGAAAGTTTGATGCGCCGAAAAGTGTCGTTGACATCTTCAAATTCGATGGCCATGGGGAACTCGATTTCTTATGAAGTTGGTAGGTAAAAATTTAGCAGTCTGGAGAGGCTACACAGGGTTGATGAATAATTTGTGACAAAGGGCCGCTGCACTATCACGCGGGGGCCGGCCGGGAGCCGGGCTGACCTGGTTCACGCTCGCCGGCAGGCGTGTCACGCCTTCGCAGGCGCGCCAGGCAGATAATGCCGCGGAAAACAAAAAAGCCGTCTTTCGACGGCTTTTTTGTTTTGCTGCAGCGCACCCTACAAAACGGCGGACTGAAGAATCAGTCCGGGCGGTTTGCCTGAAAGATCAGGCGGCCTTTGCGGGGGCCAGTGCCAGGGCTTTCACCTTGGCGGACAGGCGACTTTTGTCACGCGCTGCCTTGTTCTTGTGGAAGATGCCTTTGTCGGCAACCGTATCCACAATGCTCTGGGCCTTGGCGAACAGGTCTTTGGCCTTGTCCTTGTCACCGGCTGCAACGGCTTTTTCGACGTTTTTCACAGCGGTACGGTATTTGGAGCGCAGCGAGGTGTTCGCAGCGTTGAGTTTGACGTCCTGACGGACGCGTTTGCGGCCCGACGCAAGGCGCGGGTTCTTTTTCTTGGGTTTGGCGGTAGCCATATATAGTTTCCTTTAATCCTGGGGAGGAGTCTGTGGATGTTGCAGCAAACCCAGCATTATATACCCCCACGGTCGCTCACTGCGTGTAGCTCCCTGCCCCCCGAGGGGGCCGCCCGCCTGTGGCCCGGCAAAGCCGGTTCCACGGCTCGACCTTGAAGTTCTGCGCTGCGCGCCATGACGTGATTAAGGTTTATTGGCGATCAAAAGGGGACCTCTTCACCAGCAGGGGCCGCGGAACCGGCTTCGCCGGGCCGCAGGCGCAGCGGCCCCCTCGGGGGGCAGGGAGTTACGCGAAGCGAACGACCGTGGGGGCTATAAACTCCACGGGTGTCACTTTTCAAAGCCGCCTCCACCGTCTCCCTGCTCACCCTGGTTTCCCGGATCACCGGTTTGGTGCGTGAACTGCTGATTGCCTCGGCTTTTGGCGCCAGCGCCATGACCGACGCCTTCAACGTGGCGTTTCGCATCCCCAACCTGTTTCGCCGCCTGTTTGCCGAGGGCGCCTTCAGCCAGGCCTTTGTGCCCGTGCTGGCGGCCAGCAAGGCCAAAAATGGCGACGCCGAGACCCGGCTGCTGATCGACCGGGTCGCGACACTGCTGACCTGGGCGCTGCTGCTGACCTGCGTGATCGGCGTGGCGGGGGCGCCGGTGCTGGTGTGGGCCATGGCCAGCGGCCTGAAGCAGGAACCGCGTGGTTTTGAAGCCGCCGTCTTCATGACCCGCTGGATGTTCCCCTACATTGCCTTCATGTCGCTGGTGGCACTGTCGTCCGGCGTGCTCAATACCTGGCGGCGTTTTGCGGTGCCGGCGGCGACGCCGGTGCTGTTGAACCTGGCCATGATTGCGGCAGCCTGGCTGGGCGCGCCCTGGTTCCGGACACAGGGCATTGAGCCCGTGTACGCCCTGGGCGCCGGCGTGATGCTGGGTGGGGTTTTGCAGTTGGCGGTGCAGGTGCCGGCCTTGCTGCGCCTGGGCCTGCTGCCCAAAATCGGATTGACTTGGGCGCTCGTTCAGGCTGCCTGGGCGGACACGGCGACCAAAAACATCGCCAAACTGATGGTGCCGGCCTTGCTGGGTGTCAGTGTGGCGCAGATTTCCCTGCTGATCAACACCCAGATCGCCTCGCACCTGACGCCCGGCAGCGTGAGCTGGCTCACCTACGCCGACCGGCTGATGGAGTTCCCGACGGCCATGCTGGGTGTGGCCATCGGCGTGGTGTTGATGCCGCAACTGGCGGCGGCCAAGGCGGCCGGCGACGCCGCCAGATACTCGGCCATGCTGGACTGGGGCCTGCGCATCGTGGTGGTGCTGGCCGTGCCGTGCGCGGTAGCCCTGCTGACCTTTGCCCAGCCGCTGGTCGCCACGCTTTACCACTATGGCGCCTTTACCGACCGCGACGTGCAGCAGACCACCAGCGCGCTGATGGGCTATGGCGCAGGCCTGCTGGGCCTGGTGGCCATCAAGGTGCTGGCGCCGGGTTTTTATGCCAGCCAGGACATCCGCACGCCCGTGCGCATTGCGGTGGTGGTGCTGGTCATCACGCAGCTGCTCAATCTGGCCCTGGTGCCGGTTTTGCAGCACGCCGGGCTGGCGCTGGCCATCGGCATCGGGGCGCTGATCAATGCGCTGTGGCTGCTGGTGGGCCTGATGCGGCGCGGCAGCTACACACCCGCCCCCGGCTGGGGTACGTTCTCCTGCCAGGTCCTCGCTGCCAGTGCGCTGCTGGCGGTGTTTTTGCTGTGGGCCGCTGGCCGTGTCAGCTGGGTCGGCCTAAAAGATGCATATTTGCAACGAATCGGGTTGTTGGCCCTTGTTTTATGTGCGTCAGCGTTTATTTATTTTGTAGCGCTCTGGCTTTCCGGGCTGAAGTTGCGCCAGCTGGTCCGGCGCTGATCCGGCTGGCCCGGTCGGTCCAGCCTGCCTTTTGTCGGCTGGGACGAACCGGGGGTATTCCTGATCCCCACAGGGGGGCCAGTTTGTGAGAAAGTAGTGCCATGCAATTAAATCTGGCCGTACCGTCCCCATTGCAGTATTTCTCCAGCCTGGTGCAGAGCGATGAGCATTTTCCTTTGCTGGAAGCCGCCATCAGCCTGGCCCAGGATGAATACCCGGACCTTGACGTGCAGCAGGTGCTGGGCGACGTGGACCAGTTGCTGGCCCGCCTCAAGCGCCGCCTGCCGGCGGACGCCCCCGCGCTGCAACGCCTGCGCGCGCTGAACCAGTTCTTTTTCCATGACCTGAGTTTTGGCGGCAACGTCAACGACTACTACGACCCCGACAACAGCTATCTGAACGCCGTGCTGCGCACGCGGCGCGGCATTCCCATCACGCTGGCTGTGCTGTGGCTGGAACTGGCCCTGGGGCTGGGGCTGAACGCACGCGGCGTGGCCTTTCCGGGGCATTTCATGGTCAAGGTCAACCTGCCCAAGGGCCAGGTGGTGATCGATCCGTTCAGCGGGCAGTCCCTGAGCCGCGAAGAGCTGGCCGAGCGGCTGGAGCCGTTTCGCCAGCGCGGCAGCATGGCGGAAGAGTTCGAAGTGCCCATGGGCCTGTACCTGCAGTCGGCGCCGCCGCGCGACATCATCAGCCGCATGCTGCGCAACCTGAAGGAAATCCATAAAACCCAGGAAGACTGGCCACGCCTGATTGCCGTGGAGGACCGCCTGATCGTGCTGCAGCCCGACGCCTGGCCCGAGTATCGGGACCGCGGGCTGGCCTGGGCGGCCCAGGGGGAAGTGACCCAGGCGGTGACCGACCTGGAAACCTACCTGGCGCATGCCGAGGACGCTCTGGACATTGACGCGATGAGCGAGCGCGTCGCCCAGTTGCGGGGGAAACACTGACTTGACCTGGGGCGCCCCGGGCGGCCAAAGGGATCGGTGACCGCCGCAGGATCAAGTCCTGTCTTTCTCCCTTTGTCAGCTGCTCCAGAGTTGGGTGCCGCGCCAGCGCCAGAGCATGGCCAGCGCCACCACGCTGAAGGCCGCGCCGGCGGCAAAGGTCACCGGTGCGCCGAGCTGGTCCCACAGCACCCCGGCCAGCGTGCTGGCCAGCAGCATCGCCAGGCCGCTCACCAGGTTGAAAAAACCGAACGCGGTGCCGCGCAGGTCGGGTGGTGCGGCATTGGTCACCATGGTGGCCAGCAAACCCTGGGTCATGGCCATGTGCAGACCCCACAGCGCGATGCCGGCCCATACCCAGGTCCAGTGGCTGCTGTGGGCCAGCAGCACATCGGCGCCAATCAGCACCGCCAGCCCCCAGGCCAGCAGCGTGGTGTGGCTCACCGAGTCTGACAGCTTGCCGAAGGGGTAGGCGCCCAAGGCATAGACCACATTCATCCCGATCAGCACCAGCGGCGTGTAGGCGACCGGCAGGCCACCCTGCAGCGCCCGCAGCAGCAAAAACGCTTCGCTGAAGCGCGCCAGCGTGAACACCGCGCCGATGGCCACCACGCGCCAGTATGGCCCGCTCAGGCGCTTCAGGTTGTCTTTGCTGATCGGGTTGAGCCGCGGCGCCTGCCGGTCGCGCACGGGCTCGCGCACACCGAACAGCAGCAGGGCGACGGCCAGAAAGCCGGGAATGATGGCCACCCAGAAGATGGCCCGGAAGTCATTGGCCCAGAGCAGCATCAGGCCCATGGCGACGAGCGGACCGAGGAAGGCCCCTACGGTATCGAGCGCCTGGCGCAGTCCGAAAGCCGCGCCGCGCAGGCTGGGCGGCGCCAGGTCGGCCACCAGCGCATCGCGCGGGGCGCCGCGCAGGCCTTTGCCGACGCGGTCGATCAGGCGGGCGGCCAGCACCATGCCGGTGCTTGTGGCCAGCGCAAAGAGGGGTTTTGACAGCGCACCCAGGCCGTAGCCGAACACCGCCAGCGGTTTGCGCTTTCCCCAGTAGTCGCTGAGCACACCCGAGAACACCTTGACGATGAGTGCCGTGGCTTCTGCAAAGCCCTCGATCAGGCCAACGGCCCACATGCTGGTGCCCAGCACCGTGACCATGAAGACCGGCAGCAGGCTGTGGATCATCTCGGAAGAAATGTCCATGAGCAGGCTGACAAAGCCCAGCGCCCAGATGCCGGTCGGAAGACGCTGCGAATGGCCGGGTTTATCAGCCATGGGCCGCGGGCTTTACCGGAGGAGGCGCCTGTTGCCGGTCGGCCATTGCAGCCGGATCAGCCGACGACGACGGCGGCGCCCTCGCCGCGGGGGGCGATTACGCCAATTTCATAAACCTGTTCACCGGCGTCACGCAGGGTTTTGGCCGTGGCCTGGGCGCTGGCGGCGTCCACCACCACCACCATGCCGATGCCGTTGTTGAAGGTGCGGTTCATCTCGAAGTCATCGATGCCGGCTGTCTTTTGCAGCCAGGCAAACAACTCGGTTTGCGGCCAGCTGCCCTTTTTGAGGTGGGCGGCCGTGCCCTCGGGCAGCACGCGCGGAATGTTTTCCAGCAGGCCGCCACCCGTGATATGGGCCAGCGCCTTGATGGGGTGCGCGGCCAGCGCGGCCAGCACGTTTTTGACGTACAGCCGGGTCGGCTCCATCAGGGCCTGCCTGAAGGGCTTGCCGTCCAGCGTGGCGGGGCGGTCGGCGCCGGCGCGCTCGATGCATTTGCGCACCAGGCTAAAGCCGTTGGAATGCACGCCGCTGCTGGCCAGGCCCAGCACCACGTCGCCGGGCTGGACGTCCTTGCCCGTCAGGATCTTCGACTTTTCCACCGCGCCCACCGCAAAACCGGCCAGGTCGTACTCGCCTTCGGGGTACATGCCGGGCATTTCAGCGGTTTCGCCGCCAATCAGGGCGCAACCGCTCAGCTCGCAGCCTTTGGCAATGCCGCCGACCACCGCCGCGGCGGTGTCCACATCGAGCTTGCCGCAGGCGAAGTAATCCAGGAAGAACAGCGGCTCGGCACCCTGTACCAGCACATCATTGACGCTCATCGCCACCAGGTCGATGCCGACGGTGTCGTGCATGTTCCATTCAAAGGCCAGGCGCAGCTTGGTGCCTACGCCGTCCGTGCCGCTCACGAGCACCGGTTCCTTGTAACGCTTGGGCACTTCAAACAGCGCGCCAAAGCCGCCAATGCCGGCCAGCACGCCTTCGCGCATGGTCTTTTTGGCCAGCGGCTTGATGCGTTCAACCAGGGCGTCGCCCGCGTCAATGTCAACGCCGGCGTCTTTGTAGCTCAGGGGGGAAGAGGAGGAGGTGGTCATGGGGTGGGGCTCTGGTGCGATGGGGGGCGGTCGTTCGGGCGGGCGCGGGCTTGTGGTCTGGAGCAGTCCGGCAAGCCCGATAGAATTCAGCCTTAGATTCTAAAGGCTGCGTGTCCTGGCCCTGTCAGACTCCTGGCAGGCCCTTGCCAGCCTTCCCCGGCAAGCTCACTGCAAGGCTTTATGCAATTTACCCACACCCAAAAAAGCGTCGCCACCTGGTGCCTGATTGCGGCGCTGGCCGTTGTCGCGCTGTGGCTGCTGGGCCCGGTGCTGACGCCTTTTGTGGTGGCGGCGGTGCTGGCCTATGCGCTGACGCCGCTGGTGAACCGGCTGGACAGCCTCGGCCATGGCCGTCTGCCGCGCGTGGTGGCGGTGCTGCTGGTGGAGTTTCTGTTTATCGTGGTGCTGCTCGGCCTGCTGCTGCTCATCGTGCCCATCATGGCCAAGGAATTGCCGCTGCTGCGCGAACAGGTCCCCCTGCTGGCGGACCGCCTCAACACCGAATTGGCGCCCTGGCTGGCGAAGTTCGGCTTTCGGGTGTCGCTTGACGTGGCCAGCATCAAGGCCTTCGTGCTCAAGTACCTGAATGCCAATTTCGAGGACGCGTTCGGCTCGCTGCTGTCGTCCCTCAAGCTCGGCGGCAGCGTGGCGCTGGCCATCATGGGCAATGCCGTGCTGATTCCGGTGGCACTTTTTTACCTGTTGATGGACTGGGACAGCTTTGTCGGCCGGGTGCTCGAGCTGGTGCCTCCCCGCCTGCGCGAAGGTTTTGACAGTTTCACCAACGAGGCCGATTCAGTGCTGGGCCAGTACCTGCGCGGCCAGTTGCTGGTCATGCTGATCATGGCCGTTTTCTATGCCGTCGGGCTGTCGCTGTTTGGCCTGGACCTGGCGGTACCCATCGGCGTATTTACCGGGCTGGCGATGTTCATTCCCTACCTCGGTTTCGGCGTCGGGCTGGTGCTGGCGGTGCTGGCGGGCGTGCTGGAATTCGCCTCCGTCAAGGCGCTGGTCATGGTCGCGGTGGTGTATGGGCTGGGGCAGGTGATTGAAAGCCTCTATCTCACGCCGCGGCTGGTGGGAGAGCGCATTGGCCTGCATCCGCTGGCGGTAATTTTTGCCTTGCTGGCATTTGGCCAGATGTTCGGGTTTGTCGGCGTGCTGGTGGCCCTGCCGGTGAGCGCCGTGTTGCTGGTGGGCATTCGTCGCCTCAAGGCCAGCTACATCGCCAGCAGGCTTTACACGGCCTGAGGACTTCCATGGGCAGACGAGAAACCGGCAGCGTGCAGGCATGAAACAGATAGCGCTTGATATCGGGCTGGCCTCCGCCCCGTCGTTTGCCAATTTCTTCGCCGGGCCGAACGAGGCGGCGCTCAGGCACCTGGAGCTTTGGGCTGGCAACACCCTGCGTTCACCGGTGCCGACCTACCTGTGGGGCGAGCCGGCCAGTGGCAAGACCCATTTGCTCCGCGCCGTCAGCGAGGCGCTGCGGGAGCAGGGCGCCCCGGTGGGCTGGATGGATGCGACCGTGCTCGAGCCGCCGGAATTCAGCGAATCCTGGGCCGCCGTGATTCTGGACGACTGCCACCTTTACACGGCAGTGCAGCAGCAGGCCGCGTTCAATTGGTTCGTCAATGCGCTCAATTCCGCCGATGGCCGCCCGCGCGGGGTGCTGGCCGCCGGCCTGGTGCCGCCCGCTGACCTGGCCTTGCGCGAGGATTTGCGCACGCGCCTGGGCTGGGGCCACGTGTTTGCCCTGCAGGCCCTGACCGAAGCCGAACGCCGCGCCGTGCTCAGGCGAGAAGCCGATGCGCGCGGTGTGTTTCTGGGCGATGACGCCATGGACTTCATGCTGACACGTTTTTCGCGCGACCTCGCAAGCCTCATGCAACTGCTGGACCAGCTCGACAGCTACGCCTTGCAAACCAAGCGGGCCATCACGATCCCGCTGATCAAATCGATGCTGGAGAGCGAATGAGTGCCACTGAAATGACTGCCAAAAAGAAGATTGCTTTATTCGATCTTGATCACACGCTGATCCCCTTCGACTCTGACTACGAGTGGAACGAGTTCACCATTGCGCTGGGCTGGCGCGATGGCGTCGAGTTCAAACACCGTAACGCCGGTTTTTATGACCAATACCGCCTTGGCACGCTCGACCTTCATGAATATGTGCGCTTTGCCACGCAGGCCATCCGCGAGCAGGGTGCTACTGATTCAATAGCTGCTCATGCCCGATTCATGCGGGATATTGTGCAAAAAGGCATTAAAAAACAGGCGCTGGAGCTGGTGCAGGGCCATCGCCAGGCCGGCGACGAGCTGGTCATCGTCACCGCCACCAACGAGTTTGTGACCCGGCCGATTGCAGAGGCCTTTGGCGTGAAAGAACTGATCGCCGTGGAGCTGGAGCGTGATGCAGAAGGCAATCTGACCGGCGAAATCAAGGGCACGCCTTCGTTCCGCGAGGGCAAGGTCACCCGGGTGGCGCAGTGGCTGGCCGACCGGCAATTGGGCTGGGACGAGGTGGAAACCTGGTTTTACAGTGACTCCCTGAACGACTTGGCGCTGCTGGAGAAAGCCACGCACCCGGTCGCCACCAATCCGGACGAGCGCCTGCGCGCGCTGGCTACCGAGCGCGGATGGCGCATACTTGACCTGTTCTAATGGACAAGGGCGGCGTCAGCCGCCCCGCAACGACGGGTTCCCCCGAAAAACTCTGTTTTCATGATCAAAAAATTCATCGACAAGCTGTTTGGCAAATCCGGCAGCACCGAGTCCACTGCTTCCGAAAGCAGGCGGATCAAAAAATTACCTTTCGGCAAGCGTCAGGACGTCGGCCCTAAAGAGCACGGCATCGACCCCAAGCTGGTCGACGACCGTGCTATGGACGTCGTGCACACCTTGAAACAGGCCGGCTTTGAAGCCTATGTGGTGGGCGGCGCCGTGCGCGACCTGCTGGTCGGCCTGCGGCCCAAGGACTTCGATGTGGCCACCGACGCGACGCCCGAGCAGGTCAAGAGCCTGTTTCGCCGCGCCTTCATCATCGGCCGGCGCTTTCGCATCGTCCACGTGATTTACGGCCGTGGCCGCGAGCATGAAGTCATCGAGGTCTCGACCTTTCGCGCGCACCTGGACAGCAGCCTGGCCGAACAGGTGGGCGGCAATGAGCGCACCAGCAAGAGCGAGTTGGCCGGCATGAAGCATGCTGTCGACAGCTCGGGCCGCGTGCTGCGCGACAACGTCTGGGGTCCGCTGGAAGAAGACGCTGCGCGGCGCGACTTCACCATCAACGCCATGTACTACGACCCTGAAACCCAGATCGTGGTCGACTACCACAACGGCATTCGCGATGCCAAGAAGAAAATCATCCGCATGATCGGCAACCCGGCCGTGCGCTACCGTGAAGACCCGGTGCGCATCATTCGCGCCGTGCGCTTTGGCGCCAAGCTCAGCGCGCTGGGGTTCAAGTTTGAAGACAAGACCGCCGCTCCGCTGCGCGAGATGAGCAGCCTGCTCGCCGATGTGCCGCAGTCGCGACTGTTCGACGAAATGCTCAAGCTGCTGCAAACCGGCCATTCGCTGGCCAGCGTCGAGCAACTCAAAACCCTGGGCCTGGGTACCGGCATCTACCCACTGCTGGATGTGGTGGTCGAGGCCGCCCATGAGCCCTTCCTGAACCTGGCGCTCAAGGACACCGATCGCCGCGTGGGCGAAGGCAAACCGGTGGCGCCCAGCTTCTTGCTGTCGTGCATCCTGTGGTCCGATGTGCGCGACGGCTGGGCGCGGCGCCGCAAGCGGGGCGAACACCTGATGCCGGCGCTGCAGGATGCGATTGATGATGCGTTCAACGCCAGGATAGGCGATGTTTCGGGCCGCGGCAAGCTGGGTGCCGACATGCGCGAAATTTGGACCATGCAGCCGCGTTTTGAAAAACGTGTGGGCAGCTCGCCCTATTCACTGCTGGAGCAGCCGCGCTTTCGCGCCGGGTTCGACTTTTTGCGCCTGCGCGCGCAGACCGGCGAAGTCGACATGGCACTGGCCGAGTGGTGGGAAAAATTCAGCACCGCGTATGACGACGAGCGCCACGCCATGATTGAAGAGGCGCGCCAGGAGCAACTGCAAAAGCCGCAGCATCCGCGCACGCGCGTGAAGCGCCAGGACGCGGGGGCGGACGGTTCCTCCGCCAGTGCACCGGGTGTCCGCACGGACGCCGACCAACCCGAAACCGCGTCAGAACAAGGCGACATGGCGCCGGCCCGAAAACGCCGCCGGCGCCGCAAGCCGGCGAATCGCGCCAATGCGGCCGATCCCGGCGGTGCAGAAGGCGGCGCCGGCGGCAGCGAGCAGCCCTCGCCCGGTGTTGCCTCCAACCCTTGAGCCTTGTTGAGCTGTGAGCCATGGCCGCTGAGCGCGTCGTTCAGGCCTATGTCGCCCTGGGAGCCAACCTCGGCGATGCGGCGGCCGCGCTGAGGCAGGCGGCAAGCGCCCTGGATCGCCTGCCGCTCACACAGGTCCGCCGGATGTCCGGCCTCTACAAAACCGCACCGCTGGACACCGATGTGGGCGAGGCCATCGCGCCGGGTGGCGACTACCTCAATGCGGTGGTCGAACTCGAAACAGGCCTGACCGCGCCGGCGTTGCTGGAGCAACTGCAGCGGATCGAGCAGGAGGCCGGCCGCGAAAGACCCTACCGGAACGCCCCGCGCACGCTGGACCTGGACCTGCTGCTCTACGGCAGCGCCAGCATCGCGTCAGCGCAGCTGACGGTGCCGCACCCACGCATGCTGCTGCGGGCTTTTGTGCTGGTGCCGCTGGCTGAAATTGCGCCGCAGCGGGTCAGCCCCGAGCAGCTCAGGGCGGTGGCGCACCAGGCCATTGAGCGGCTTGTTGATTTGTCATTGCGGGCCTGACCCGCAATCCATGGATCCCGATCGGGTCCGGGATGACAAGTCGGGCACTTGGGACGACCCAAACAGCATTGGGTGAGGGCCGGGTTACGGCGCCAGGCGCTCGCGCAGCCAGCTGGAGTCGGCTTGCAGCGTGTAGCGCAGGCGGTCATGCAGCCGGCTTTTGCGGCCCTGCCAGAACTGCCAGTTGTCGGGCTGGAGGCGGTAGCCGCCCCAGTGCGGCGGGCGCGGTGGCTGCAGCAGGAATCTGGCTCCATATTTGGCCGCATTGGTCACCAGCACGCTGCGGCTGGCAATGACCTCACTTTGCGGACTGGCCCAGGCGCCAATGCGCGAATCCAGCGGGCGGCTGTTGAAGTAGGCGTCGCTTTCTTCCGCGGAGACTTTCTCGACCACGCCTTCAATGCGCACCACGCGTTCCAGCTCGACCCAGTGAAACTGCAAGGCCGCATAAGGGTTGCCGGCCAGCTCGGTGCCCTTGCGGCTGTTGTAGTTGGTGAACCAGACAATGCCGCGCGCGTCATAGCCCTTGACCAGTACCACGCGGGTGGAGGGGCGCAGCTTGCTGTCCACGGTGGCCAGCGTCATCGCATTGGGTTCCGGCACCTGCGCCGCAATCGCCTCGTTCAGCCACTGGTCGAATTGTTTCAGGGGGTCGGCGTGCGATGCGTCTTCATTGAGTTCGGCACGCTCGTAGCTTTTACGCAGGTCTGCCAGGTCGGTGGTGGGGTTGCTCATGTTCACGATTGTGCACGGTCCAAAGGTGTCCTGGCGGGGTGGCCCCGGCGGCATGGCGCTGTTTGCTGGTCTGTTGAAGGGCTTGTTGGAAGGGGCTTGAAAGCGAATTAATATTCGGCTATATTTCCACCTGACATGAAACCCAAGGACGAAGAAAAGCAGCGTGCCATCGCAGAAGCCACCTTCAATTTGGTGGCCCAGACCGGCTTGAGCGGTTTGACCATGGCCGATATTGCCAAAGCGGCGGGTATTGCCACGAGCACCCTGTACGTCTATTACCCTTCCAAGGATGAGTTGATCAGCCAGCTCTACGAAGAAGCCAAGACTGCGACCATGCAACGCCTGATGGAAGGCGTCGAGCCCGGCGCTTCGCTGCGCGGCCGGGTGCGCCGCATCTGGGGCAATCTGCTGCGGCACCGGCTGGACCGGTATGCCGAGGTGGTATTTCAGGAGCAGTATTACAACTCCCCCTGGTTCACGCAGGGCAACCGTGAATTGTCGACCCGCCTGATGGCGGGCTTTCTGGCGCTGATGGAGGAGGGCCAGCAACAGGACATCCTCAAGCCCGTGCCCTTGCCCCTGTTGACAGCCAGCGTCGTGGGTTCGGTGCGTGAAACCGCCAATCTGATTCGTACCCGGGTGTTGCCCGACGATGAAGCCGTGCATCAGGCCGCCTTCACTCTCTGCTGGGACGCCATCAAGGCCTGATGCCGTTGCCCGTTTTATGCAGATTTTCCCTGATAAACCCGAATTTAAACGAATAAAAATTCGTCAATTAGTCCGCTTCCAGCATTCTCACCACTTCTGCCATTTCCAACACTTCGAACCCAGCAAGGAGCTCCGCCATGCCAACCCTCCATATCAACGGCAAGGACATCCCCGTCAACGCCGACGAGTCCACCCCCATCCTCTGGGCCCTGCGTGACACGCTGGGCATGACGGGCACCAAGTTCGGCTGCGGTGCCGCACTGTGCGGCGCCTGCACCGTGCACCTCAACGGCGCGGCTATCCGCTCCTGCGTGACGCCGATATCGGCGGCCGTGGGCCAGAAAATCACCACCATCGAAGCCGTGGCGGCCGACCGCGTAGGCAAGGCTGTGCAGGAAGCCTGGGTCAAGCACGACGTAGCCCAGTGCGGCTATTGCCAGAGCGGCCAGGTCATGAGCGCGACTGCCCTGCTCAAGGCCAAGGCCAAACCGACCAACGCAGACATCGACGCTGCCATGGCGGGCAATATCTGCCGCTGCGGCACCTATGTGCGCATCCGCGCCGCCATCAAAGACGCCGCCCTGGCCCTGGCTTGAAGGAGAACACCATGTATTCCAACTCAACAGACACCTTCGACATTGCCGGGCAATTGCCAAAAGGCCTTCAGGCCCTGATGCACAAGGCGCAAGACGCCACGCAAAGCATCGCAAGCGCGGCCTTGCAGCGCCGCAGCTTCCTCAAGGTCGCGACCACCAGCGGCTTTGCGCTGGGGGCTTTTCCGTTGCTGGCGCAGGCGCAAACCATGGCGACAGCCGGCGCGCCGGCGTCCAGCCTCAAGCCGACCCAGCAGCCTTCGGCCTTTGTACGCATCGACCGGGACGGCACCGTGACCGTCACCATCAACCGGCTGGAATTCGGGCAGGGCGTACAAACCGGGCTGCCCATGATCCTGGCCGAGGAGCTCGATGCGGACTGGCGCCTGGTGAAGAGCCAGCACGGCAATGCCGACCCCGCTTATGTGGACCCGGCCTTTGGCATGCACCTCACGGGCGGGTCGGGCTCGATCAAGAACTCCTACACGCAGTACCGCGAACTCGGCGCCCGCACCCGCGCCATGCTGGTCTCGGCTGCCGCCGTGCAATGGGGGGTGGATGCCGGCAGCCTGCGTACCCGGCAGGGCGTGGTGATCGGTCCCGGCGGCAAGCGCCTGGGCTACGGCGAACTGGCCGAGGCGGCCATGAAGCTGCCGGTGCCGGAGCAAGTCACGCTCAAGGACCCGAAACAGTTCCGCATCATTGGCAAGCCCACGGGCCGGCTGGACGCGCGCGCCAAATCCAGCGGGGGCCAGAGTTACGGCATCGACGTGCGCCTGCCCGGCATGCTGACGGCGGTGGTCGCGCATCCGCCGGTGTTTGCCGGCAAGGTCAAATCGCTGGACGATGCGGCGGCCCGGGCCATCCCCGGCGTGAAGGCCGTGCTGCGTGTGCCGCTGGACCGTGGCGGCGAAGGCGTGGCGGTGGTGGCGGAAGGCTACTGGGCGGCCAAGCAGGGCCGTGACGCGCTGAAGATCGACTGGGATACCGCCGGTGTGGAGAAGGTTGACAGCGCGCAGCAACTCACCAGCTACCGCGCGCTGGCGCAGAAAACCGGCACGCTCAAATACGACGCCGATGTCAGCAAGCTGGCCGCGGCACCCAGAAAAATCAGCGCCGAGTTCGTGTTTCCCTATCTGGCCCATGCGCCGATGGAGCCGCTGAACTGCACGGTGCAGCTCAGCGGACAGGGCGCAGATGCCAGGGCCGAACTTTGGCTGGGCACGCAGATGCCCGGCCTGGACACGCTGGCCGCGTCCAAGGTGCTGGGGGTGGCGCCGCAAAACGTGAAGATGAACGTGCAGATGGCCGGTGGCGGCTTTGGCCGCCGCGCGATCGCGAGCAGCGACTACGTGGTCGAAGCCTGCAACGTCGCCAGGGTCGCGCGCGGTGCCGGGCTGACGGCCGCGGTGCGCACCCTGTGGAGCCGAGAGGACGACATCAAGGGCGGTTACTACCGTCCCATGCATGTGCACCGCGCCGAGATCGGTTTCGACGCGCAGGGAGAGATCCTGGCCTGGGACCATGTGATCGTCGGCCAGTCCATTGTGGGGGGCACGCCTTTTGAAGGCTTCATGGTCAAGGACGGCGTGGACGGCACCATGGTCGAAGGCATGAAAGAGCCTTACGACATTCCGATGCGGCTGTCGGTGCACCATCCCAGGCTGAACGTGCCGGTGTTGTGGTGGCGCAGTGTCGGTTCCACCCACACCGCGTATGTGATGGAAACATTGATTGACGAGATCGCCCGCAGCACGGGCCAGGATCCGGTGGCCTATCGCCTCAAGCAGTTCGGCACGAAACACCCGCGCCACACTGCCGCGCTGCAGCTGGCGGTGAGCAAGTCCGGCTACGGCAAACGCACGCTGGCGGCCGGACGCGCCTGGGGCGTGGCGGTCCACGAGTCCTTCAACACCGTGGTGGCTTATGTGGTCGAAGCCTCCGTCAAGGACAAGACGCCGGTGTTGCACAGCATCACGGCCGGGGTGCACTGCAACCTTGCCATCAATCCGACCAGCATCGAAGCGCAGATTCAGGGTGGGGCGCTGATGGGCCTGTCGATGTGCCTGCCGGGCGCTGCCATCACGCTGAAGGACGGCGTAGTGGAGCAAAGCAACTTTGGCGACTTCCCGGTGCCGCGCATCACCGACATGCCCGCGGTGGCGGTGTTTGTGGTGCCCAGCGCCGATGCGCCCACCGGCCTCGGTGAGCCGGGCCTGCCGCCACTGGCGCCGGCGTTCGCCAACGCGATCGCGAAGCTGACGGGTAAGGCGGCACCGCGCGAACTGCCCTTCAAGCTCGCGTAATGGACGGTACCGGACCCACGGTGCTGGTGCTGGCTTCGGGCCGCGGTGAGCGCTTCATCGCGTCCGGCGGCAGCACCCACAAGCTGCAGGCGCTGCTGGCGGGCAAGCCGGTGCTGCAGCACACGCTGGATGCCGTGGCTGCCAGCGGACTGCCCTGGCACCTTGAGGATGCGGGCCATCCCGGCATGGGCGACTCGATTGCCGCGGCCGTGCGGGCCACGCCCGGCGCGTCGGGCTGGCTGATTCTGCCGGCCGATTTGCCGCTGGTGCAGGGCAGCACGTTGCGGGCTGTTGCCCAAGCCTTGGTGCAGCATGCGGTGGTGATTCCGGTGTTCCACGGGGTGCGCGGCCACCCGGTGGGTTTCTCGGCCGCGTGCCGTGCCGGTCTTCTGGGTCTACAGGGAGATCAGGGCGCAGCTTCGGTCGTGCGGGCACAGGAAGCCGTCAATGCTGTGGCGTTTATCGACGTCACGGATCCCGGCACGGTCACAGACATCGACACGCTGGAAGACTTGCGTCGCGCCGAAATGCTGCTCGGCCAGCGCTGAAACCGCCCGACAGGCTCAGCCCCGCGCGATCACGGCGCAAGCCAGCCGTGGGCCGGCGTTGCCGGTGGGTTGGGTTTTGTAATCGTCCGGGTCACGGTGAACAATCAGCCCGCGGCCGATCACATCGCTGGGGCCGCTGCCGACGGCGATGGAGGTCGATTCAAAGCTGAATTTCGCGACGCCGCTGGCATCCGCTTTCAGGCTGGGCAGATCGCCCGCATGGTGGGCCATGTCGGCGTGGTTGCCGTGAGGCTTGCCATCCGGGTTGAAATGGCCGCCCGCGCTCAAGCCGTCACCGCTGGAGCAGTCACCCTTTTCATGCACGTGAAAGCCGTGCTCGGCATTGGGCTTGAGGCCGCGCACTTCACCCTTCACGACCACTGTGTCTCCGCTTTTGACAAAACTGACAGTGCCGGTGGCGGTGTTGCCCGTGGTGCTTTGGAGCTGAGCCACGGCGCGCGGGCCGCTGGTCATGGAGGCGCACGCTGTCAGAACGAGGGTGCTGGCGAGCAGTGTCAGATGGGATTTCATGCTGGGTTTTCCTGTTGTTCGTTGTTCGGTCAGGGGACGGGTAAGGTCTGGGGCTTACTTTAAGCGGCAATGTCCGGGCTGGCAATATGGCCCCCACGCTCGTTCGCTTCGCGTAACTCGCTGCCCCCCGAGGGGGCCGCTGCGCCTGCGGCCCGGCAAAGCCGGTTCCGCGGCCCCTGCTGGGTTGGTGAGATGTGCAACCCCCACGTTCGGCTCTTTGCCTTCGGCTCGTGGAGTGGCCTGCGCGGGCTTCAGCTGCATTAGCTGGCCAGCTGCAACAGTTTGCCCAGGGCGTGGTCGTGAATGCCCAGGGTGCGCAGCTTGTCGTACGTCAACTGGGCATAGTCGCGGGTCGTGCCGTAGCGGCCGCAGGAGTCCGAAAAAATCTGACGGTAGGTGTCTTCAGTGAGCACGCCGGTATGGCTGGGGCTGCGCTTTGACAGCGTGAAGGCCAGGGCCCGCACATCGCCCAGCGCCGTTTGGCAGCGCAGCCATTTGGGGTCGTACACGCCATTGGGCATTTCCCGCTCCCACAGGGCGGGCAGGGCTGCGGTCACGCCTGCTCGCGGAATGCGAAACGCCACGCCCTTGCAACTGCCGCCATGCAGCAGCCCGAACACCAGGCCCGGGCACTCGGGTGTGCCGCGGTTCAGGCGACTCCACATTTTTAGCGCGCGGTGGTAGCCATGGATGGTGGCAAAACGCTCTTCTGCAAATTCGAATTCGGGCCGCCAGATCAGCGATGCATAGGCAAAGATCCAGAGGTCGGTGTGGCCACCCCATTCGCGTATCACGGTTTCCAGCATGTGGGCCGGGTTGCGGGAGGGGGAAGGGCGCGAGAGGACGGTTGATTCTGCGAGGTCTGCCACGACCCACACTTTACAATGGTCCGAGTTTTTGTGTGACGGGAGTGGGTGGATGTTTTCTCAGGACGATGACGGCCAGCTGGGCCTGGTGTTGACGGTCGTTTTTGGCCTGGTGGCGCTGGTGATTGCCTTGCTGATGGCCGTGGTGATCAGCCTTCGCGCGGACCCGCGCGGCGCTGCTGCGTCGCCGGCACCCGCCAGTTCCGTGGCTGTGGCCGCGTCCGCCACCGCGCCACCGGATGTCGGCAGCGCAGCGCCGGCAGAGATCAGCCGCAGCGCCGCGCAGGCGGCCGCCGATGCGGCCAGCGTCAGGGTTGAATATGGCGTCGTGAAGTTTTACTTCGCGTCCGGCAAGGCAGACCTTGCCGCCGGCGCCGGCGAAGCGATGGCCGATCTGGTCAAGGCGGCAAAGTCGGGCCGCAGGCTGGTCATCGCCGGATTTCATGATGCCACCGGCGATGCCGCAAAAAATGCCAGCCTGGCCCGTCAGCGCGCCCTCGCGGTGCGGGACGCCCTGAAGGCTGCGGGTGTTGCCGAGCAGCAGATCGAGCTGAAAAAGCCCGAGCAAATGGCCGGTAGCGGTAACGGAAGCGATGCCGATGCCCGGCGTGTCGAAATCAGCATTCAATAGGTATCTGCAACCCTACTGCAGGCGTCCTGCAGAGACCCCGCAAGATGCCCGGCCGGAGTCCTTGCCGGAGCCCTGCGAACACTCGCCGGTATCGGACTCGCCAGTAAAGGATCAGCCAGACAGGCGCGGTGCCTGGGGCCGCCAGCTGTTTTCCAGCCCCATTTTTTGGTAACCACCCGGTAACCACAAGGGTGTCAAAAGCATCGGTAACCCGTTACCATAGAGTCCGTAATAAAGTTACATGACCTAAGGTGCAACGCATGGCTCTTCATCCCGCAATTTTCAGCATCACGGCCCGCATTGCCGAGCGCAGCCGTCCCACACGCAGCGCCTACCTGCAGCAGCTGCAGGTGGCGGCCCGGCGTGACCCAGGCGTCGACCGCATGGGTTGTGCCAACGTGGCGCACGCGGTGGCAGGCATCCCGCTGGACGACCGCTTCAAGGTCATCACCCACAAGGCGCCCAACATCGGCATCGTCAATGCCTACAACGACATGCTCTCGGCGCATGTGCCGCTGCAGGGCTACCCGGCCCTGATCAAGGACGAGGCGCGCAAACTGGGCGCGACCGCGCAGGTGGCCGGTGGCGTACCCGCGATGTGCGACGGTGTCACGCAGGGCACGCCCGGCATGGAGCTCAGCCTGTTCAGCCGCGATGTGATTGCCATGGCGACCGCCGTGGCGCTGTCGCACGACATGTTTGATGCGGCGCTGATGCTCGGCGTGTGCGACAAGATCGTGCCGGGCCTGCTGATCGGTGCATTGCATTTCGGTCATTTGCCCACCGTGTTTGTGCCGGCGGGCCCCATGACCACGGGCTTGCCCAACAAGGAAAAAGCCCGCGTGCGCGAGCAGGCCGCCCAAGGGCTGGTGGGGCGCGACGGCCTGCTGGAAGCCGAACTCAAGTCGTATCACAGCCCCGGCACCTGCACGTTTTACGGCACGGCCAACAGCAACCAGCTGCTGCTCGAAGCCATGGGCCTGCATGTGCCCGGCACGGCCTTCGTAAACCCCGGCAATGAGTTGCGCGAGCAGCTCACCCGCGAGGCGGCCCGCACGGTGTTGGGCATCACCAAGTCCAAACGCTTTGCGCCCATCGGCCAGATCGTCGACGAACGGGCCATCGTCAACGCCATGGTGGCCCTGCTCGCCACGGGCGGCTCCACCAACCACCTGATTCACTGGGTTGCCGTGGCGCACTCGGCCGGCATCGTGATTGACTGGAATGATTTTTCCGACCTGTCCGATGTGGTGCCGACGCTGGCGCATGTCTACCCCAATGGCAGCGCCGATGTGAACCAGTTCCAGGCGGCCGGCGGCCCCGGGCTGATCATTCGCGAACTGCTGGACGCCGGCCTGATGCATGAGGACGTGTTGACGGTGCGCGAGGGCGGCATCCGTGAATACACGCGCGAACCGGCACTGGCCGGAGCCTCGCTGGCCTGGCATGAGATCGGCGCTTCGAAAGATGAGTCGATTGTGCGTTCTGCCGGCAAGCCATTCAGTCCCAGCGGCGGGCTCAAGCTGCTGCAGGGCAACCTGGGCCGCAGTGTGATCAAGGTCTCCGCCGTCCCCGATGACCGGCACGTGATCGAAGCGCCCGCCCGTGTGTTCGATTCGCAGGAAGCCTTGCACGCCGCTTTCAATGCCAGGGAGCTGGACCGCGACGTGGTGTGCGTGGTGCGCTGGCAAGGCCCGCAGGCCAATGGCATGCCGGAGTTGCACAAGCTCACGCCGCCGCTGGCGGTGTTGCAGGGCAAGGGGTTCAGGGTGGCGCTGGTCACCGATGGCCGCATGAGCGGCGCCTCGGGCAAGGTGCCGGCGGCCATCCACGTGTCGCCCGAAGCCGCTGCGGGCGGATCGCTGGCCAAGGTGCGGGACGGCGACGTGATCCGGCTCGATGCCGTCACCGGCGAGTTGCAGGTTCTCGTGCCTGACGCAGAATGGGCGGCACGCCAGGTCGACACCATGCCGCCTGCCCTGCGCAGGGATAACGGCATCGGCCTGGGTCGCGAATTATTTACCGGCATGCGCCGCCATGCCCTGACGGCAGAAGAAGGAGCTTTATCGTGGATGTAAATCTGGATCTCAGCGCAAAGCTGACGGCCTTGCAGGTCATGCGGGATGCGCCCGTGATTCCCGTGATTGTGCTGACCGACGTCAGCCAGGCCGTGCTGCTGGCACGGGCGCTGGTGGCGGGCGGCATCCGCATGCTGGAGGTCACGCTGCGCACGCCGCAGGCGCTGGCCTGCATTGAGGCCATTGCGCGTGACGTGCCCGAAGCGGTGGCCGGCGCCGGCACGGTGCGCAGCGCCGCCGACGCGCAGGCCTGCGCCATGGCCGGCGCCCGCTTTGCCGTGAGCCCGGGCTACACCCATGCCGTGGGCCAGGCCTGCCGTGATGCCGGCTTGCCCCTGCTGCCCGGCGTGGCGACCGGCAGCGAGATCATGATGGCGCAGGAAGACGGGCTGACCGAGCTCAAGTTTTTCCCGGCCATGCAGGCAGGCGGCCCGGCCATGCTCAAGGCTTGGGGCGGTCCGTTTGGCGATGTGAAGTTTTGTCCGACCGGCGGCGTCTCGACGGCCAACGCCGCGGAGTTCCTGGCGTTGCCCAATGTGGTTTGTGTTGGTGGCTCCTGGCTCACGCCAGCGGACGCGCTGGCGCGTGGCGACTGGGCGCAGATCACGACATTGGCGCAGCAGGCCTGCCAGTTGCAGCGGCTGGCCGCCTGAGCCTGAGCCTGAGCCGGGGAACGCTCAAGCCTGGGCGTTCATGGGCGAAATAGGGCTTTAGCCCCAATACGGTTCAGTCAAGCCCTTGCTCCTGGTTTGTCATCCCGGACTTGATCCGGGATCCATGGATTGCGGGTCAAGCCCGCCATGACAAGTCAAGGTTTTGGTCACCTCAACGCAGCCTCAACGCAAACCAGTACCGCCGCCATCTTCGGCGCGCTGGATCAACTCAATCTTGTAGCCGTCCGGGTCGGTCACAAAGGCAATCACTGTCTTGCCGCCCTTGACGGGGCCGGCTTCGCGCGTGACATTGCCGCCCGCCGCCTTGATCTTTTCGCAGGCGGCATAGGCGTCCGGCACGCCCAGCGCAATATGACCATAGGCCGTGCCGAGCTCATAGCTTTCGGTGCCCCAGTTGTAAGTCAGCTCAATCTCGGCCTGCGCCGGGTTGCCTTCATAGCCGACGAAGGCCAGACTGTATTTGTATTCGGGGTTTTCGGAGGTGCGCAGCAGCTTCATGCCGAGCACCTGGGTGTAGAAGTCGATGGAGCGCTGGAGATTGCCAACGCGCAGCATGGTGTGGAGTAGTCGCATGCGCGGATTATCCCGCTTGCGGGAGAAGTTTGCAGGGGCTTGTTCAGCTCCTGTGGTGGTTCGTCGCGGTCGTCCGGCAGACCTTCGGAAAGCCGCGTTTCGCCGCCTTTCCCTGCTTTTATCCCTCTTCTTTTGTCTGTCTCGATGGCGCGATTTGTGGCACAGTTAGTTATACAGGTTCGTTGAATGGGCTGCTGCCCTGGAGGCGGATTGATGCGGACCATCGCGCTGGTATTGATCCTCTGGTCGTCGCTGGCTATTGCACAGCCGGCTGCCCCTGTTGTTGTCCTGACGCAGAGCGGGGCCATCGGGCCGGCCAGCGCCGACTACGTGCAGCGCGGCCTGGCGAAAGCAGTCCAGCTCAAGGCGCAGCTCGTCGTGCTCAAAATGGATACGCCGGGTGGCCTGGACCTCTCGATGCGCTCGATCATCAAGGACATTCTTGCTTCGCCGGTTCCGGTCGCCAGCTATGTGACGCCGAACGGTGCGCGCGCCGCGAGCGCCGGCACTTATATCCTGTATGCGAGCCATATCGCCGCCATGGCGCCTGCCACCAACCTGGGCGCAGCGACGCCGGTGAGCATCGGGCCACAGTCCGAACCGCGCGAGCCCGGTGCGACCAAGGGCAAGGCCGAGAAGGAGGGCGACCGCGCCTCCGACGCCCCCTCCACCGCGCAATCCATGACGCGCAAGCAGACAAGCGATGCCGCGGCGTACATCCGCGGGCTCGCGCAACTGCGCGGCCGCAATGCCGACTGGGCCGACAAGGCGGTGCGCGAGGCGGTCAGCCTGTCCGCGCAGGAGGCGCTCAAACTGAACGTCATCGATGTGATCGCCGCCGACCTTCCGCATTTGCTCAAGCAACTCGACGGCCGGAAGATCCCGGTGCTGGGCCAGGAAAGGCAGCTCGCCACCGGCGCCGCCACGATCATCGAATACCAGCCGGATTGGCGCACCCGGATCCTGGTCGTTATCACCGATCCGGGCATCGCCTATCTGTTGCTCATGCTCGGCTTCTATGGCTTGCTGTTCGAGTTCTATAACCCGGGCCTCGTGCTACCGGGCGTCATTGGCGGCATCAGCCTGCTGGTGGCGCTGTTCGCCTTGCAGTTGCTGCCGGTCAGCTATACCGGCCTCGCACTGATCGTGCTGGGTGTCGGCCTGCTCATCGCGGAGCATTTTGCACCGGGCTTCGGCGTTCTGGGAATGGGCGGTGTCGTGTCTTTCGTGATGGGCTCGATCATGCTGATAGACACCGACGCGCCCGGCTACCAAATCCCCTGGCAGCTGATTGCGGGTGTGACCGCGGTGAGCATTGGCTTCCTGCTCGTCGTGTTGAACTTCGCCATGCGCGCGCGTCAGCGGCCGGTGGTGAGCGGCCGCGAGCAGATGCTGGGCGCCAGCGGAGAGGTTCTGGCCAGCACCGACGGCTGCGTGTTCGCGCGGGTCCACGGCGAAGTGTGGAAAGTCAGCGCGAACGCACCGCTCGGCATCGGCCAGACGGTCAAGGTGGTGGGCATCAACGGGCTGGTGCTGACCGTCGAACCCACCCGCCCCGAAGGAGAAACAAAATGAACATCGAATTTGGCTGGCTGGGCATTGCCCTGGCGGTGCTCCTGGCTATCGCTTTTTTATTTAAAGCGGTGCGCATCTTCCGCGAATACGAGCGCGGCGTTGTCTTCACCCTCGGGCGCTTCTGGCAGGTCAAGGGACCGGGCCTGGTCATCATCATCCCGATCATCCAGCAGGTGGTGCGGGTGGACCTGCGCACCGTGGTGCTGGAGGTTCCAACCCAGGATGTCATCTCGCGCGACAACGTGTCGGTCAAGGTCAGTGCGGTTGTCTACCTGCGCGTCATCGACCCGCAAAAAGCCATCATCCAGGTCGTGGATTACCTCAATGCCACCAGCCAGCTGGCCCAGACCATGCTGCGGTCGGTGCTGGGCAAGCACCAGCTTGACGACATGCTGGCCGAGCGGGAGAAGCTGAACATGGACGTCCAGCAGGCGCTTGATGCGCAGACCGACTCCTGGGGCATCAAGGTCAGCAACGTCGAGATCAAGCAGGTTGACCTGACGGAGTCCATGATCCGGGCGATCGCGCGACAGGCGGAAGCCGAGCGCGAGCGCCGCGCCAAGGTGATTCATGCCGAGGGCGAACTGCAGGCTTCCGAGAAGCTGTTTCAGGCGGCCCAGATCCTCGCGCAGGAGCCGCAGGCGATCCAGTTGCGCTATCTGGAAACGCTGACGGTCATTGGTGCGGACAAGAACACGACCATTGTTTTCCCGCTTCCCCTGGATCTGCTGGCGCCCTTTCTGGAAAGGATGAAACCGGACCCGGGCAAGTTGGGCTCCTGAGGAACTCTGAGCCCGCTGCCGACGCATTCAGCGCTCGCCTGATCAGCCGCGCCGCACCTCGTCTCGCCAAGCTGCGCTTATGTCCGCGCCGGCACCTCAAATACCAGGCAGGTTGTCGTGGCATGTGCGTACAGCTTGCCATCCGGCCCGACGATGCGGCCCTCGGCCGTGGCCAGTTGCCGGCCGCAGTGGATGACCGTGCCGATGGCACGCAGCGGCCCGGATTGGTGCGATGCTGCCCGCACAATGTTGAGGCTCAACTCCGCCGTCGTGTAGGCCCGGCCCGCGGGCATCATGGTGTGCACGGCGCAGCCCACGGCTGAGTCGAGCAGCGTGGCGTACCAGCCGCCATGCACCGTGCCCAGCGGGTTGTAGTGCTTGAGTTGTGGCGTTCCCTGGAAGATGGCTTTGCCGGGCTCCACCTCAATCAGCGCAAAGTCCAGCGTTTCGGCAATGTGAGGGTAGGGAAATTCCCCGGCCAGCATGGCCTGCATGATCTCCATTCCGGTCTTGCCCGCCACCTGTTCAGGGCCGGCGAGGCCTGGCTTGCCGCCGCCCGCCAGCATGCGGGCGCGTACGGCTGCGCTTTGCTCCGTCCATTGTGTCAATGTGTCTGGTGGGGTCTTTGCGTTCATTTTATTTGTATATGCAATGGTTGTAGATACAATCAAATTATGAGCGATAAATCATCCCTGTCAATCGAAGCCGAATTGAAGGCCCAGGGCTGCACCAACCTGAGGCTGCGCCAGCTGATGCGGCGCGTGGCTCACCACTATGACCTTGAAATGGCCAAGGCCGGGCTCAAGACCACGCAGTACTCGCTGCTGAGCCATGTTTTGAAGCTGGGCCCCCTGCGTCCCGGTGAACTGGCGCAGAGCATGAAGTTCAGCGCCTCCACCCTCACACGCAACCTCAAGCCGCTGATTGATGCGGGCTGGGTTGAGCTGGCTGCGGGCACCGATGCGCGCAGCCGCATTGTGGCCATCACGCCGGCAGGTCGCGCCAAGCGCGAAGAGGCTCGCCTGCGCTGGAAGGTCGCGCAGGAAGGCCTGAACCAGCGGCTGGGTGCCGAACGTGTGCTGGCCTTGCACAGGCTGATCAATGAATCGCTTGAACTCCTGTCCCCCGCTGAACATGAAGCTGAACCTCAACCTCAACCAGGAACCGATGATGAATAAGCCCCAAACCGCTGGCCCGCGCAAGGCCGCACTCTGGCTGGTGCTGCTGGCCGCCGGTGGCGCCTTTGCCCTCACCATGGGCGTGCGCCAGACCATGGGCCTGTTCCTGTCGGCGCTCAACACGTCGACGGCATTGGGCATTGGCAGCATCAGCCTGGCCTTTGCCTTCGGCCAGCTCTGGTGGGGGCTGACGCAGCCCTTTGCCGGCGCCGTGGCCGACCGCATCGGCACCGGCCGCGTGATTTTCATCGGCGTGCTGCTGGTCGCCGTGGGCACCTTCATCACGCCGCTCATGACCAGCACGGCCGGCCTGATTTTTGCCATCGGCGTACTGGCCGCGGGCGGCGCAGGTATGGCCGGTCCGTCGGTCCTGATGGCTGCGAGCACGCGCCTGGTGCCGCCTGAAAAACGGGGCCTGGCCACCGGCATCGTCAACGCCGGCGGCTCCTTCGGCCAGTTCGCCATGGCGCCCATCGCCATTGGCCTGACGGCCGCTGTGGGCTGGGCCAGCGCGATGCAATGGCTTGGCGTGCTGGTGCTGCTGGCGCTGCCGGCGGTGTGGGCGCTCCAGGGCAACTCGAAGGCCCTGGCCGCGCAGGCTGCAGCGGCTTCGGGCACCAGGGCACTCAGCGCCCGCCAGGCGATTGGCGAAGCGCTTGCCACGCCCAGCTACCGCTACCTGAGCCTGGGCTTTCTGGTGTGCGGTTTTCATGTCGCCTTCCTGGCCACGCACCTGCCGGGCGTGGTGGCGGCCTGCGGCCTGCCACCCGAGGTGGGCGGCTGGGCGCTCGCCATGATCGGCCTGTTCAATATCGTCGGCAGCCTGACGATGGGCTGGGCTGTCGGCCGCTGGCGCATGAAGTCGCTGCTGGCCCTGCTGTATGCCACGCGTGGTCTGGCCGTGCTGGCCTTTCTGCTGGCGCCGAAAACGCCGGCCGTCATGCTGGTCTTTGCAGCCGTCATGGGGGTGACATTTCTCTCGACGGTTCCGCCGACGGCAGGGCTGGTTGCCAAGATGTTCGGCACCACCAACATGGCCATGCTGTTTGGCGTGGTGATGCTGGCGCATCAGGTCGGCGGCTTTCTCGGCGCCTTTCTCGGCGGGTATGTGTTTCAGGTGACCGGCAGTTACGACTGGGTCTGGTACATCGACATCGTGCTGGCCGCTGGCGCTGCGCTGGTGAACCTGCCGATCCGTGAAGCCGGTCTGCCGCGCCGCGCCGTGCCTGCGGCGGCCTGACCACGGCGCTCCTGCCCATCAGTCGGTCAGGTCAACAGAACATCAGGAATGGACCCCATGACAAACGCCTCTCCTTCAGCCGTTCTCTACCTCGAAGACCTCCAGGTGGGCGACAAATTCACCAGTGCCGGGCACGCCATGGATGAGGCGCAGATCAAGGCTTTTGCCGCGCAGTTCGACCCTCAACCCTTTCATCTCGATGATGAGGCGGCCAGGGCCACCCTGTTTGGCGGGCTGGCCGCCAGCGGCTGGCATACCGCTGCCGTGACCATGCGTTTGCTGGTGACTGGCGGCTTGCCGGTTGCCGGTGGCATCGTGGGTGCCGGCGTCGAACTCAGCTGGCCCCGGCCCACACGCGCTGCGGATGTCCTGCAGGTCGAGAGCGAAATCACTGGCATTGTGCCCTCGCGCTCCCGGCCCGATCGCGGCATGGTGACGGTGCGCTGCGAGACGCGCAACCAGCGTGGCGAGGTACTGCAAATCTCTGTCAACAAGGTGGTCGTGCCCCGCAGGCCGGGTTGACCCATGGCCTGCTCATGGTTGGACGCGGCAACGGCATGACAGAAAACATGACAGGCAACATGCCAGGCATTGACCAGCGCACGCGCATGTTGCTGGAAGCGCCGATCGGCCCCACCTTGTTACGCCTGGCCGCGCCCAATGTGCTGGTGATGTTCGCCCAGGCTGCGGTGGGCCTGATCGAAACCTGGTTCGTCGGCAAGCTTGGCACCGATGCGCTGGCCGGCATGGCGCTGGTGTTTCCCCTCGTGATGCTGATGCAGATGACCTCGGCCGGTGCGATGGGCGGGGGCATCGCCTCGTCGGTGGCGCGGGCGCTGGGCGCCAACCGGCGCGATGATGCCAATGCGCTGGTCTTGCATGCGGTGGTGATCGCGCTGGGCTTTGGCCTGGCCTTCAGCCTGTGCCTGCTGTTGGGCGGGCGCTGGCTGTATGGGCAGATGGGCGGCAGCGGCGCCTCGCTGCGGGCGGCGCTGGTCTATTCAAACTGGGTGTTTGCCGGCGCGGTGCTGGTGTGGCTGTTCAACTCGCTGGCTGCGGTGATACGCGGTACCGGCAACATGGCCGTGCCGGCCAATGTGACGGTAGCGGGCGTGCTGGCGCTGGTGCCGCTGTCACCGGCGCTGATTTTTGGCTGGGGGCCGGTGCCGGCGCTGGGCATTGCGGGCGGCGCGATTGCGCTGTTGCTGTATTACCTGGCCGGCAGCATCGCGCTGCTTGTCTACCTGGGGTCGAGCCGCAGCCTGCTCAAGCCTTCGCTGAAAAACGTTCAGTTACGCTGGCCCCTGTTCCGGGACATTCTGCGCATCGGTCTCGTGGGCTCCATTTCCACCGCGGCAACCAATCTCTCGATTGCGGTCGCGACATCACTGGCGGGCGGCTTCGGGCCTGCGGCCATTGCCGGTTACGGCACGGCGTCGCGCCTGGAGTATTTGCTGGTGCCGCTGGTTTTTGGCCTGGGGGCGCCGCTGGTGGCGATGGTGGGCACCTGCATGGGGGCGGGTCAGCATGAACGCGCACTGCGGGCGGCCTGGACGGGCGCGGCCATCGCCTTTGCGCTGACCGAGTCGATTGGCTTGGCTGCGGCTGCATTTCCGCGGGCCTGGCTTTCGCTGTTTGGCAACGACCCGGCCATGCTTGAGGCCGGAGCGCAGTACCTGCGCGCGGTGGGCCCGCTCTATGGGTTTTTCGGCCTCGGCCTGGTGCTGTATTTTGCTTCGCAGGGAGCGGCCCGCCTGCTCTGGCCCGTGATGGGCAACCTGGCGCGCCTGGCGGTCGCGGCTTTTGGCGGCTGGCTGGCCATTCGCTGGGGTGGCGGCCTGCTTCAGGTGTTTGTTGCACAGGGCGCGGCGCTGGTGGTGTATGGCGTGGTCATTGCCGCTGCCATTGCCGGCGGGGCCTGGTTTGGCCGGGTCGGCTGGCCGTGCAGCACGGCAACGCTGCTGCGCCGTCTCCAGTCCGTGTGAGCCTGCGGGCGTGAGAGGGTAGCGGGGTCTGGACATAGGGCTGTCCCTGTGACACTGGCCCGCCACGGTGTGCCAGAATCATTTCAACCTGCTAATTCGGCTGCTTATTCCGACGACGCCTCTTATGCTCATCAATTGCGTGGTCTACCAGAACGGCACCAAACTGGCCGACATCGCCGTCAGCCAGATCAGCGAATACCTTGCGCACCCCGATGCCTTCGTCTGGGTGGCGCTGCAGGACGCCACGCCGGAAGAACTCGAGGAAATGCAGCGCGAGTTTGGCCTGCATGAGCTGGCGGTGGAAGATGCGCGGCACGGCCATCAGCGGCCCAAAATCGAGGAGTACGGCGCGTCGCTGTTTTCGGTGCTGCAACTGGTCGAGCCGGTGCCGGACCATCCCGGCGAACTCAACATCGGTGAGGTCGATGTGTTCACCGGGAGCAACTATGTGCTGTCGGTGCGTAACCGTAGCCAGAAAGGCTTCCTGGGGGTACGCGCTCGCTGCGAGGGGGAGCCTGAACTGCTGCGGCATGGCTCCGGTTTTGTGCTGTATGCACTGATGGATGCGGTGGTGGACCGCTACTTTCCCATCATCGACCAGCTCGAGACCGAGCTGGAAATCATCGAACGGGACATCTTTTTAAAAGGCTCGGCCCGCTCCAACATCGAGCGGCTGTATGAGCTCAAGGGCCGGGTGATGGTGCTCAAGCATGCGGTGGCGCCGCTGCTGGAAGGCGCAAGCAAGCTGCATGGTGGCCGGGTGCCGCACATATGCGCCGGCGTGCAGGAGTATTTTCGCGATGTTGGTGACCACCTCACGCGCATCAATGCATTGATTGACAACATGCGGGACACCATTGGCACGGCCATCCAGGTCAACCTGGCGATGGTCACGATTGAAGAGAGTGAAGTCACCAAACGCCTGGCGGCCTGGGCCAGTATTTTTGCGGTGTGCACCGCGTTTGCGGGCATCTGGGGCATGAACTTTGAAAACATGCCCGAACTCAAGTGGCGCTACGGCTATCTGATGGCGCTGGCCATGATTGCCATTGCCTGCTTGCTGCTCTACCGGCGCTTCAAGCGCGCACGCTGGCTATAGCTATAGCAGGGGAGGAAGGGGAGGGGCCGGGCGGGGCCTCGCGCTAGCGCGGTGGCTTGAACGCGGCACGCGCGGCCAGGGCTTTTTGCCGGCTGGCGCAACCCTCCAGATGGTCATTGACCAGACCCATGGCCTGCATGAAGGCGTACAGGGTGGTCGGCCCCACAAAGGTCCAGCCACGTTTCTTCAGGTCTTTGGACAGCGCGATGGAGGCGGCGGATGTCGGCATGGCCCTGACGGCCTCCTGTGTGATGCGCTCGGGCCGGCTGGCCGCCTCAGGCTCCAGCCGCCAGACAAAGGCGCCCAGCGACCCGAACTCGCGGCGCAGCTCGATCACGCGCCGGGCGTTGTTGATGGTTGAGGCAATCTTGCCGGCGTGCCGCACGATGCCGGCATCGGCCAGCAGGCGCCTGACGTCGCTCTCGCCAAATTCGGCCACCTGTTCTGCCTCGAAGTTGGCAAACGCGTTGCGGAAGGTTTCGCGCTTGTTGAGGATGGTCAGCCAGCTCAGGCCCGCTTGAAAGCCTTCAAGGCAGATTTTTTCGAACAGCCGGCGCTCGTCCGCCACCGGGAAACCCCATTCGCTGTCGTGGTAGTGGCGATACAGCGGCGTGGCCTGGCACCAGGCGCAACGGACGGTCTGGGCGTCATCCGTGAAAAGGCCGGCGGTCGCCCCGGGTGAAGTCGTTTTGTCAGCTGCGGTGGTGTCAGAGGTCATGGGAAATTTTAGGGCTCCGATGGGATGGCTGTTAAATGATTTTCGGCGCTCCATGCAGCCAGGCCGACGGCGCCTTGCAACGCCACCAGGGACGCGAAGGCCTGCGTCCATGTCTGGCT
>Ga0255338_1000834_pt1 | contig 75423 bp, 64 predicted proteins | sample MeOH1_35cm_T4_19_FD_203715 | JGI IMG/M metagenome (GOLD analysis project Ga0255338, IMG submission 203715) | Sandy soil microbial communities from University of British Columbia, Vancouver, Canada - MeOH1_35cm_T4_195 | ecosystem: Engineered > Artificial ecosystem > Sand microcosm > Unclassified ... | reverse complement strand
CGGCGCGCAAGGCGGCGCGCGTCGATCCCGTCGACATATTGCGGGGCGCGATATGAGCGCGATCATGCAGGCCGAAGGATTGTCGCGCAGCCTGCCGGGCACGCCGCCGGTTGCTCTGGTGACGGACGTGGCCATCGCGATCGAACCGGCCAGCTTCGTCGCCATTGTCGGGCCTTCGGGCTGCGGCAAATCCTCGCTGCTCTATCTGCTGGGCCTGCTCGACCGGCCGACCGGCGGCCATGTGCTGTTCGAGGGGAAGGATATGAACCCCCTCACCGGCGATCAGCGCGCCCATATCCGGCTGGCGAGCTTCGGCTTTGTATTTCAGTTCCATTTCCTGCTGCAGGAATTCACCGCGCTGGAAAATGTCATGCTGCCGATGCGGCGGCTGGGGTTGCTGAACCGGGCGCAGGCGCGGGACAAGGCGCTGGGCCTGCTGCAAGCCATGGGCCTTGGCGCCAAGAGCGGCAAGACGCCCGACCGGCTGTCGGGCGGCGAGCGGCAGCGCGTCGCCATCGCCCGCGCCATCGCCAACGATCCGGCGCTGGTGCTGTGCGACGAGCCGACGGGAAATCTCGACAGCCAGAACAGCGCCCGCGTGGTGGAGCTGTTCCGCAGCCTCGCCCATGATCAGGGCCGCGCCGTGGTTTGCGTGACCCATGACGCCGATGTCGCCGCCGCCGCCGATGTGCAGATTTCGATGCTGGATGGAAGGATCAGCGAAACCAGCGTCCGGACGCGGTGACGGGAGCCACGATCGCGCTTTCTTAAATCCGCGCATATTCGGATGCTCATCCGAATATGCGCGGATCCTATTGAAGTCAGGGCCACCTTTGCGCAACGAAACGCCTCCATGAGGGGCATAGGGTCGTCGCCGGCTTATTCCTCGCCATTGTCCTTCACGCCCACGGTCGGCACGTCGATAGTTTCTTTCTTCGTTCCGACGACCACGGCCTTGGAGTCGACGTCGACCTTAGGCAGGGCGCCGCCTTTGACGCTGACCTCCGGAACATCGCCGCCAGAAACATCGGCCTTCCAGAAACCCGTGGCGAACAAGATGCCGGCGATCGCCAGAATGACCACCAAAATGATCGCAACCGTTCGGCCGCCGCCATGCTTTTCCACGACGACGCGGTCGCCAGTATAGGGATCTCTATGCACATCAGCCATATCGTTCCTACTCCTATTAGAGACGTAAGAAACAATCGGGCTTCAACTCTTGTTCCACATGCCGCTCAAGGACGGCACGCGATTATATTGCTTCACTTCCCGGCTTCCCGCTGGATCGGCGCGCCATCGGAATGCAGCGCGGCTTTTGACAGGGGCCTTCCGGGGGCGCATGGGCGAGACATGAAAATCACCCATTTCGACCCTGACATGTTTCTGCGTGACTATTGGCAGAAACGCCCCCTGCTGATCCGCAACCCGTGGAATGAATGGCGCAACCCGCTGGACCCCGACGAGCTGGCGGGCCTGGCCTGCGAAGAAGGCGTGGAATCACGCCTCATTACCCGCAACGCAGATCGGCTGGCGATGGAAAGCGGTCCTCTGGCCGAAGAGCGTTTCGGTGACCTGGGGAGCGGCCCCTGCACGCTGCTGGTGCAGGCGGTCGACCAGCATGCGCCCGATGTCGCCGCGCTGATCGAGCCGTTTCGTTTCGTTCCCGACTGGCGCATCGACGATGTGATGGTCAGCTACGCCACGGATGGCGGCGGGGTCGGGGCGCATTTTGACCAATATGACGTGTTCCTGGTGCAGGGCCTCGGCAAGCGGCGCTGGCGCGTGGGACCGCGATGCGATTCCGCGACTCCGCTATTGCCGCATGACGATCTGCGCCTGATCGCGGATTTCGAAGCGACCGATGACTGGCTGCTCGAACCGGGCGACATCCTCTATGTTCCGCCCTGCTTCGCGCATGATGGCGTGGCGGTCGGAGACGATTGCATGACCTATTCGATCGGCTTTCGCGCGCCCTCCCGCGCCGAACTGGTCGAGCATTGGTGCGAGCATCAGGCCGACGCCATGCTGGAGGAGGATCGCTATGCCGACCCCGACCTGAGCTTGCAGGCCAATCCCGGCGAAATCACGGCGCCTGCCATCGACCGGCTGCATGCGATGGTGATGGAGGCTTTGTCCGACCGCGATGCCTTTGCGCGCTGGTTCGGCCTCTTCAACAGCCTGCCCAAATATGCCGAAACGGACTGGCGGCCGGAAGAATCGATCGGGGCGCAGGAGGTGCGCGCGCTGCTGGCCCAAGGCGTGCCGCTCAGCCGCAACCCGGCGAGCCGCTTTTCCTTCATCCGGCAGCAGTACGGGACGATCCTGCTGTTCGTGGACGGCCATTGCTTCGAGGGCATGGGCGAAACGGCGCTGCTGGCCGAACGGCTATGCGCGGAGCGGACGATGGTTCCGGACCCGCGCCTTGCCGAATCCGCCCCGGCCGTCGCGCTTGTCGAGACGCTGATCGGCCAGGGCAGCCTGGCGTTCGAGGGCGAGGATTGAGCCGCGATGACGCTGATCCTGTTCAACAAGCCCTACGGCATATTGTGCCAGTTCACCGACGAAAGCACTGGCCCGGCGCGTCCGACTCTGGCCGATTTCATCGACCGGCCGGGCGTCTATCCAGCCGGGCGGCTCGATCTCGACAGCGAAGGGTTGCTGCTGCTGACCGACGATGGCCGGTTGCAGGCGCGGATCTCCGATCCCCGCTTCAAGACGCCGAAAACCTATCTCGTGCAGGTCGAGGGCGATCCCGACGAAGCGGCACTGGAGGCGTTGCGGCGCGGCGTGAAGCTCAAGGATGGCCCGACCTTGCCGGCGCAGGTGGAGCGCATCGACGATCCCGCGCTGTGGCCCCGCGATCCCCCGGTGCGGTTCCGCAAGAGCGTGCCGGATTGCTGGCTGCGGCTGACGATCCGCGAGGGGCGCAACCGCCAGGTCCGGCGGATGACGGCGGCGGTCGGCCATCCAACGCTGCGGCTGGTGCGGTGGCGCATCGGCGACTGGTCGCTCGACGGCATCGCACAGGGGCAATGGCGCGAAGCGGAAACGGGTTAGGACGGATCGACATTCAGATGATGACGCGCCGAAAATCGTGGTTTTCCGTGACCCGGAGCGCAGCGTACTAAAAGCAGGTGAGCACCGGAAGCGGGGAAAAGTGGCATTTGGAGGCCGTCAGGGCTGAATGTCGATCGGTCCTAGGGCATCTTGCGGAAAAATGGGAACCGGCTTTCCGTAAAACGATGCGACGACAAAAACATAGAGCGCGACCTGCGTCCGATTTAGCGCAGCGCGCTCTAGGGTGCCGTCAGGCTCGCTTCGTGGCGAACCAGATGACGTGCCGTGGCCCCTTGCCGTTGCTGCGGGCGCGCACGGCGACCTCATCGACGATCAGGCCCGCGCGGGCGAGACGGCGCGCAAAGGCGGCGTCCGGCGCGGCGGACCATATCGCCACTATGCCGCCGGGCTTGAGCGCTGTGATGGCCGCCGATAGGCCCTGCGTCGAATAAAGGCGGTCGTTCGCCTGACGCACCAGCCCATCTGGCCCATTGTCCACATCCAGGAGTATCGCGTCGTAAGTCCCGCGCCCCGCGCCGATCACATCGGCCACATCCGCCTGCAAGAGGTGCACGCGCGAATCGTCCAGACACCCCGCAGCCAGCTCCGCCATCGGTCCACGCGCCCAGTCGATAATTTCGGGCACCAGTTCAGCGACGGTGATCTGCCCGCCATCGTCCAGCGCGGCCAGCGCGGCGCGCAGCGTGAAGCCCATGCCATAGCCGCCGATCAGCAGATGCGGCCGCGCCCGGCCGCGCAGCCGTTCGCAGGCGAGATTGGCCAGCGCCTCCTCCGATCCGCTCATCCGGCTGCTCATCAGCTCGTTGCGGTCGAGCACGATCATGAAGTCCCCGCCGCGGCGGTAGAGGGTGAGTTCCGCGCCGCCGGGCACCTGGGCCGATCCAATAAATTCGCGAGCCTGCATATCACCTTCTCCCGGACTGAGGTCCGTTCGTAACCGGCGGGGGGTTTACGGCAAGGGAGCGCCGCGTCAAAGGAGGAAACATGCGTTATTTCCTCGACACTGAATATAATGGCTTCGGCGGCGAACTCATCAGCCTTGCACTCGTCCCCGAATATGGCGACCAGGACTTCTACGTCTCGCTCCCCCTGCCGGCGGAGATCCATCCCTGGGTGGCGCAAAACGTCATTCCCTATCTCCGCTTCGTCCCGCCGGGCGTCGACCATCAGTTGAACCGCGTCGATGCGGCGCTACATCTGGAGGCCTATCTGGCGAGCGATCGCGATCCGCAGATCGTGGCGGACTGGCCGGACGACATCGCGTATTTCTGCAGCCTTCTCGTGACCGGGCCGGGGGAGATGATCGACCTGGACGGGCTTCATCTGGAACTCATCAACGCGGCGGGATTCAGCGCCGCCGCCAACAGCAAGAAACCCCATAACGCCCTGCACGATGCCCATGCGCTCAAGGATTTCTATCTGAGTTCGGCCGTCTGACCGGCGGGGGCGCGGCGGCGGAACCGCCACGCCCCGCGCCGGTCAGCCATGGTTCACACCCGCTCCCAGATGGCGGCGATGCCCTGGCCACCGCCGATGCACATGGTCACGAGACCGTAGCGGCCGCCGGTGCGCTGCAGTTCGTAGATCAGCTTGGTCGTGATGATCGCGCCTGTCGCGCCGACCGGATGGCCGAGCGAAATGCCGCTGCCATTGGGATTGACCTTCGCCGGATCGAAGCCCAGTTCCCGCGAGACGGCGCAGGCCTGCGCCGCAAAGGCTTCGTTGGATTCGATCACGTCCAGATCAGCGACGCTGAGGCCCGCCCGCTCCAGCGCCTTGCGCGTCGCGGGGACCGGCCCGATGCCCATATAGGCGGGGTCGACCCCGGCATGACCATAAGCGACCAGCCGTGCCAGGGGCTTCAACCCCTGCGCCTTGACCGCTTCCCCGCTCGCCAGCACGACCGCAGCGGCGCCGTCGTTGATGCCAGAGGCGTTGCCCGCCGTCACCGTGCCGTCCTTCTGGAAGACGGGTTTCAGCTTGCCGAATTCCTCCGCCGCCGCATCGGCGCGGACGAATTCGTCAGTGTCGAACGGCACCGGCTTGCGCCGCACCAACACCTCGACCGGCACGATCTGATCCTTGAAATAGCCCCGCGCGATGGCGTTGGCCGCCCGCTTCTGGCTTTCGAAGGCCAGCGCATCCTGTTCTTCCCGCGAAATGCCGTAGCGCGCCGCGACATTTTCCGCCGTCACGCCCATATGGATCGCCTGGAACGGATCGGTCAGCGCGCCGGTCAAGCCATCCTGCACGACCGCATCGCCCATTTTCTGGCCCCAACGGGCGGCGGGCAGGAAATAAGGCGCGCGGCTCATGATCTCCGCGCCCGCGCCCAGCGCGATCTCGCAATCGCCCAGCATGATCGATTGCGCGGCGGCGATGATCGCCTGCAGGCCCGACCCGCAAAGCCGGTTCACGCTATGCGCCGGGCTTTCCTGCGGCACGCCCGCGCCGATGGCGGCGATGCGCGCGGCATAGGCGTCCCTCGGTTCGCAATGGATCACATTGCCCAGCACGACATTGCCGATCCGGCTGCCGTCGATGCCCGCCCGCCCGATCGCGGCTTTCGCCACATGGGCGGCGAGTTCGCCCGGCTTCTGATCCTTGAGCGAGCCGCCGAAGCTGCCGATGGCGGCCCGCGCCGCCGATACCAGAAATACGTCCGTCATCTTCCTGTTTCCTATCAGCCTTGAATGTTGAGATCTTCGAACCGCCCGCCCTTGGCGGCGAGCTGTTCGATCAGCGGCGCGGGCGTCCAGGCCCAACCGTTACGACCGGCGGCAAGGCCGCGAAGCTGCTCGAGCACCACGGGCAACCCCATCAGATCGGCCTGAAACATCGGCCCGCCCCGCTCACGGCCAAAGCCATAGCCGTGGAGGTAGATCATATCGACATCGACCGGGCGATAAGCGATCCCATCGCCCACGATCCGCGCCCCTTCGTTGATCAGCGCGAGCAGACAGCGGCTGACGATTTCCTGATCGCTGATGGCGCGCCGCGTCAGGCCGATCTCCGCAGAATAATCCTCGATCAGCTTCGCGATCTCCGGATCGGGCTCCGCCGTCCGCCCGTCGGGATAGACATAGATGCCCTTCCCCGTCTTCTGCCCGAAACGGCCGAGTTCGCAGATACGGTCGATCACGCCTGAATAGGGACGGTCGGGCTGTTCCACGGCGCGGCGCTTGCGGATCGCCCAGCCGATATCCTGACCGGCCAGATCCATCGTCCGGCACGGTCCCATCGCCATGCCCCAGCGCTCCATCGCGGCGTCGACCTGCTGCGGCAGCGCGCCTTCCTCCAGCATGAACCAGGCCTGGCGCAGATATTCCTCGAACATGCGATTGCCGATGAAGCCGTCGCACACGCCCGACACGACGCTGACCTTGCCGATGCGCTTGCCGAACGCCATCGCCGTCGCCAGCACGTCCGGCGCGGTTTCCCGGCCCCGCACCACTTCCAGCAGCCGCATGATATTGGCGGGCGAGAAGAAATGCAGGCCCACGACCCGGGAGGGATCGGCCACCAGCGCGGCGATGGCGTCCAGGTCGAGGGTCGAGGTATTGCTCGCCAATATCGCATCCGGCCGGGTGATCGCATCGAGCGCGGAAAAAACCTGCTTCTTGACGCCCATATCCTCGAACACCGCCTCGATCGCCAGATCGGCATCGCTGAGCGCGTCCAGTTCCGTCGCGGGGGTGAAGGCGGCGATGCGCGCATCGGCCACGCCCTGATCGATCCGGCCCTTCTCGACATCGCGCTGGATCGTCTTGCGGATGCTCGCTTCCGCCTTGGCGAGCGCGTCAGCCCGCAGTTCGACCATCGTCACGTGCAGACCCGCATTCAGCAAAGCGAGGGTTATGCCGGTGCCCATCAGCCCGCCGCCGATCACGCCGACATGGCGCACGTCACGCGGCCGGACATCGCCCGGCAGCCCCGGAATGCGCGCCACCGTCCGCTCCCCGAAAAAGGCGTGGCGCAGGCCGCGCGACGCTTCGGATCGCATCAGCTCCCCGAACAGCTCCGCTTCCACGGCAAGGCCAGCGGCCAGATCATCCGACAGCGCAGCGACGCAATCGACGATCCGGGCAGGTGCCTGGCTCAACCCGCCGCGCAGCTTGGCGCGATGCCCCGCGACCGCTTCGGCAAGGTCTGCAGGAACCGGCAGGGCACCCGTCCGGCGCGGCGGTGGCGCATTGCGCGCCACCTCCAGCGCCGCCTCCACCACATCGCCGTCCACCAGTTGATCGATCAATCCCAGATTCAGCGCCCGCTCCGCAGTCACGGGCTTGCCCGACAGCATCATGTCGAGCGCCGCTCCGGCGCCGATCAGCCGCGCCAGTCTCTGCGTGCCGCCCGCGCCCGGCAACAGGCCCAGCGTCACTTCGGGCAGGCCAAGCCGGCTTCCCGCCTGCGCGATGCGGCAATGGCCCGCCATCGCCAGTTCCAGGCCGCCGCCAAGCGCCATGCCGTGGATCGCCATGATCACCGGCTTGTCGCAATTCTCGACCGCGGCGATGAGATCGCGCAAAAGGCCGATCTGTGCCGGATCGCCATCGAAGTCGCCGATGTCCGCGCCGCCGCAGAACATCCTGCCAGCGCCGGTGACGACGATCGCCTGACAAGCGGGATCGATCGCCGCCTGACTGATCGCCGCCATGACGTTCCCGACAAAGCCATTGCCGACGGACAGGGCGTTTACCGGCCCGTTGGACAGGCGCAGGATCATGATCGCACCTGTATGGGAAATCTCGACAGCCATGCTATCCCTTTCGTTCAGAAGGCATCGGCGCCAAGCGCCATGATCGTGGCTTCGCCCGCCGCGATGCTGCCTGCCAGACCCTGTGCCTGCGGCAACATCCTTTGCGCGAAAAAGTCGGCAACGGCGCGCTTGGCCTCATGCAACGGTGTATCCCCATTGGCGGCGGCCATGCGCGTCCACATCCAGCCCATGGAAACCAGCGCGAAGAGGCGCAGATAATCGACCGCCGCCGCGCCCGCAGCCTCGACACCCGCGCCATGCAGCGAAGCCGTCACGCCGCGCAGCAAGGCCAGCGCTTCGCCCGTCCTTTCCGCGATGGACAAGCCTTCCGCCGCCTTCAATTCTTCCGCGACAAGCGCGAAAAAGCCGTCGACCACCGCGCCGCCCGCCATGGAAAGCTTGCGCCCGACCAGGTCCATGGCCTGCACGCCATTGGTGCCCTCATAGATTTGGGCGATGCGCGCATCGCGGACATATTGCTCCATGCCCCATTCGCGGATGTAGCCATGGCCGCCGAACACCTGCTGCGCCTGCACCGCGCTTTCGAAGCCGTAATCCGTGAAGGCCGCCTTCACCACCGGCGTCAGCAGCGCGACCAGCGCGTCGGCCTTCGCCCGTTCGGCCGCGTCGGGATGATGATGCGCGCGGTCGAGCTGCAATGCCGTCCACCCGGCAAGAGCGCGCCCGGCCTCTACGAAAGCCCGGATGTTGAGCAGCATGCGCCGCACATCGGCATGCTCGATGATCGCCACCGGACCCCGCGCGCCATCGGCGCTGCGCCCCTGGAGCCGCTCCTTCGCATAGCCGATGGCCTGCTGGTAGGAAGCGCCTGCAATGCCCAGACCCTGAATGCCCACCATCAGCCGCTCGGCGTTCATCATGGTGAACATGGCGGCCAGACCCTTATTGGGTTCCCCCACCAGCCAGCCGGTCGCGCCGTCATAATTCATCACGCAGGTCGGCTGGGCATGAATGCCCATCTTCTTTTCCAGCGCGCCGACCGACATGGCGTTGCGGATCGTGAACCCGCCATCGGCATCGGGCAGATATTTGGGCACCAGAAACAGGCTGATCCCCTTCACGCCCGCAGGCGCGTCGGGCAGGCGCGCCAGCACCAGATGAACGATATTGCCGCCGAAATCATGGTCGCCCGAGGAAATGAAGATCTTCTGCCCGGTGACGGCATAGCCGCCGTCGCCATCGGGATCCGCCTTGGTCTTGAGCAGGGCAAGGTCCGTGCCCGCACCGCTTTCGGTCAGCGCCATGGCGCCGGTCCATTCGCCGCTCACCATGCGCGGGAGGTAGGTGGCCTTCAATGGATCGCTGGCATGGGCCATGATCGCCTCGCACGCGCCACGGGTCAGCCCGGCGAACAAGCCAAAGGACAGATTCGCCGCCGACAGCATCTCGTCCAGCCAGAGCTGGAGGATGAAGGGCAAGCCCTGCCCGCCATATTCCGGCTCCGCCGACAGCGAAGTCCAGCCCGCCGCCACAAAATCGCGCCAGGCTTCGGCAAAACCCTCCGGCGTCCGGACCTCGCCGTCGACGAGCCGGCTCCCTTCCTCATCGCCATGACGGTTGATCGGATGCAGCCGTTCCGCGCTCATGCGCCCGGCTTCTTCCAGCACCGCCGCCGCCAGGTCCGCATCGACATCCTTGCCCGTCTCCGCCATCGCCCGGTCAAAACCGAGTACGTCGGTCAACAGGAAACGGTAATCATCGATCGGCGGAACATAGCTGAACATGGGGACTTCTCCTCAAAGCGCGGCGCCCTGCTATACCAAACATCTGTTACAGTCAATTGCGCGAGGATGCATCTCGGCATCCGTCTGCCGCCGCCGCAAATCCGTCAGCTATGCGCCTGCGCGGACCGCCTGCCTCCATGCCAGGTCCAGCAATTCGGGAAGGATCCGGACCCGCTCCCGCGCCTGGGAAGAGGACGCCGTTCCCCGAATGACGCGCCCCTTGATGCCGTGGAAAATCGCCGCCAGCCGAAAGAAGTTGAAGGCAAGGTAGAATTCGTAGCCGGGCAGCGACGCCTGCGCCGTACGCGCACAATAAAGCGCGACATAATCTTCCTCGGACGGGATGCCGAGCGCCTGAATATCCGCTCCGCCCAGACCGGCGACGATATGCGGCGGCATGCGGTACATCATCGCATTATAGGCGAAGTCGGCGCCGGGATGGCCAAGGGTCGAAAGTTCCCAGTCGAGAACCGCCAGCACGCGTGGTTCCGTCGGATGGAAGATCATGTTGTCGATGCGGAAATCGCCGTGAATGATGGCGCTGCGATCATCACCGGCCGGAATATGCGTGGGCAGCCATTCGATCAGCCGATCCATGTTCGGATCGCGCCCGGCGTCGCTGTCCTCCAGATATTGCTTCGACCAGCGCGCAATCTGCCGCTCGAAATAATTGCCGGGGCGGCCATAGTCGCCTAGGCCCACGCTCTTATAATCAACCATGTGGAGCTGGGCCATGGCCGCATTCATCGCGTCGAAAATGGCGGCGCGTTCGCCATTGCTCACGCCCGGCACGGTCGCGTCCCAGAAGATGCGGCCATCGACCATATCCATGACGTAGAACCATGTGCCGATCACGCTGTCGTCGGTACACAGGCCATGGACATGCGCTACGGGGAATCCCGCCTTTCCCAGGCCGACGAGGACCTTCGCCTCGCGTTCGACCGCATGGGCGCCCTTCAGAAGCTGGCCGGGCGGCTTGCGGCGCAGCACATAGCCATGGCCGGGCGTGACGAGCTTATAGGTCGGATTGGACTGCCCGCCCTTGAATTGTTCGACCGACATCGGGCCGGCAAAGCCCGGCACATTCTCCGCCATCCAGCGCGAAAGCGAAGCTTCATCGAAGGCAAAGCCTTCGCGGACCGGCGTAGTGCCGACATTATCTTGCGCCTGCGCGCTCATGCCGCCGCCCCTTTGAGGAAGTCGCGCTTGATGCCCTTGGCCAGGCTCCATTTATGCACTTCGGTCGGGCCGTCATAAATGCGGAAGGCCCGGATCTCGCGAAAGATCTGCTCGACCACCGTATCTCCGGACACGCCGGTTCCTCCCATGACCTGCACGCAATTGTCAGCAATTTTCATCAGATGCTCCGACACCGCGACCTTGGCCATCGAGCTTTCCCTCGTGCCGAGCGATCCGGTGTCGAGCACGCCCGCGCACCAGTCGATCATCAACTCGCATTGCTGGAGCGCGATGCCGTTTTCCGCCAGCATGAACCCAACCCCTTCATGGTCTATCAGCAGCTTGCCGAAGGCTTGCCGCGTGCACGCATAAGCGGTGGCGATTTCCTGCGCGCGGATGCAAGCCCCCAGCCAGCGCATGCAATGGGAAAGCCGCGCCGGGCTGAGCCGAACCTGCGCATATTTGAAACCTTCGCCGGACGCGCCCAGCATCTGGTCGGCGGGCACTCGCAAATCGGTGATTTCGACAATGGCATGGCCGCCGGGCATCGAACTGTCCATGGTGTCGAGCACGCGTTCGATACGGATCGCCGGATCGGGCAGATCGACCAGGAACATGCACGCGCCATCGTCGGACTTCGCCATGACGATGCCGACCTTTGCCCCCTGCGCGCCGGTGATGAACGCCTTTCGCCCGTTAATGACCCAATGATTGCCGTCGGGCCGACAGGTGGTCGTCATCATCGAAGGATCGGAACCCGCGCCGCCCTCTCCGGCCGGTTCGGTCATGAAGAAGGCCGACCGCGCCTCGCCTGCCACCAGCGGCTTCAGGAACCGGCGCTTCTGTTCGGCGCTGGCGACATGACCGATCAGATACATGTTGCCCTCATCGGGCGCCATGGTGTTGCAGGCGATCGGTCCGAATGGAGACAGGCCGGACCGGATCAGCACCATGGCCGTTTCACGCTGCGTCAAATGCGACCCGTCGGGCAATATATGCGGGGTGAGCACCCCGGCCTGACGCGCCTTTTCCCGCATCTCCCACACCATATCCTCCGGCGGACCATGGCCGTGGACCTCGAAACGGGGGTCTCTTTCATAGGGAATGATCGTTTCGCGAACGAAGTTTTCGACCTTCGCCGCGATCTCTTGCGCGCGTTGCGTCATGCCGCTCTCTTTCTGCCGGAGGGGTTACAGGGTGCTGACCAGATGGCCACCGTCAACCTCGATGACGGAGCCGGTCATGTAAGAGGATAGGTCGGATGCCAGCAGCAGCAGCGGCCCGTCCAGTTCCTGCAAATTGCCCAGGCGCCGCTGTGGGATGCGCCTGATCATCGCCTTGCCCGCCTCACTTTCCCAGAAGGCGGCGTTGAGTTCGGTATCGAGATAGCCCGGCGCCAGCGCATTCACTCGGATGCCGAAGCGCGCCCATTCGAGCGCGAGGGTTTTCGTCATCTGGATCGCCCCGGATTTGGACACCGCATAGGAGACGACGCCGCCCGCTTGCCTGAGGCCCAGGATGGACGCGACGTTGATGATGGAACCGCCCTTTTGCCGCGCTACCATGGCCCTGGCGGCCGCTTGCGACATCAGGAACATGCCCTTGAGGTTGGTGTCGATCACCGCGTCCCAATCCGCTTCGCCATGGCCGAGCGCCGGTCCGTCGCGCACGATGCCGGCATTGTTGACGAGGATGTCCACCCGCTCCAGCGCGGGCGTCGCCGCCGAAATGCTCGCCATATCGGACACGTCGAGCGCGATGGCGGAGCATTTGCCACCGGCCGCGACAATGGCTTTGGCGACGTCGGTCAGCGCTTCCTGACGGCGGGCGCCGACAATGACCTCCGCCCCCGCTTCCGCCAGCACCTTGGCGAAATGGGCGCCAAGACCACCCGATGCGCCCGTGACCAGAGCAACCTTCCCTTCCAGATTCCATCGACTCATTCAGCACCTCTCGGTCATTCCAATGGAACATTATTGTGGAACAATCAATTGGAACTTGAGCGTCCGGCGGATTGTGCCCATAGAAGCGGAATGCTGACCAACGACGCGAACGCCCCAGAGACGAAGGCCGGTTCCTCCCAGCGGGTCTATCGCGGCATCCTGCGCGATCTGGAGGAGGGACGGATGGTGCCGGGGCAGCGTTTGGCCGAAACGGAACTGGCGGCCCTTTATGGCGTGGGCCGCAACGCCGTGCGTGAGGCCATTCAGCGCCTGAGCGGACGAGGCGTGATCGACCTGAACCCACACCGCTCGCCCGCCATACGCCTGCTGGGCATGGATGAGACGCTGGAAGTGCTGGAGGTGGCCGAAGCGATGACCGCCTTGGCGACCCGTTCGGCGGCAATGCATTATCGCCAAGACCGGCACCGCGAATTGCTGCGTTCGGCCCTTGCGATGGTGATCGAGGCCGACGTCCATGACGAACCCGGCATGTTCAGCCGGGCGCGCCGCCATTTCTACCGCGCGCTGCTCACCATCGGGGGCAATCGCGAGTTGCAGCGGCTGTTCCCGGCCATCAGCATGCACATCATCTACGCCCAATATCAGAGCCGGCAGCTTCGCAGCATCCGGCTTGCGGACTATCGCTCCATCGTCGACGCCATCACGCGGGAAGACCCCGTCGCGGCCGAAAAAGCCGGGCACGACCATGTGCAGCATGTGCGGCAGATCATCATGGCGACGCCTCGCCGCTCGTAAGGCAGGGAAACTTCAGCCAGGCATCGCCAATCGAAGGCCTGCCGCCGGATGCGCTCGCATCAGTTGCCGTCCCATTAACGTTCCGGAAACCCGCCCGCGCGCATAGTCGAAAAATGCCTATTCATGCGATCGTAGAACAGCCGCCGAAATCCGATAGCAGGCGAGGAGCCGAGCGCTGGCGTATTCGCCTCGAGCTGCCCGACACGCTTGACGAAACAAGCGCGAATGTCGTGATCCACGACATCTCCACGGCCGGCATGCTGATCGAAACCAAGTCCCGGCTCAAGATCGGGCAAAGCGTCATGGTGTCCTTGCCCGATGCCGACAAAGTCGTCGCGCATGTCGTCTGGCAAAATGAGTCGCTGTTCGGTTGCCGTTTCGATCAACCGCTGCCGCAAGGGGTGGTGAGTGCGGTGCGGCTGCGCAGCCCGAGCCGCAATGAGGTAAAACCGATTGCCGATCGGCCCGAGGCGAGCGCTGCGGAGGGATCTGCGGAGGGACTGGCCGAACGCCTGCGTCGATTGCGTCAGGAACGGGGCCTGAGCCGCGCCGCCCTGTCCGAGCAGACGGGGTTCAGCAAGCCCACCATCTGGGGATGGGAAACGGGCAGGACCATGCCGCGCAAGGACAATTTGCTCATTCTGTCCGGCATTTTCGGCCTGACCGAACAGCAATTGCTTTTCGGCAAGGACAGTTCTCCGCTTGTTGAAGGGAAGAAGGCAACCCCTGAAGCTTACGCCAGGTCGCTTAAAGAGATTATCGATCTGTCAAAAACGAAAATTGCCGAAGCGGCGGGCGTGAATAAGCTCAAGGTTCATATCCATATCGAATATTAGGCCCGACAATCCCTATTCGTGCCGAAAGACGGCAACGATCTGCGCGGCCATCTCGCTCGGCGTGAGCCGGCCGGGCCGATACCAGTCCGTCATGCCGTTCAGTTGGGCCAGAAGCAGGTTGCGATAGACCGACCGGTCGATATGCGGCGGCAGCGGAAGCTCCTCCACCAGCGATCGGAACAGCTCCTCGAACCGGTCGCGCCGCGCGATCAGTTGTTCGCGGACGTCATCGGGCACCTCCCGAAAATCGTTCATCATCGGGGTTGTCCGCGAATCGGGGGCGAGTTCGATGTCCAGCAACGTCGCGCAAGCCGCATTCAGCTTCGCCCATGGATCGGATTGCGCCCGGACAGCCTGGGCTATCCGTTCCTCTGCCCCGTCGAGCGCGGCATTGTGCAGTTCGACGAACAGCGCGTCCTTCGACTTGATATGATGGTAGAGCGACCCCCCCAGCACGCCCGCCTGCTCGCCAATGTCCCGCATGGACGTTCCGCGATAGCCCTTTTTAGCGAATAGCTGGGCGGCGATCTCCAGAATCTGGCGCCGGCGCGCCGACCCCTCATCGTTCAATCCGGATAGAACAGGCTTTGTCATCGCGACCGGCGCTAGCACATCCTTGAAAGCCCGCGAAGCCTCTGTTCCTGATGAGTGGAACAGGCGCTTCATCTTTGCTAGCTCTATGGAATGTCGGGGGCTGGCCGGAGAGATGGGAGTGCAGGGCCGCCGGCCGTCATCGGCGGCGGGATGCGGCCCTGACCGATGGACGACCCGTCCTATTTCCCGGACAGCCTCCTGGCCGCCGCGGCGGTCGATGGCGACCGCAAGGCCTTCGAAACCTTGCTGCGGCGGCATTATGACCGGATTCATGGGCTGGCCTGGCAATTGACCGGCTCGCGCAGCGATGCGGACGACATCGCGCAGCAAGTGTGCTGCACCCTGGTCGAGAAGATCGGCGGCTTTCGCGGGGAGGCGAAGTTCACCACCTGGCTCTGCGGCATCGTCTATAACGCCTGCCGCGACCTGCGCCGCCGCAAGCGATCCTTCGCCGGCTTTGCCGAGCGGCTGGCGGTGATCGCCGGGCTGACGCCCGCGCCGGACGGGCGCGATCTGCACGACGCCATCTGGCTCAAAAGCGCGATCGCCCGGCTGAAGCCCGCCTATCGGGATACGGCGGCGCTGGTCGCGGGGCAACAGCTTACCCATGCGGAGGCCGCCTTGCTGCTGGGGGTCAGCGAGTCCACCGTCGCGTGGCGGATGCATGAAATCCGACGATTGCTGTCTTCCGAAAAAGCGGAGGCGCGCTGACCCGCGCGCCTCATCATCCTCCTTCCGGGAAAAATTTTCAGAACCTTCCAAGCTTTTCCCTGCGAGCCGCGTCCCAGTGACTGACGGATGATTTGCGCCGTCTCCATCACGGGAGAATATCATGCCTCGCTTCCTTCCTTCCCTCGCCACCAGCTTCCTATGCCTGGCGCTGACTTCCTGCGCCGGTCAGGGGACGCATGAAATGACGGCGCCGAACGCCCCCGCACCGGCCGGGGAAATCGTCGTCACCTCCCAGCGGGCCGACAGCGCCGACGCATACCAGACCCGCAAAGCCAATGGCATGGTTCGGGCGGAACCGGCTTATGCCCCTCCGCCCCCCGCGCCGATGCTCGCCATGCCGGAGCGCAGGCCATGGCCGCCCGCTTATCATGACGTCGGCCGCGACATATTCGCGAACAGGGAGGAGAACCGCTTCCAGATCGTCCGGGAACAGCCGGTTTCGACCTTCTCCATCGATGTCGACACCGCATCCTATTCCTTCGTGCGCGCATCGCTCAACCGGAATGCCCTGCCGCAGCCCGCCGCCGTCCGGCCGGAGGAGATGATCAACTATTTCCCCTATGATTATGCCGCGCCGCGCAGCGTCGCCCAGCCCTTCACGACCAATGTCGCGGTCTTCCCCAGCCCCTGGACGGCCGGACGCAAGCTCGTCCGCATCGGCATTCGCGGCTATGCCGTCCAGCGCGCCGCGCGGCCCCGCGCCAATCTGGTGTTCCTGATCGACACCTCCGGTTCCATGAACGAGCCCAACAAGCTGCCGCTGGTGAAGCAATCCCTGTCCATGCTGGTCGGCCAGCTCGACCCCAATGACCATGTCGCCATCGTCACCTATGCGGGCAGCGCCGGGACCGCGCTGGAACCCACGCCGGTCAGCCAGAAGCACAGAATATTGGAGGTCATCAACCGCCTTGGCGCGGGCGGCGGCACGGCGGGGGCGGAGGGCGTTCGCCAGGCCTATGCGCTGGCTGCCGCCAATCTGGACCCGGCGGGCGTCAACCGGGTGATGCTGGCCACGGACGGCGATTTCAACATCGGCATCACCAATGTCGATGAGTTGAAGGGCTTTGTCGAACGCGAGCGGAACAAGGGAATTTTCCTGTCCGTCCTTGGCTTTGGCATGGGCAATTACAATGACGCGCTGATGCAGGCGCTGGCGCAGAACGGCAATGGCGCCGCCGCCTATATCGACACCCTCAGCGAAGCGCGCAAGATGCTGGTGGAGGAGGCCGGCTCCACCCTCTTCCCGATCGCCAAGGATGTGAAGATCCAGGTCGAATTCAACCCCGCGACCGTCGCGGAATATCGGCTGATCGGCTATGAAACGCGGATGCTGAACCGGGAGGATTTCGACAATGACCGGGTCGATGCAGGCGATGTCGGATCGGGCCAGACGGTGACGGCGCTCTATGAAATCGTGCCGGTGGGCGGTCCCCGCGCCGTCCCCGACCTGCGCTACGCCCCGTCAGCCAGAGCGCCAGCCGGGAGCGCAAGCGAATATGGCTTCGTCAAGATCCGCTACAAGGCGCCCAAATCGGATCGGAGCCAATTGATCGCGACCCCGATCAACCGGGCCGTGGAATTCGCCCGCTTCGAAAATGCGCCGCTCGATGCCCGCTTTGCGACCGGCGTGGCGGCCTTTGCCGAATTGCTGCGGGGCGGGCGCTATGGCGGATCGCTGAGCTATGACGATGTGCTGCGCATCGCTACGGCAGCGCGCGGCGCCGATCCATTCGGCTATCGCGGCGAATTCATCCAGTTGGTCCGCACCGCCAGGACGGCTGCCTCCATGCAACCACTTTGATCGGGAAGGGGGCTAGTCAGGGAAAACCGGCCCCTTTCGCACCGCAACGCTTTGCCGCATAAGACCAGCCTATGTACCCGCCCGCCTCTCCTGATCCGACGCAAGGCCCGTCCCGCAAGGATGACAGGAAGCCGTAAATGGCCGGCGAGCGAAACACACCCTTCTCCCTGCCCGATCCGCCGCCGCCTGCCCCAGCGCGGCGCGAGGCAGCGATCGAGGCGGCATTGCGCCGGTTCGATGGAACGGAGCAGGGTGCGCCACCTGTCGGGACCGGCAAAGCTGCGCGCTGGCGGCATCTGCTGGACCGTCCCTATCTGGGGAGCGCGCTTGCCCTATCCCTGCTTGCGCTTGTCGTCCTGCCCGTCGCATGGATGAATATGCCGCGACAGGACGCCCCTTCCCCTCGGATCGCCGCCCGACCGCAGGAAGAACGGGCCGCTGCCGATATGGCCGCCGCGCCCGTTCCGCCGCCCTTGCGCTCCGAACCGCCAGCTATCGTCCCGGAGAAGTCAGCCACAAAACCCCCCGCGCCTGCCCTAGAGCCGGTTCGGGAAAAGACGGTACAGCCGCCAGAGCAAGCGCCCGCCATGCAGGCTTATGGAAGCATGGCGGCGGCTCCCGCTGCCTCTCCTGCCGCTCCCCCTCCCCCCGCAGTCCTTGCCAATGCGGAGGTTTCGGCAAGGCGCGCCAACAAGGCGGCCGATAGCGAAGCCGCCGGGGACATCGTCGTCACCAGCGCCAGGGCCGATCCGGGCCTGCTGCGCGGACGGGGCGACTGGAACGCCTGCACCGTGCTGGACCCACAGCAAGACCTCACCGCCTGCAAGCGGCAGGTCGATCCCGCCGCCAAAGGAGACAGGGGCCGTATCGGCGCGCCTATGGCCGATGGCCTGACGCGGGCTTGGCAGGGCGACTGGCGCGATGCCGTCGCCGCCTTCGACAAGGCGATCGCCGTCGCGCCGAAATCGGCCCAAGCCTATCTCAATCGCGCAATGGCCTATCAGGCGCAGGGCGAGAGCGACCGCGCACTGGAGGATTTCGACAAGGCCGTCCGCTATGCGCCCTATGCGGCGCAGGGCTATTATCATCGCAGCCTGCTGTTGCAGCAGCGCGGAGAAATCCGGAAAGCGGAAGCAGACCGAGCCCGCGCCGCCGAACTCGACAGCCGCTACGATCCCGACTAATCCCCGCTCAGCAGGATCGCGTCGGGGCGGGCCAGCACCACCAGCGGCAGCCCCGCCCCCGCCGCCCGTTCGACCGCAAGCCGCGTCGGCGCGGAAATCGTCACCAGCAAGGGGCAGTCCGCCAGCACCGCCTTTTCCACCAATTCATAGGAACAGCGCGAAGAAAGCAGCGCGAAGCCGCCATCCCATTCCCATCCGCGCCGCCGCATCGCGCCGATCAGCTTGTCGAACGCATTATGCCGCCCGACATCCTCCCGCGCCAGGCGGATCGTGCCGTCCGCCGCCGCCAGCGCCGCGACATGGGCCGCGCCGGTTCGCTGGTTGAGCGGCTGATGCTGTCCCAAATCGCCCAGCGCCCGAAAAATCGCATCCTTGCCGGCCAGCGACGGTCCGGTGACGGCCGGCAAAGGCCGGATCGCCTGTTCCAGATTTTCGACGCCGCAAATCCCGCAGGAGGATTCCGAAGCGCGATGCCGCACCCGGCCAAGCAAAGCTTCCGTCCGCCCCTCCGGCAAGGTGGCGCGGGCAATGATCCCCTGCTCCGTCGCATGCAGGTCGACGTCGAAGGGCGCATCCTCCGGCCCGATCAGCCGCTCCGCCAGCGCAAAGCCCAGCGCCAGATCCGCCACATCCGCGGGCGTCGCCATCAGCACGGCATAGCCGATGCCGTTAAATTCGATCGCGACCGGCACTTCCTCCGCGAGTTCGCGGGTCACCGCCGTCACCCGGCCTGCCGGCGTCACCTGCCTGAAGATGACAGACTCATCCTCCAGCACGTAGCTCAAGGGGCGGCGACCCGGCTGACGGCGGCAGCGGCGATGGAGGAAAGCGCCTCGGGACGCTCCGCCGCCAGCGCGGCGATGCGTCGCTTCATCGCCGGGTCCCAGAAGGCGCGCATATGATCCGCCGTCATCGCCACGGCCTCCTCCTCGCCCGATGCCGCAACATTGCGGGCGATCTGGTTCGCCATGTAGATCAGACGGTCTTCGGTCGACATGACCTCATTTTCATCGCTCATGCGCCCGATCCTATTCGGCCGCTTCCAGCGGCGCAATCCGCCTGCTGTGCCGGGCCTGCTCGGCATAATCGCGCTGCCAGTCGCTCGGCCCGTTGGAAGGCATGACCTGCACCGCCGTCACCTTATATTCCGGGCAGTTGGTCGCCCAGTCCGAATAGTCGGTGGTGATGACATTGGCCTGCGTATCGGGATGGTGGAAGGTGGTGTAGACCACGCCGGGCGCCACCCGCTCCGTAATCAACGCGCGCAGGCTCGTCTCCCCGGCGCGGCTCTTGAGCGAGACCCAATCGCCGTCCTTGATCCCCCGGTTCTCCGCATCGGCCGGATGGATTTCCAGCCGGTCCTCCGGATGCCAGGCCTCGTTCGCCGTCCGCCGCGTCTGCGCGCCGACATTATACTGGCTGAGGATGCGCCCGGTCGTCAGCAGCAGCGGAAAGCGCGGTCCGGTCTTCTCGTCAGTGGGCACATAATCGGTGACGACGAACTTGCCCTTGCCGCGCACGAAGCCGTCGATATGCATGGTCGGCGTCCCGTCCGGCATTGCATCATTGGCGGGCCATTGCAGCGATCCTTCCGCCTCCAGCCGGTCATAATGCACACCCGCGAAGGTCGGGGTCAGCGCGGCGATCTCGTCCATGATCTCGGACGGATGCGCATAGGACCAGCCAAGCCCCATGGCGTTCGCCACCAGTTGCACGATCTCCCAATCGCCATAGCCATTGAGCGGCGCCATCACCTTGCGCACCCGCTGGATGCGGCGTTCGGCATTGGTGAAGGTTCCGTCCTTCTCCAGGAAGGTCGATCCCGGCAGGAAGACATGGGCGTAATTGGCGGTCTCGTTGAGGAACAGATCCTGCACCACCACGCATTCCATCGCCGCCAGCCCCGCCGCGACATGATGGGTATTGGGGTCGGACTGAAGAATATCCTCGCCCTGGATGAAGATGCCCTTGAACGTCCCGTCCGTCGCCGCATCAAGCATATTGGGGATGCGCAGGCCCGGCTCCGCATCCAGCGTCACGCCCCAGGCCTGCTCGAACTGGCCGCGCACCGCATCGTCCGACACATGGCGATAGCCCGAAAATTCGTGCGGGAAGCTGCCCATGTCGCAGGCGCCCTGCACATTATTCTGCCCGCGCAAGGGGTTCACGCCGACGCCCTCCCGCCCGACATTGCCGGTGGCCATGGCCAGATTGGCGATCGCCATGACTGTGGACGACCCTTGGCTATGCTCGGTCACGCCAAGCCCATAATAGATCGCGGCGTTACCCCCAGTCGCGTAGAGCCGCGCCGCAGCGCGCACCTCCTCCGCCTTCACCCCGGTCAGCGGCTCGATCGCTTCGGGCGAGCGGCTCGGTTCTGCCACAAAGGCAGCCCAGTCCATAAATTCATCCCAATCGCAGCGGGCACGGATGAAGGCTTCGTCAAAGAGATTTTCCGTGACGATCACATGCGCCATCGCCGTCAGCATGGCGACATTGGTGCCCGGCCGCAGCGGCAGATGATGCGCCGCCTCGACATGGGGCGACTTCACCAGATCGATCCGCCGGGGATCGATGACGATCAGCTTCGCGCCCTCGCGCAGCCGCTTCTTCATCCGGCTGGCGAAGACCGGATGGCCATCGGTCGGATTGGCGCCGATCACCAGAATGACATCCGCCTGGCTGACGCTGTCGAAATCCTGCGTCCCCGCCGAAGTCCCGAACGTCGTCTTCAGCCCATAGCCCGTCGGGGAATGGCAGACCCGCGCACAGGTATCGACATTATTGTTGCCGAAACCCTGGCGGATCAGCTTCTGGACAAGGAACGTCTCCTCATTGGTGCAGCGGCTGGAGGTGATGCCGCCGATGCTGCGCGTGCCATATTTCGCCTGGATCCGCTTGAACTCACTGGCGGTATGGGCAATCGCTTCCTCCCACGACACCTCGCGCCAGGGCCGATCCACCGAAGCGCGGATCATCGGCTTCAGGATGCGGTCGCGATGCTGGGCATAACCCCAGGCGAAACGCCCCTTCACGCAGCTATGCCCGTGATTGGCCTTGCCCTCCTTCCACGGCACCATCCGCACCAGCTCTTCGCCCCGCATCTCGGCGCGGAAGGTGCAGCCGACGCCGCAATAGGCGCAGGTGGTGACGACCGCCCGGTCCGGCGTGCCGATCTCCACCACCTTCTTCTCGATCAGCGTGGCGGTCGGGCAGGCCTGGACGCAGGCGCCGCAGGACACGCATTCGGACGACAGGAAATCCTGTCCCTGCGACGGCGAGACCTTGGAGTCGAAGCCCCGTCCCTCGATGGTCAGCGCGAAAGTCCCCTGCACCTCGTCACAGGCTCGCACGCAGCGCGAACAGACGATGCATTTGCTGGGGTCGAAATCGAAATAGGGGTTCGACTGGTCCTTCGCCTGCCCCATATTGGTCGCGCCGTCATAGCCATAACGCACGTCCCGCAAGCCGACGGCGCCTGCCTGTTCCTGCAACTCGCAATCGCCATTGGCCGGGCAGGTCAGACAATCGAGCGGATGGTCGGAGATATACAGCTCCATCACCCCGCGCCGAAGCTGCTTCAACCGCTCGCTCTGCGTCCGCACCACCATGCCCTCGACAATCGGCGTGGTGCAGCTTGCGGGATAGCCATTGCGCCCCTCCACCTCGACCAGACAGAGGCGGCAGGAGCCGAAGCTTTCGACATTGTCGGTCGCGCACAGTTTCGGGATCGAGCAACCGGACAACGAAGCCGCCCGCATGATCGACGTGCCCTCCGGCATCGTCACCGTCTCGCCATCGATGGTGAGGGTCACGCTCTTGCCCGTCGCGACGGCAGGCGGCGTCCCATGATCGGCTTCGCGCGTGTAGGTCATTCCGCAGCTTCCTTCACCGGAGCAGAAGCCCCAAAATCCTCGGGGAAATGGTCGAGCGCGCTCAGCACCGGATAAGGCGTGAAACCGCCCAACGCGCAGAGCGATCCATATTTCATCGTATCGCACAAGTCGCGCAGCAGCGCCGTCTGCGCCTCCCGCCCGTTGTCGATCCGCGCAAGCGACCGCGAATGAAGCGCCTTCGTCAATCCGCCGCCGACATCTTCCGCCGCCGCCGGATCGGCATCCCGCGCCGCGATGATCCGGTCCATCACTTCAACGCCGCGCGTCGAACCGATCCGGCAAGGCGTGCATTTCCCGCAGCTCTCGACCGCGCAGAATTCCATCGCGAAGCGCGCCATATGCGCCATGTCGACGCCATCGTCGAACACCGTGATCCCGGCATGGCCGATCAGTCCGCCAGCCTGCGCAAATGCCTCATAATCAAAGGGCAGATCGAACATGCTCGGCGGGAAATAAGCCCCCAGGGGTCCGCCCACCTGCACTGCCCGCACCGGCCGCCCGCTGGCCGTACCGCCGCCGATGGCGTTCACCAACTCGCCCAGCGTGATGCCGAAGCCGATCTCGTAGAGCCCGCCATGCTTCACATTGCCTGCGAGTTGGACAGGCATGGTGCCCCGCGACCGCCCGAAGCCGACCGCCGCATAGGCCTCCGCCCCTTGCGCCAAAATGAAGGGAATAGCGGCCAGACTCAGCACATTGTTGATCACCGTCGGCTGCCCGAACAGCCCTTCCAGCGCCGGAAGAGGCGGTTTCGCCCGCACCTGTCCGCGCTTGCCTTCGATGCTGTCGAGGAGCGCCGTTTCCTCGCCGCAGACATAGGCGCCCGCCCCGACCCGCACCTCCAGCGTGAAGGGCGCGATCCGCTGGGCGGAAATCTCGATCGCTTGCCGCATGGCCGCGATGGCAAACGGATATTCGCTGCGAATATAGATATAGCCGTGGCCCGCCCCCACCGCATGAGCGGCGATCGCCATCCCTTCGATCAGGCAAAAGGGATCGCCCTCCATCAGCATCCGGTCGGCAAAAGTCCCGCTGTCCCCCTCATCGGCGTTGCAGACGATGAACTTGGGCTTGCCCGGCGCATCCAGCACCGTCTGCCATTTGATCCCGGTCGGGAAGCCAGCCCCGCCGCGCCCCCGCAAGCCGGAAGCCTTGACCGCATCCACCACCGCCTGGGGCGCCATCGCCCGCGCCGCGTCCAGCCCGCGCCAGCCGCCATGCGCAGCATAATCCTCCGGATCGAGCGGATCGATGATCCCGCAGCGGGCAAAGGTAAAACGCTGCTGCCCCGCGAAAAAGGGCAAGGCAGCCACATCCCCCAGCCGCGCCGCATGGCTTCCCTCCAGCACTGCCGCCACATCGTCCGGTCCCACCGGCCCGAACCCGGTCCGCGCCCCGCCGCTCTCCACCTCAACCAAAGGCTCGATGGAAAACAAGCCCCGGCTCCCGGTGCGCACCACCTCGCATCCGGCCGCCTCGAAAGCGCGCGCCACATCATCCGCGCCCAAGGCAACCGATGCCATGTCCCGGCTGACATAAACTTTGTTTTTCTGGCCCGGCGTCATGCCGCTATCTCCTGCGCGATCCGTTCCAGCATGGCCGCATCGACCCGCGCGACGGGCCGCCCGTCGACCAGCGCATTCGGCCCCACGGCGCATAATCCCAGGCAATAGACCGGCTCCAGCGTCACCTGTCCGTCGCGCCGCGTCTCACCCATGGCGACACCCAGCCGTTCCGCCGCCGCTCGCTCCATCGCCGCGCCGCCGCGTGCCTGACAGCTTTCCGCCCGGCACAGCTTCACCACATGGCGCCCAGCGGGCGCGCGGCGGAAATCATGATAGAATGTCACGACCCCATGCACGTCGGCCCGGCTCAGGTTCAACGCCTTGGCAATGGCAGGAATGGCCGCATCATCGACAGAACCTATCTCTTCCTGCAACATGTGCAGCAACGGCAGCAGTCTATCCCGCGTCCGGCCATGCACGCTGGTCCAATCCTCGATCAACCGCGCCGTTTCATCGACGGCCTCGCCCTGCTGCATCTTTTTCATTCTTCCGACGCCTTTTCCCGCGCGCCATGCTGCGCTTCGGCGCGGCCTGCGTCAAATCGAAGACCATCATGTTTGATAGAGATCATCTATCAAACATGATGGTCAGGCCGTCGCCGTCAGCCGTTCTTGATCGTTCATTGCGGGTCGGCATCGGGCTGGACGGATGGATGCGCCGCCGCAAAGGCGTCCAGCGCCCGCGCTTTTTCCCCCGCCGCGACCAGTGCGGGAAAGGCCGAAAGGTCGACCTTGAACCGCTCCGCCGAATAAAGCTGCGGCACCAGATAGCAGTCCGCCAGCCCCGGCCGGTCGCCAAAGGCAAATCCCCGGCCATGCCGCGCCACCAGCGTCTCCAGCGCGGCGAAGCCCTCCGCGATCCAGCGCGCGATCCATTTGTCCAGCGCGGCCTGATCCGCGCCGAAATCGGATTTCAGCGCCTGCAACACGCGCAGATTGTTGAGCGGATGGATGTCGCAGCCGATCAGCGCCGCCATGGAGCGCGCAATCGCCCGCCCTTCCCCATCCGGCGGCAGCAAGGTCGGCTGCGGCCAGCGTTCCTCGATCCACTCCAGGATCGCGGGGCTTTGCGTAAGCGCAAAATCCTCCGCCTCCACGGCCGGAACCAGCCCCTGCGGCGCCAAAGCGCGATAGCCTGCCTCCCCCTGCGCGCCCGTGCGCAGGTCATGCGTCACCTGTTCATAGGCCACGCCCTTCAGGTTCAGCGCGATCCGCACGCGATAGGCGGCGCTCGACCGCCAATAGCCGTGGAGCGTCAGCGCGCTCATCGTGCCGGCTCGATCACGGCCCGGCATTGCCCGAAGCCGATGGGCACATAACCATCCGCCCGCGCCACCGCCGTCAGCGCCAGTTCGTCGCCATCCTCCAGGAAAGCCCGTTCCTCGCCGGTCGGCAGGACGATCTTCGTCTTGCCGCCCTGCGTCAGTTCCATGAGGCTGCCATAGCTGTCCGGCGTCGGCCCGGAGAGCGTTCCGGTCCCCAGAAGATCTCCGGGATTGAGGTTGCAGCCATTGGACGCATGATGGGTGACGATCTGCTGCGCGGTCCAGTACATGGACGAGGCAGGCCCGCGTGAGAGCCGCATCGGCGCCAACCCCTGCGCCCGCATGCGCGCGCTCGACAGATGGACCTCCAGATCGATGGCCAGCGCGCCATGGGCCTGATCCGCTTCATCCCACAAATAGGGCAAGGGCCGGGGATCGCCCTCAGGCCGCGCAGGCTGGGCGATGCGGAAGGGCGCCATGGCCTCCGCCGTCACCACCCAGGGCGAAATGGTCGACTGGAAATTCTTGGCGAGAAACGGTCCCAAGGGCACATATTCCCATGCTTGGAAGTCCCGCGCCGACCAGTCGTTGAGCAGGCAGAAGCCCGCAATATGATCCGCCGCCCCGGCAATCGGGACGCGTTCGCCCAGCGCATTGCCCGCACCGATCCAGATGCCCAGCTCCAGCTCATAATCCAGCCTCTGACTGGGTCCGACGACCGGCGCATCGGCATCGGGCGCCTTGCTCTGACCCTGCGGCCGCGCCACCGGCACGCCCGAAGGGCGAATGGAGGACGCCCGCCCATGATAGCCGATGGGCACATATTTATAATTGGGCAGCAAGGGATTGTCGGGGCGGAACAGCTTGCCGATATTGGTGGCGTGGTGAATGCCGACATAGAAATCGGTATAATCGCCAATAGCGGCAGGCAGGTGCAGCGCGCAATCCGCCGCCCTATGCAGCAGGGGCTCGACTGCCTCCCTCTGTCCCGCGTCGCTGAACAGCGCGCTCAACCAGCGCCTGAGCGCCACCCGGTCAATCGCCGGCAGCGCCATCAGGGCGTTCAGCGTCGTTCCCCCCAATGCGGACGCCGCACCAGCGGGCAGCAACCCGGCCTCCGCGGCGGCGCGCAGGTCGAATATCCGGTCCCCTATCGCCACGCCCGCCCGCACATCCCCGCCGGGCGGCGAGAAAATCCCGTAGGGCAGGTTCTGCACCGGAAAGTCGGGATGCCCATCGGCCCCTTCCACCCAGCTCGACCGCGCCGGATCATGGGTTTCGTCGATCTGCGGAAAACTCATGCTCTGTCCCCTTGCGGCAGTTGCGCCTTCGTGAAGCCCGACCAGCAATCGTCATAATCCAACTGGCAAAGCGGCGTTTCCATCGCGAAGCGGGTCGGATGGAAAGCGAAGCGGCTTTCGAACATGAAGGCCATGGTGTCGGCGATCCGGTGCGGCTTCAGTTCGGCGGCCACCGCGCCCTCATAGCTCGCCTTGTCCGGCCCGTGTCCCGCCATGCAATTGTGCAGCGAGGCGCCACCCGGCGCGAAGCCGCCCGCCTTGGCATCATAGACGCCGTGGATCAGTCCCATGAACTCGCTCATCACATTGCGGTGAAACCATGGCGGGCGGAATGTATCCTCCGCCACCATCCAGCGCGGCGGGAAGATCACGAAGTCGCAATTGGCCGTGCCCGCCCGGTCGCTGGGGGATGTCAGCACGGTGAAGATGGACGGATCGGGATGGTCGTAGCTGACCGTGTTCATCGTGTTGAACCGCCGCAGGTCATAGCGGCACGGCGCCAGATTGCCATGCCATGCCGCCACGTCGAAGGGCGAATGGTCCTGCGTCGTCACCCACAGCCGCCCGCCGAATTTCTGGACGATTTCGCAAGGCGCGTCGTCATCCTCGAACCAGGCGACAGGCGTTTCGAAATCGCGGGCATTGGCGAGCCCATTGGCGCCGATCGGTCCAAGTTCAGGCAAGCGGAACAAGGCTCCGTAATTTTCGCAGACATAGCCCCGCGCCGCCCCGTCGGGCAGTTCCACCTTGAAACGCAGGCCGCGTGGAATGAGCGCGATCTGTTCCGGCGCGACCTCCATCACGCCCATTTCGGTGACGATCCGCAGCGCGCCCTGCTGCGGCACGATCAGCATCTCGCCATCGGCATTCGTCAAGGCCCGCTTTTCCATCGAGCGGTTCGCGACATAGAGATGGACGGCCAAGCCTTCGCCGACCGCGGCATCGCCCGCGCCGCAATAGCTGGTCAGTCCGTCGATGAAATCCAATGGCCGCTCAGGCAGCGGCAATGGGTCCCAGCGCAGGCGGTTGGGCGTCGGCGGCACTTCATCGAACGGTCCGCTGCGCAACAGGCTCTCATATTCATAAGGGCGATAGGGCGGATGATTGGCCGCCGGGCGCAGGCGATAGAGCCAGCTCCGCCGATTCTCGCCGCGCGGCGCGGTGAAGGCGGTGCCGGACAATTGCTCGGCATAGAGCCCATAGGGCGCGTGTTGCGGCGAATTGCGGCCGACCGGCAGCGCGCCCGCCACCGCCTCCGTCGCAAAATGATTGCCGAACCCCGCCATCATGGCGGTGCCAGGCCGATCGCTCTCCTCCATCCTTCACGACTCCTGTGGTATCGATTGTTACCATCATAGTGCTTTGCCGATGAAGTATCAAATGTTACCATTTGAGAATGACCGCCAGGACGCTGCACCTCGACCAATTTCTTCCCTACCGCCTTTCCTTCACGGCGGCGTTGCCCAGCGCCGCCATCGCCCTGACGGAGCGGGGTCCGCTCCCATTTCAGCACGGAAGAAATCGACGCTTTCATCACCACGTTCCGACGGGTCGATGCGATCGCACTTGGCGAGGGGGATGGAGGATGATTGGGGCTTCACCCCTCGCTCCGTCCTGAAATATCCCGCGCCACGGTCAACACCGCCTGCGCCAGCGGCCCCAGCGGCGCCCGGTCGGAGACGATCACGCCGATCCGGCTCCCTTCCTCCGCATCTGGCAGCGCGAAGGTGCGCACCCAGTCCAGCCCGTCCAGCAACATCGCATGGCTATCCGGCACGATCGAACAGAGCCGCCCCTGCCGCACCAATGCAAACAGCGCGACATAGCTGTCCGCCGTCACCACCGCCCGCAACGCCAGCCCCCGCTCCCCCAGCCGCGCATCCAATATCCGCCGGTTCTGCATCCCCTGATGCAGCAGGCACAGCGGCAACCCCGCCACATCCCCCCAGTCCAGCACCCGCTTTTCGTCCAGCACGCCCTGCGCGGCCGCCAGCATGTAGCGCTCCACATAAAGCGGCACCGCCAGCATGTGCGAGGGCGGTTCGAAATCCAGATAGGTGAGGCCCGCATCCAGTTCGAAAGCGGTCAGTTCCCGCTCGATCTGGCGCGACGTCAGCGCCCGCACCGAGATGTTCAGCCCCGGATGCCGCTCCAGCAGCGCCCCCACCAACGGACCGACGGCCGGCATCGCCGCCGGGATAGCCCCCAGCCGCAATTCGCCCTGCAAGGGGCCCTTGGCGACCGCCGCCGCCTGCATCAGATTGTCCGCCGCCGCGACCAGTTGCTGCGCCCAGGGCAGGATCGCCAGCCCTTCCTCGGTAAGCCCGGCATAGCGGCGGTTGCGCAGGATCAGCCGCTTGCCGAGCTGCGCCTCCAGCGCGGAGATGCCCGCCGACAGCGTCGGCTGCGATACATGGCACGCCGCCGCCGCCCGCGCGAAATGCCCTTCCCTCTCCAGGGCCAGGAAATATTGAAGAAGACGGGTCTGCATGCGCTTCGCTCTCTTTCTCCCGGCTGATAGGATAAAGTGATGCCGCATGTAAGCGGGGTCTGGACGATGGGCGCAAGCTTCACTATATACCGCTTGGTATGGAAACACAGACTCAGACAGCGAGAGGACGCCCGAGGGAGTTCGATCCCGAAGAAGCGCTCAGCGCCGCGCTGACCGTCTTCTGGCGACGCGGCTATGAGGGCGCCTCCATGGCCGAACTGACCGAGGCCATGGGAATCACCAAGCCCAGCCTCTATGCCTGTTTCGGCAACAAGGAATCGCTGTTCCGCAAGGCGCTCGACCTCTATGAGCGCGACAAGCTCTGCTATATCAAATCCGCGCTGGACGCGCCGACGGCGAAGGGCGTGGCCGAACGGCTGCTGCGCGGTTCGCTGGCGATCCAGACCGGCACGACCGATCCTCATGGCTGTCTGGGCGTCATCAGCGCCGTGGCCTGCACCACCCATGCGGATTCGATCCGCGACGATGTCATCGCCCGCCGCGCCTCTTCGGACGCGGCGCTCCTGGCCCGGCTGGAACGCGCGCGGGATGAGGGCGACTTCTCCGACACGATAGAGCCGCAGGCCCTGGCGACCTATCTGACGACGGTGATGCAGGGCATGGCCGTGCATGCGAGCGCCGGAATGCCGCGGGAACGGCTGGAGCAACTGGTGGAGACCACGCTGGCCGTCTGGCCGGGAAAGTGACGGAAATCCGCCACTTCGTCAGTTAAATACCAAAAAATTACCAATCGGTACAAAAAGATTCTTGACGCCATTGCTGCACTGCATTATATACCATTCAGTATTGAATAGGCCTGCTATCCAAAAGGGGGCATATGATGCGGACATTTCTCAAACTCTGTCGTCACTGACGAGTTGAAGCGGCCAGCCCAACAGGGCGCCGCGACCTAACCATCATCCTATCAATTGACGCGCGGCCATCGGTTGCGCGTCGGAGAGGCTTTTTCACGTTCGGCCGGGATGGCTCGCAGCGGACGACATCATGTCGGCCCGAACCCCCGGCTTTGCGTCGTTCACAGGGGAATAGCCATGGCATTTCTGCAACTTGCCACGCTTGCCGAAGATGGCGGGGCGATTGGCGCCACAAGGGCAGCAAGCTCCGGCTTCGCGCCCATCGAATGGCAGATCATCCAGTTGGCGCGCCGGGACGGACTGTCGTCCTTGCGCGCGCCGGACCGCTGGGATCGGCTGCAAAGCTGGATCTTCGGGGAACGCGCCAATCCGCGCCTCGCCAACAAGCGGCTGGAAAGCCTGCGCCGTCTGGCGGTCGACGCCTGGCATCGCGGCTATGCCATCCGCCCCTCCTTCCTGAAGGCCTTCCTCAAGGCCGGTTTCAATGAAGGCCAGCTCGAAACGCTGCTGGCCAGCATCAGCGCCCAAAGGCGCTTTCAAGGTTCTCGGAGCTGATATCATGAACATGCACACCCCCATCGACGTCGACACCCGGTCGGCCACGCCCCTTGCCCGCTGGCGGAAACGCCATGTTTCGCTGGGCGTGATCGCGCTCGCCATCCTCGGCGGCGTCACCTGGAGGATCGTCGACAGGCCCGAAGCGCAAGCCGCCGCCACCCCGCTGGTCACAGTGGGCGTCTCTGCTCCGCTGGCCCGCGCAGTGACGCAGTGGGACGATTATGTCGGCCGCTTCGCCCCCAGCCAGACGGTGGAAATCCGCCCCCGCGTATCGGGGTCGGTGACGGCGATCCACTTCAGGGACGGCGACTATGTGCGGCAGGGGCAGTTGCTCTTCACCATCGACCAGCGGCCCTTCCTGGCGGCCCTGGCCGAAGCCCGCGCCAGCACCGCCAGCGCCCGCAGCGCATTGCTTCTGGCGCAGAACGACTATAGCCGCGTCCAGCGCCTGACCGGCGACGAAGCCGTTTCCGCGAGCGAAGTGGACTCGCTCCGGTCCCGCCTGCAAGCGGCCCAGGCAGCGCTGGCGGGGGCTCAGGCCCGCGAACGCCAGCGGGCGCTCGACATGGAGTTCACGCAGGTCCGCGCGCCGATTTCGGGCCGCGTCTCCGACCGCCGCGTCGACATCGGCAATCTCGTCTCCGCAGGCGAAGGTGCGGGCGCGACGCTGCTGACCACGGTCAACAAGCTCGATCCCATTTATTTCAACTTCGACGCGTCCGAAGCGCTGTACCTGAAATCGCAGCGCGACAAGGACAATGGCGGCACGGTCGAGGTCCGCCTGCAGGACGAAGCCGATTACCGGCACAAGGGCCATCTCGACTTCACCGACAACGGGCTCGACCCGCGTTCCGGCACGATCCGCATCCGCGCCGTGTTCGACAATCCGGACATGTTCCTGACGCCGGGCCTGTTCGGAAACATGCGCCTCGCCAATGGCGGCAAGGTCAATGCCCTGCTGGTCCCCGACGAGGCCATCCAGTCCGACCAGGCACGCAAGACCGTGCTGGTCGTCGGCAGGGATGACAGCGTTGCGGCCAAGCCGGTGGACCTGGGGCCGGTGGTGGACGGCCTGCGCATCATCCGCGCGGGGTTGGCGCCCGGCGACCGGGTGATCGTGTCGAACATCCAGGCCGCCATGCCCGGAGCCAAAGTCGCGACCCGACCGGCAGCGATCAAGACAAGCCCGGCGCCGGCTGCGCCAGCGGATGCGGTAGCGCCGATAGCGGCGCAGGCGACCTTCGCGCGGTAAGTTCGGAACAAAAGCCCTCCCCTGAAGGGAGGGCAGATAAGAGCCACACATCCGCGATCCGGCAGTCCCACCGGATCGCGCACCCCTTTTTTACGCCATCGAGGAACCCGTCCGATGCGCCTCTCCCGTTTCTTCATCGACCGGCCGATCTTCGCTGCCGTGATCGCGGTGATCATCACCGTGGTCGGCGCGATCGCCTTTGTCGGCCTGCCCGTTTCGCAATATCCCAACATCGTGCCGCCAACGGTCACGGTCTCCGCCCAATATCCCGGCGCCTCGGCAGAGACCGTCGCTTCCACCGTCGCCGCGCCGATCGAGCAGGAAATCAACGGCGTCGACGACATGCTCTACCAGAGCAGCCAGTCGACCGGCGACGGCAAGGTGACGATCACCGTCACCTTCAAGGTCGGCACCGATCTCGACGCCGCGCAGGTGCTGGTGCAGAACCGCGTCGCCGTGGCTGTCCCGCGCCTGCCCGAAGAGGTGCAGCGCCTGGGCGTCGTCACCCGCAAGACGACGCCCGAATTCCTGATGGTCGTCAACCTCCAGTCGCCCGATGGCACCTTCGACCGGAACTATCTCTCCAACTACGCGCTGACGCAGGTGCGCGACCGCCTGGCCCGCCTCGACGGAGTAGGCGACGTGCAACTGTTCGGCTCGCGCGACTATGCCATGCGCATCTGGATCGATCCCGATCGCGCCGCCGCGCTCAACCTGACGGCGGGCGAGATCGTGCAGGCCTTGCGCGCCCAGAATGTGCAGGTGTCCGCCGGTTCCATCGGCCAGCCACCTTATGACAGGGGCGAGGCCTTCCAGCTCGGCGTCGAGATGCAGGGCCGCCTGACCGAGCCGAAGCAATTTGCCGACATCGTCATCCGCACCGACGCGGACGGCCGCCAGGTCCGCGTGGGCGACGTCGCCCGCGTCGAACTCGGCGCGCAGGATTACGGCATCAACACCTATCTGTCGAACAAGCCCACCGTCGTCATCGCGGTGATGCAGCGCCCCGGCTCCAACGCGCTCGACGCGGCGGAGAAGGTGAAGGCAGAGATGAACCAGCTATCCCAGCGCTTCCCCAAGGGGCTGGAATATAGCGTCATCTACAATCCGACCGAATTCATCAGCCAGTCGATCGATGCCGTCTATCATACGCTGTTCGAGGCGGTGATCCTTGTCGTCCTCGTCATTCTGGTGTTCCTCCAGAACTGGCGCGCCGCGGTCATTCCGATCATCGCCATCCCGGTCTCGCTGATCGGCACGGCAGCGATCCTTGCAGGCCTTGGCTATTCGCTCAACAACCTGTCGCTCTTCGGCCTCGTCCTCGCCATCGGCATCGTCGTCGACGACGCCATCGTCGTGGTCGAGAATGTCGAGCGCAATATCGAGCATGGCATGTCTCCGCTGGAGGCCGCCCGCGTATCGATGGACGAAGTCTCAACGGCCCTGATCGCCATCGTCCTCGTCCTGTGCGCGGTGTTCGTGCCGACCCTGTTCATCACTGGCATTTCGGGCGCCTTCTACCAGCAGTTCGCCGTCACCATCTCGACCGCGACGATCATTTCGCTGATCCTCTCGCTGACCCTGTCCCCGGCCGCCGCAGCCCTGCTGCTGAAGCCCAAACATGGCGCGCATGATCTCGATAACGCCCCGCGCTGGCGCCAGCTCGCCGCGAAGGCCGCCGACCGCTTCAACAGCGCTTTTGACCGGCTTAGCGCAGGCTATGCCCGCCTCACGCGCTTCCTCGTCGCTCGTCCAAAGAAGATGCTGCTGACCTATGCGGGCCTGATCGCCGCCACCATCGCCCTGTTCTGGGTGACGCCCGGCGGCTTCATTCCCGCGCAGGACCAGGGCTATTTCCTGGCCGTGGTGCAGCTCCCCTCCGGCGCCTCGCTCGAACGCACCGACAAGGTGACGCGCGAGGTCGCGGCGAAGATCCTGCCCATCAAGGGCCTGCGCGGCGCGGTGATGTTCGCGGGCTTCCATGGTCCCTCGCAGACGCAGGCGCCCAATAGCGCCGCCATCTACTTCCCGTTCAAGAGCTTCGCGGAGCGTCGGCAAGAGGGCGTCACCTATGCCGGCATCATGGAACAGGCGAACAGGGCCGTCGCGGGCTATGACAAGGCGCGCATCCTGCTCGTCCCGCCGCCGCTCATTCAGGGCATCGGCTCGGCAGGCGGCTATCGCCTGATGGTGCAGGACCGCGAGGATCATGGCTATGCGGAGCTGAACAAGGTCGCCCAGGACTTTATCGCCAAGGCCAACCAGACCCCCGGCCTCAACATGGTCTACACCCTGTTCGACGTCGGCACCCCCCGCGTTTACGCAGATGTGGACCGCCGCAAGGCCGACCTGCTAGGCGTGCCGCCAGAGCGCGTGTTCGAAGCGATGCAGGTCTATCTGGGTTCCGCCTTCGTCAACGACTTCAACCTGCTCGGCCGCACCTATCGCGTGACCGCTCAGGCCGACGCCGATCATCGCGGCACCGTGGCGGACATCGCCAACCTCAAGACCCGTTCGAACAGCGGCCAGATGGTCCCCATCGGCTCGGTCTCGACCTTCAAGGACAAGACCGGACCCTATCGCGTGGTGCGCTACAATCTGCTCCCCGCGGTGGAGATCGATGGCGACACGGCTCCGGGCACCAGTTCCGGCCAGTCGTTGACGACCATGGAAAAGCTGGCCGACTCCACCCTCCCCGCCGGTTATGGCAAGGAATGGACCGGCGTTGCCTATCAGCAGGTGATGGCAGGCAATACCGCCGGCATCGTCTTCGCCATGGCCGTCTTCTTCGTCTTCCTGGTGCTGGCGGCGCAATATGAAAGCCTGACGCTGCCGCTTTCGATCATCCTGATCGTGCCGATGTGCCTGTTCGCGGCCATGCTGGGCGTCAATCTGCGCGGCATGGACAACAACATCCTCACGCAAATCGGCCTTGTCGTGCTGATCGCACTGGCGGCGAAGAACGCCATCCTGGTGGTGGAGTTCGCCAAGCAGGCTGAGGAAGAACGGGGCCTCTCGCCGGTCGACGCCGCCGTTCAGGCCGCACAGACCCGCCTGCGGCCGATCCTGATGACCAGCTTTGCCTTCATCCTGGGCGCCGTGCCTTTGGTGATCGCGAGCGGGGCAGGCGCGGAACTGCGGCAGGCGCTGGGCACCGCGGTCTTCTTCGGCATGACCGGCGTGACCGCCTTCGGCCTGCTCTTCACCCCCACATTCTATGTCGTGTGCCGCGCATTGGGCGACCGCTTTTCCCGCAAGGGAAAGGGGCAAGCTCCCGCCGCGCTGCAACCCGCCGAATAAGGAACGGCAAGATGATAAAGACTCTCCTTCCCCTGCTGCTGGGCGCATCGGCTTTGACCGCCTGCGCCGCAGGGCCGGACTATAAGGCTCCAGCCACCCCCACCACCGCTGCCGGGGCCTTCATCGGCAGCGCCAGCCCGGCGGTCAGCGTGGCCGAAGCCGACGATCATTGGTGGCGCCTCTATAGCGACCCGGTGCTGGACGGGCTGGTGCAGGATGCGCTGAAGGCCAATACCGACATTCGCGTGGCCGTCGCCCGGCTGGAAAAAGCCCGCGCCCAGTTGCGCGGCGCGCGTTCCGACAAGCTGCCGCAGACGACATTGAGCGGCTCGCCCAGCTATGGCCGGGCCTCCGCAGGCCAGACCCTGCCGGGAGCCGACCGCGAGAACTGGACCGTCGATGCGGGCCTCAACGTCGCCTATGAGCTCGACCTGTTCGGCCGCGTCAAGCGCAGCATCGAAGCGGCCAAGGGCGATCTCAGCGCAGCGGCGGGCGATGCCGACGCGGTGCGCGTGGCGGTGGTCGCCGACACGGTGCGCGCCTATGTCGACGCGACCAGCTCGGCCGAACGCCTGGCGGTCGCGCAGCAGACGGTGGCGCTGCTCGACCACAGCATCCGCATCACCAATGCCCGGTTCGAGGTGGGTCGCTCCGACCGGCTGGACGTAATCCGGGTGACGGCGCTGCGCGATCAGCAGGCGGCGACCATCCCCAGCCTGATCGCGGACCGGGATGGCGCCCTCTTCCGCCTTGCGACCCTCACCGGCCGCACGCCGCAGGAGCTGCCGGCCACTATCCGCGACCGGAAAACGACGCCTGGCCTCAGCCAGCCCATTCCGGTGGGGGACGGGCGCGCGCTGCTCGCCCGCCGTCCGGATGTGCGTGCCGCCGAGCAGCGGCTCGCTGCCGATACGGCGCGTATCGGCGTGGCGACGGCGGACCTCTATCCGCGCATCACACTGGGCGGATCGATCGGCACGACGGCGGTCGGCGGCGGCGATATATTCGGCGGCGGCCCGTTCCGCTGGCTGCTGGGGCCGCTCATCAACTGGGCCTTCCCCAACGGCCAAGCCAACCGCGCCCGTATCGACGCCGCCAGGGCCGACGCCGACGGTTCGCTCGCGAGCTTCGACGGCACGGTGCTGCGGGCGTTGGAGGAGACGGAAACGGCGCTGTCGGTCTATGCCCATGCGCTGGAGCGCCGCGACACGCTGAAGGCTGCCCGAGAAGCCGCCGACCGCGCCGCCCGCATCAGCCTCGCCCGCCAGCGCGAAGGGCAGATCGATTTCCTGACGGTGCTGGATGCGCAGCGGACGCTGGCGGCAGCGGAGAGCGATCTGGCGATGGCGAACCGCACAGTCGCCTTCGCTCAGGTCGATCTGTTCAAGGCGCTTGGGGGCGGGTGGACGACCAGCTAGAGCATGATCCGATCGGACTGGATCGGATCATGCTCTATTGGTCTTTTGTTTTCCGCGTTTTCCGAGCCAGCAGATGATGCCATCTGCTTCGAAAACGCTCTAGGCCGTAAACTCATCAATGGCACGCTCGAGGCGCCAAAATGGCGAACATATCGGGCCAAAATGCGCGCCGCGAAGGTTGGGCGCCTTTGCAAGCGCATTTTGGTTCGAGATGGAAGCCATTTTGGCGTCCCGCGGATTTGACCAAAAAGGCCCAGGCCGGCGTCGCGAGGGCTTTAAATATCGACATATTCCTGCGCCCTCTCTCCTTGTACTGGGCCTTTTTGCCTCAAACCTCGAACACGACATTGATGAGTTTACAGCCTAGAAGCGTGCCGACACCCGGCCATAATAGAAACCGCCGCTGAGCCCGAACGGAGCGAAATTGCCGTACGCGCCCGATCCGTCATAGGCGATCACGCCGTTGCGGTCCGGATAGGTGTCGAACAGGTTGTTGGCGCCGACCGACAAGGTCAGCCGCTCGCTGAGGTCATAGCCGATATCCAGATCGGCAATCCATTTCGCCCCAAATTTGCGGTCGCCGCTCGCGACATTGCTCGATTCCACATAACCGCCGAAGCGGGTCAGCCGCGCCAGCGCATGCAACGGCCCCAGCGACCAGTCGTTCGTCAGCACCAGCTTCGTGCGCGGCGTCGCGGCGACCAGATCGCGCTGCGCCTGCCGCCCGAACAGGGTGACGTTGAGCGAAGCGATTTCCGGCGGCGTGTCGATGACGTGGGTGATCTTTGTGCGGTTATAGCTATAGGCGGCATTCAGGCGGAAACTGCCAAGCCCGCCGGTGTGCAGCGTATATTCGGCCACGACGTCGACGCCGCGCGTCCGGGTGTCGATGGCGTTGGCGAAGAATTGCGCGCTGTCGACATCATTGATGCCGTTGCCGACCAGGATCGCGCGGATGGCCGACCCGCCGTTGGAGGCGGTGCCGAGGAATTCGGTCTTGACGATGCGGTCGTCCACCTTGATCTGATAGGCGTCGACCGTCAGGCGGAGCGGCCCGCGCTCGAAGGAAAGGCCCGCCGTGTAGTTGAGCGACTTTTCCGGCTTGAGCGGACTGGCGCCCAGCGCCTGGGCGGCGGCGCTGCCGACCGGCAGGAATTTCGACGTGGTGCTGACCCGTTCATTGCCGATGACCGTCGCCGTGTTCTGCGTTGTCGAAAAGCCGCCCTGCGCCAGCGAGGGCGCCCGGAAGCCGGTATTGACGCCGCCGCGAAGGGCAAGGCCGGGCGCGAATTCGTAACGGGTGGAAAATTTGCCCGAAACCGTGTCGCCCGCGCTGTCGTCATAATGTTCGAAGCGCCCGGCGACGCCCACGAACCAGCCCGGCGTCACGTCCGCCGACAGGTCGACATAGGCGGCAAGGTTGTTGCGGCTGAGCGTCGCCTCGTCCGCGGGGGAGGTTCCGGTGAAGGACACCAGCCCCGGCGAAGGCGATCGCCCGCCATAGGCGTTGCCGAACGGCGTTCCGTCGGCGGGGATCACATAGCCGCCATCGCGATAGCTGTCCGTTTCCCCAGCGCGGTTGCGGAACTTTTCCCAGCGATGCTCGAACCCGATCGCCACGTCCAGCGGCTGGGCGGTGCCGATATCGTAGCTGCGGGTGAATTCCAGATTGTTGACCCAAAGATCCTGTATCTGCTTGCCCATGAAAAAGCTTGTCGGGCTGGCGGGACCGAGCGAGGGATTGAGCGTGCCCACCGCCCCCAGCTTCACATGGTCGCGCCCATAGCTGGTGGAAAGATCGAACGACCATCCCGCCGTCAGATCGCCACGCAGGCCGACCGCCGACTGCCAATCCCATTCGCGAATGCGCCGCCGCGCCTGAAAGCCCGAAGGGTAGATGCCCGGCAGCGACGTCTGTCCCTGACCATTGGCCTGCCCCCCAAAGCCGGTCTTTGCCGGGACTATGGCCCCGCGCTTGTCGTCAATATCGCGATAGCTGAGGGTGGAGAAGCTGTAGGCGGTCAGCGCCGCGCCGACGGGCAGCTCCGCATTCACCGATCCGTTGACGATCTTGTCGCGGTTGGAGCGGCCATAACCACCTGCGATCAGATGATCGGCATTGGCCTCGCGCGGGTCGGGCGCGCCGTTCACCAACGGATAGACAAGGGGCACGGGTTCGGCCGAACTGTCGGCGCGGTCATGATATTTCCCCTCCACGGCAAGGCGGATGAACCCATCGCCACCGATGCGCGTGCCATAGCTCAGCCCCTGCTGCACCAGCGCGCCGCCCTTTTCGTAAAGCTGCCCGGCGGTGGCGGAGAAGGACCCGCCCTCCGGCGCGTCGTCCAGCAGGATGTTGATGACGCCGGAAATCGCGTCCGACCCATATTGGGCGGCGGCCCCGTCGCGCAGCACCTCGATCCGGCCGACCGCATTGGTCGGGATCAGGTCGATGTCGACCGGCGTGGAGCCGCCCGATATGCGCGAGAGATTGTTGATGAGCGCGGTCGTGTGCCGCCGCTTGCCGTTGACCAGCACCAGCAGATAGTCGCCCGACAGGCCCCGGATGGAAATGGGGCGCACGCTGGCCGACGTGCCGCCGCCGCCCAATGCCGGCATGGTGAGCGAGGGGATGATGTTGCCCAATATTTCCTTAAGGCCGGCGCGGCCGGTGGCCTGCAATTCCTGCGGGCTGATCACGTCGATCGGCACCGGGCTGTCGGCCACCGTCCGTCCCCCGCCACGGCGCGTGCCGGTGACGACGATCGCCGATCCGGCCTCCGCATCGTCGGCAGCGGCGGACGGCGCCGCGCCAGGCTCCTGCGCCAAGGCATAGGACGGTAGGACAGCGCCGGATAGGGCGGCGCCGGCGAGCAGCAGGCTTTTCATCGGAATTCCTTCGAATGGAAAAAAGGGGTTCAGTCCCGCCGGGCCAGGGTGGTGGCGTTGAAGGAGGGATCGTAAGCGCCGCGAATGTCGGGCAGCGCGGGGATGATGCCGGCGCGGCGGTAGCGGGCGAAGATTTCGGCCTGTTCACGAACCAGCGCATCGTCGATCGGCTCTGCCGTGCCGATATAGGCGGCGATGGAAAAGCGGGCCACCTTGAAGGGCAGGCCCGTCTCCTGCGCCAGCGTTCGCGCATAAGCGTCGGGATGCGCCGCGGCCCAGCGCCGCGCCCGGTTCAGCCGCGCAAGGAAATCGCCCAGCACCGCCCTCTTGCCCTGGATCGCTGCATCCGATGCCGCGAAGAAACCGGCCTGGGTGGGCAAGCTGCTGGCGTCGCTCAGCACCCGGTCGCCATTTTCCATGACCGCGATGCCGACATAGCTGCCCCAGGTCGACCAGGCGTCGATCGCGCCGCTTTCCAGCGCAGCCTTGGCAGCGCCGTTGTCGAGATAGGTCCAGCGGACATCGGACGGCGCGAGCCCGGCCTTCTCGATCAGGCGGAGCGCCAGATCCTGCCCGGCGGACCCCCGGACAGTGGCAAGCCGGTGTCCCTTGAGATCCGCCAGGGACCGGATCGGGGAGTCCTTCGGCACGACGATGGCGGATGCGCGGCCGACATTCGCGCCCTGAGGACGATAAGCGAAGACCGCCTTGATCTTCGCGCCGCCCGCATAGGCAAAGGCGAAGGGCGGTCCGCCCACGCCGCCGACATCGATCGCCCCAGCGCCCAACGCCTCCAGCAAGGGAGAGGCGGCCGGAAACTGCGCCCATTCGATTCGGTAGGGCACATCGTCCAGTTCCCCGGCTGCGCGCATCAACGCCTGGGCACCGCCGCGCTGATCTCCGATCTTCAGAACCGGGCGGACCTGATCGGCCCCGCCCCGCTGGCGAAACGAGACGAGACCGATCGCCACCGCCGCGATCAGGGCGGCAAGGACGATCCAGGGAAGAACCCTGCGCCGGGAGGAGGGATTGCGCGTCATGGCGTCTCCGCGACCGGCGGCGGCAGGCGCCGCCACCGGCCAGTCAGGGATCAGAGGTTCGTGTAGAGCGGCTCGTCCGCGATCAGGATGCGTTCAAGGACGCGCGGGAAATCGCCATAGTTGCGCACCGCATAATGGACCGCGGCCCGATTGTCCCAGAAGGCGACCGAATTGGGACGCCAGGAAAAGCGCACCTGATATTCGGGCCGCTTATACTGCCGGACGATCTCCTCCAGCAATTCGCGGCTCTCGGCCAGCTCCACGCCCAATATCTGGGGCCGCTGGGTATAGTTGACCCAGAGGATCTTTTGGCCGGTTTCGCGATGGGTGCGCACGACAGGATGCGCGACGATCGGATAGTCATGCCCGGCGCCGGTCAGCGCCTCCCGGAAGTCATGGGTGACATGCAGGCCTTCCAGTCGCGCCTTCACATCATCGGACAGGCCCTGATAGGCGAGATGGGCGTCGACCCAGATGGTGTCCCCGCCGACATCGGGCAGAGTGACGGCGCGCAACACCGCGCCCCAGGTCGGCACCAGCCGCCAGCTCGTGTCGCTGTGATAGCCGTCGCCCGGCTTCACGTCGCGATGGATGCGCTTTTCATATTTGGCCGCATCGGCTGCCGCGATCTTGTGGATCGGCGCGATCTTGGGATCGGCGGTGGTGCTGGGATGGGTATAGAGCGGACCGAAGGCACCGGCGAAGGCGGCATGCTGATCGTTGGTGAGCGGCTGGTCGCGGAAGAATATGACCTTGTAGCGCAACAGCGCGGCGCGGATGGCGTCGCGCTGTTCCGGGGAAAGCGGCTTGCTGAGATCAACGCCGTCGATTTCGGCGCCGATGGTCGGTTGCAGGGGGCGGACGCCGATGATCCCGTCGGCACGGTCCAGAATATCTGCTGCTGCTGAGGACATATCATCACCTCTCAAGTCGCCGGACAATTCCGCGACGCATTATTGCTAGGGGAGGAATGCGCGGTGCGGTTATGACGATTGGGCAGCGTCGCTTTGAATATCCGAATATTATTGGCGATGCTCATCTATGGAGAAGATTGGATCACACGCTGCCGATCCCTGTTCAGGATCGATTTCCATCGATCCTGTTCCAATGCTTCATAATCGTCGCAGTAGAGACAATAATATTCAATCTCCAAGGCCTATATATGGACAAGGAGGCGTGCCGCCGCACCCCGATCAGGAGCGCGAGCCTGGCTGATCCGTCCTCCGAGTCACGCGCGATGGTTTTGCAAAATCCATAAATGACCGACCATTACGCATTGGTCGGTGCGCATTCCGGCGCTTAATCCCCTTTTTGCAACTCATTCAGCGAGACATGGATCATGCCCCAACAGCGTCATATCAAGCTCGGCTTCATCCTGCACGGCGTCGGCCGCACCTGGAACGACTGGCGGCATCCCGGCCGCGACGTGAACGCCAGCACCAGCCTGGCCTATTATCAGAAGCAGGCCGCCACGGCGGAGCGCGGCAAGTTCGACTTCCTTTTCGTCGCGGACAGCCTGTCGATCACAGAAAAGTCCAGCCCGCATTATCTCAATCGCTTCGAACCCATCACCATCCTTTCCGCGCTGGCAGCGACGACCTCCCGCATCGGGCTGGTGGCGACGCTGACCGTCAGCTATTCTGAGCCGTTCAACGTCGCCCGCCAGTTCGCCTCGCTCGACCATCTGAGCGGCGGCCGGGCAGGATGGAACATCGTGACGTCCTGGCTGGGCGACACGGCGGCCAATTTCAGCAAGACCGAACATCCGCCCCATGCCGTGCGCTACCGTATCGCCGGGGAATATCTCGACGTGGTCCAGGGCCTGTGGGATAGCTGGGAAGACGGCGCTCATGTCGCGGACAAGGAGAGTGGCCAGTTCGTCGATCCCGATCGGCTCCACCGGCTGGACCATAAGGGCGAATTCTTCCAGGTGCGCGGCCCGCTCAACATCAAGCGGACGCCGCAGGGCCAGCCGGTCATCTTCCAGGCGGGCGCATCGGACGACGGACGCAATTTCGCGGCGAAGCGGGCGGAGGTCATCTTCACCCATGCCGAAGACGAGGAAGCCGGTCAGGCCTATTATGCCGACGTGAAAGCGCGGGCCAAGGGCTTCGGCCGCGATCCGCACCAGCTTTTCATCCTGCCGGGCATCTCGCCCATCGTGGGCGATACGGACGAGGATGCCGAGGCCCGCTATCGCGAACTGGCGGCGCTGGAATCGATCGACACTGGTCTCGGCTTCCTGTCGCGGACCTTCAACGATCATGATTTCCGCCAATATGATCTGGATGCGCCCTTTCCCGACGTCGAACATATCGGCCTCAACAGCCAACAGAGCGGGACGCTGCGCATATTGGCGCAAGTGCGCGCCGAAAATCTGACGCTGCGACAAGTGGCGGAGCGGCTGGCGACCCCGCGCGGCGTCTTTGTGGGCGCGCCGGAAACCGTGGCGGATCGCTTGCAGCAATGGTTCGAAAACGGCGCCGCCGACGGTTTCGTCGTCTTCGAGCCGCTTCCCGGACAGCTCGACCTGTTCGTCGAAAAGGTGATCCCGATCCTTCAGGCGCGCGGCCTGTTCCGCACCGACTATGAAGGGACGACCTTCCGCGAGCATCTGGGCCTCGCCCAGCCGGACAACCGCTACAGCAACAAGGCGACGGAGAAGAACGCGGCCTGATCGATGGACCAAAGCCGGTGGAATATATTCGCCACCGGCCCATCCATGACGAAAACGTGATCGCAGGCGACGAGCGACATCAAGGCCGCGATCAGGAGCAATGCGGAAGGGCGAGCCTCAGCGCATGATATGGCGAATATTATGAGGCGATGAACGCGACATCAGTTCCTCTGTAACGCCGAACGAAGCTGTTCACATAACCGTTCATGGCATTTTCGCCTGGGAATCGGAAGGGTCAGATGCGGCGCCTTTCCGTGCTTTATGCTTCGCAAGCAATCCGTCCAGTTCCGCTATTCGGATGCGCTGCGGAGTATCCTTTGCAAGACCTTTCAACCTGCATTCGGCCCATAGGCTTCGGCGTTCCGATTCCAACGCTTTCTGATACAAATCGGCCATGCGTTCTCCAGAATCCGGGTGGATGCTCAAAGGTTCGGCTGTGGATCGACAGCCGGCTTGGGCAAATGGTCTCAGGTCGTGCTGCCGCCGGGCGTGCCGATCACGGCAAGCCGTTCGGCACGCCAGCGTTGATTATTTGCGAGCTTTGCGCGCAGCGTAGCGAGCATCCCGCGCAGCCTTCATTTCAGCGGCGCTGGCGGGCTTCAGCCTGGCAGCCTTGAGCGCTGCCGCAGCGGCGGCGGCGGCTTGTTTTTCGGCTTCCGCCGCCTGCTCGGCTGCTTTGCGTTCCGCCTTTTGCGCTTTGGCTAAAGCGGCGGCCTCAGCCTTGGCCGCCCGCTCGATTGCAATTGCCCGTTCCTTCGCTTCGCGTGCCTGGCGCCGTTCCGCCATCAGCGCCTCGTCGACGGGTGGCTTGGCTCTCAGTGCATCCAGGGCCTTTTGTTTGGCCGATCCCGCTGCGGCAATACGCTCTTGAAACGATGGAGCTTTATAGGAAGACAATGTTTATCCTTGAACGTTCAATATCAATGACGCGTCGTGGCGCAACCGCAACAGTCGTTTAGCGGCGCCGGACCATTAACAAAGAACCTCCCCGATCTCAAGGTCGCGATCCGCAGGGGCCGCGCAACGGCCCTCAGCGCGGATCACAAAATGCGCGCGAAACCGGCGACGCCGTGGCGTTTGCCCGAAGCGAAAGATGATGCCTCAACAAGCGGCGGCTGCGGCGTTCCCATCCCTGCGAAAATGGCTTCGATATTGCGGACGCACAGCGCTACGCTTTCATCGGCCAGCATATACCAGACCTGCTTGGCTTCCTTGCGAGTCTGCACGAGTTCGGAACGGCGCAGTTCGCCCAATTGCTGGCTAAGCGCAGGCTGCACCAGCCCGGTGATCTCGGCAATCTCACCGACATTGCGTTCGCCGCGCAGCAGGCAGGACAGGATCATCAGCCGTTGCGGCTGCGCAAAGACCCTGATCTTTTCCGCTGCGACTCCCGCAGCATCGCGATCCTCGTAGAGCGCCTTCATGCGCGATCCCCGAAACGGCAGAACCAATCCTGACCGCCGTCCGCCTGCTCCGCCACGGGAAGCAGCAACCGCTGGCCATCGTCCCAGCCTTCCGGCGTCAGCACATCTGCGCCATCGACGCGCTGCAATGCGCGCAGCAGGCGAAGCATCTCCTCGACAGAGCGGCCGACATTATGTGGATAGCAGGTCGTCGCGCGAATGATCCCCTGGGGATCGATGAAGAAGGTGGAGCGCATGGCCATGCTGTCGGAAGCCGCGTCGTCGATCATGCCATAGGCGCGACCCACCGCCATGCTCGGATCCTCGATGATCGGGAAGCCGACGTCGACGCCGAACAGGTCCCTGAGGGCGCGCACCCAGGCAAGATGGGCATAGAGGCTATCCACCGAGAGGCCCACCAGCTTGCAGTTCAACGAATCGAAAGCCGGCTGACGACGGGCCAGTTCGGCAAATTCCGTACTGCATACCGGCGTGAAATCCGCCGGGTGGGAGAAGAAGATCACCCACTGTCCGCGCAGGGACGAGAGCCGGAAATCCCCCTTTGTGGAACGGGCCTGAAAATCGGGCGCATGATTGCCGATCCGAACCGCACCGGCTGTCTTCATCGTCTCAACGTCCATGGCGCATTCCCAGCAATCGCCTTCCACATATGGCAAGCCATTGACGATTTCAAAATATATAAATACATAGTTTTTGTAAATATGAAATCTAAGGAGAGTCGCATGTCGGACGATGCACTCGCCAAGGCTGCCGCGCAAATTACTGCCGCGCAGAAGGGCCTGCCCATCATCAAGGCATTTTTCGATGCGCCGACCTTTACGGTCACTTATGTCGTGCATGATCCAGAGACGCGCCAGGCGGCCATCATCGACAGCGTACTTACCTATGACCCGGCGTCCGGCCGGACGGCATTCGAGGCCGCCGATCCGGTAATCGCCCATGTCGCCGCGCAGGGATTGGCCGTCGACTGGCAACTGGAAACCCACGCCCATGCCGACCATCTGTCGGCTGCGCCCTATCTTCAGCAGAAGCTGGGCGGCAAGATCGCCATCGGGGCGCGCATCTGCGAAGTCCAGCACAGTTTCGGCAAGCTCTTCAACGCGGGTACCGAATTTGCACGCGATGGCTCCGACTTCGACCATCTCTGGGCCGATGGCGACGATTTCCAGATCGGCAACCTCTCCGTCACGGTGCTGCATGTGCCGGGCCACACTCCAGCCTGCGTCGCCTATGTGATCGGCGATGCCGTCTTCGTGGGCGATACCATGTTCATGCCGGACTACGGCACCGCGCGGACCGACTTCCCCGGCGGCGACGCCCGCACGCTGTTCCGGTCGCTGCACCGTCTTTTCGACCTGCCGCCCCAGACGCGCCTGTTCATGTGCCACGACTATCTGCCCGAAAGTCGCGATCATCATGCCTGGGAAACGACCGTGGCCGAGCAGCGCCGGGCGAATGTTCACGCTCATGACGGGATCGGCGAAGACGAATTCGTGAGCATGCGCGAAGGCCGCGACCGCACGCTCGCCATGCCGCGGCTCATCCTGCCCTCGATGCAGGTCAACATGCGCGCCGGCCATCTGCCGCCCGCCGAGGACAACGGCGTCGTCTATCTCAAAATTCCGGTGAACCAGCTATGATCGCCGCCGCCTTTCCTTATGCGCAGCCCGGCGCCGGGCTGATCGGCGGGCTCATGATCGGCCTGGCCGCCGCGATCATGCTGCTGGGCCTGGGCCGGATCGCCGGGGTGAGCGGCCTCGCCGCGCGCGCGACCGGCATCGCAAAAGGCGGGACTCCGCGCGGGATCGCGATTGCCTTCATCCTGGGCTTGCCTCTTGGCGCGTTCATCGTCGCATCTCTGACTGGCGGCGTCCCCGCGACCTTTCCCCCGCCGGCCCTGCTCGTCATCGCCGGGCTGATCGTCGGGTTCGGCACGAGACTGGGCTCCGGTTGCACCAGCGGTCACGGCGTATGCGGACTGTCTCGCCTGTCGCGCCGATCGATGCTGGCGACCGGGCTGTTCATCGCCAGCGGCTTTGCGACCGTGGCGGCGATGCGCCTTGCGGGAGCGCTGTGATGCGGATCGTCATTGCCCTGCTGTCAGGCATGCTGTTCGGGGCCGGACTCGCCATTTCCGGCATGGCCGATCCGGCGCGGGTTCGCGCCTTCCTGGACCTCTTCGGCCGCTGGGATCCCACCCTGGCTTTCGTCATGGGGGGCGCGATCGTTCCGATGTCTCTCGCCTGGCTGATCCAGAAGCGGCTCGGAAAGCCGCTTGCGGACGCGGCGTTCAACCTGCCTGAAACGCGCAGCCTGGATGGCAAACTGGCGCTCGGCGCAGTGTTGTTCGGCATCGGATGGGGCGTCGGCGGCCTGTGCCCCGGTCCGGCAATAGCCAGTCTCGCGCTCGCCCCTGCAGCTGTCGCTCCCTTCGTTCTGGCCATGCTCGTCGGCATGGCTCTGCACCGCCTCGCGACACGATAGTCACGCGATCCTGCGATGCCGACAAGGAGCATCCCCATGAACATCGAGCTGTTGACGCCCCGCCTTTCCGTGTTCCCTCAACGGCTTCCGCAGGATATGCATGAGATCGCGCAGGCTGGATTGTCGAGGCGGGAAGATCGCGCTCGCAGAGTTCGGCTATGGCGGGAAGCTGCTGCCGAGCTTCCCTGAACGACGGCTGGTCGCACATCGCTTATGAGGTGCAGGGATGGCCAAGCAGGCCAATATGCTCGTCGCACGGCGCCATGTTCGGCATCCGCCACGATACCTCACGCACGTTGACGGTTTCGGCCGGAGACGTCAGCATCAACGATATCGGCACCCGGTTCGATGTGCGGCAACAGGACCATGCGGTGCGCGCCGCCGAGGGTAAGGTCCAGGTCTGCGCCGTTATGCCAGGGTCACGGTTGAGGTGCCGGCTGCATTGCGGGCCCGGCGGTTTCGGGGACGCTGACTGTCGACGATGGCGCGAAGGCGTTGCACGATCTGGCGCGCTCATGGGTCTGCGTCCGGGCCGCCATGCTGGCGCCTGGAAAGCGCTGAAGCGTCCGGATCAGCCAAGCCCTATCGCGCCCAGTTCCCGCGCTACGCGGCGCAGCGGCGGAAGGAAACGAGAGCGCAGTTCCCCCAAGGTCACGCGTGCCGCCTGGGTGCCGACGTTGACGGCGGCGACCACGCGCCCGCCGCTCATCACCGGGACGGCGATCGACCGCAGACCGATTTCCAGTTCCTGATCGTTGATCGCATAGCCTTCCTCCGCGACATGCGCGAACAGCGCGAGCAGATCGTTCGGCTGCGTCCGGGTTTTTGCCGTCCGGGCGATGAGTTCGGCACGGCGCATATAAGCCTGCTGTGCCTCGCGAGGCTGGGCGGCCAACAGCACCTTGCCCATCGACGTGCAATAGAGCGGTAGCCGGCTGCCCGCCCTCAGTGCGATCGACATGATCCGGGAGACCTCGGCGCGGGCGATGTAATGAACCTCATCCTCTTCGATCACCCCGAGCGAACAACTTTCATGCAGTTCGTCGCGGAGCTGATCGAGCAGGGGCTGGGCGCGAAGCGTGAGCGTGTTGGACGAAAGATAGGCATAACCGAGCGACAGCACTTTGGGGCGCAGCGCATAGTTCGCTTCATCCCGCACCGCATAGCCAAGACGCACCAGCGTATGCAGGCAGCGCTTCACCGCCGGTCGGCTGATGCCAGTCAGCCGACTGGCCTGCGCGATCGTCATGGGCCGCTGCGCATCGGCAAAGCAGCGCAGCACCGCGAGCCCCCGCGCCAGCGAGGTCATGAATTCGGGATCGCCATCCGCCTCGACCAGTCCGAAATCCTGCATCGCTCCGCATCCTTTAACCGATAATCGGACAGTATACCGTTTATCGGTTGACGCAACCCATGTTCGGACGGAGACGGCTTTTCGAGTTTTTTTGGGTTGGAAGGAGAGTCGGGATGATCGGGAAGACGGTTTCCGGGAGAACGGGACTATGATCGAAGCCTTTATCTGCGACGCCGCACGCACGCCCATCGGCCGCTATGGCGGCATCCTTGCCAAGGTCCGCGCAGACGATCTCGGCGCGTTGCCGATGAAGACGCTCATCGAACGCAACCCGAGGCTCGATCCGGCCGCGGTCGAGGAGGTCTTCTATGGCTGCGCCAACCAGTCCGGCGAAGATAATCGCAACGTCGCGCGGATGAGCCTCCTGCTCGCCGGACTCCCCCACACGGTACCCGGCGTGACGCTCAACCGGCTCTGCGCCTCCGGCCTCGAAGCAGTCGGCGCGGCGGCGCGCGCAATCCGCTCGAACGAAATGGCGCTGGCGATCGCGGGCGGCGTGGAGAGCATGACGCGGGCCCCCTTCGTGATGGAGAAGGCCGACGGCCCGTTCAGCCGCAACCAGAAGATCGAGGATACGACAATGGGCTGGCGCTTCGTCAACCCGGTTCTCGACGCGCTCTACGGCACGGAATCCATGCCGCGTACCGGCGAGAATGTCGCCCAGGACCATAAGATCAGCCGCGCCGACCAGGATGCATTCGCATTACGCAGCCAGACCCGAGCGATTGCCGCGCAGCAAAACGGCTTCCACGCCGAGGAGATCATCCCCGTCGCCGTGCCCGGCAAGAAGAAAGGCGAAACGATCGACGTTTCCGTCGACGAGCATCCCCGCGTCGACACCACGATCGAGGTTCTTCAAAAGCTCAAGCCCCTGTTCGGCCCGGACGGCACCGTCACGGCCGGCAACGCGTCCGGCATCAACGATGGTGCCGCCGCGATGATCGTGGCGAGCGAGGCGGCGGTGAAGGCGCATGGCCTTGCGCCCCGCGCGCGTATCCTGGGGCTCGCCTCGGCTGGGGTCGAACCGCGGGTGATGGGCATCGGCCCAGTGCCGGCGACGCGAAAGCTGATGGAGCGTCTGGGCCTCAGGATCGACGATTTCGACGCCATCGAACTCAACGAAGCCTTTGCCAGCCAGAGCCTGGCTGTCATGCGCGCGCTCGGCCTCGCGGACGACGCCGCGCATGTCAACGCCAATGGCGGCGCTATCGCGCTAGGTCATCCACTCGGCATGTCCGGCGCGCGTATCGCGATGACGCTCGTGCACCAACTTGAGCGGACGGGCGGCAGGCGCGGCCTGGCCACGCTTTGCATCGGCGTTGGCATGGGTGTCGCGCTTGCGGTGGAAAGGGTCTGACCGACCCTTTCCGGGCGGCTATCCGTCGCCGGATGTCAATCCGATCTCTGGAAGCGAGAAAATGGCGACGGGCGGAGGGTCGCCCTCGAAGCGGCGAATGTCGATCAGCGCGTCGCAACACCCGTTCCGCCAGGAAAGCGGCGCCATTTCGTCAGTCGCGATGCTGGTCGATATGGTGCAGGACCGTGTCCGCTTCCGGCCTGTCCAGCCAGTCGGGGCTGACCTGCAACCAGCGCACGACGCGTCCGGCGCCCACGAGCAGGAAAGCGGGCTGGGGCAATTCCCAACTGCCCGTGCCGGTCACTTCACCGACCCAGCCCGACGGCGGCGGCGACGGACGGTCATCAGGCTGGAAGCCGATATGCAGCAACCGCGCCAGACCATTGCCGGCATCGGTCGCGACATGGAAGGGCAGATCATGCCGCGCCTTGATTTCGCGCAGGAGACCGGGCGGCTGCGGACTCAATGCCACCAATGGGATGCCCCGCTGTTTCAGGGCGGGAAACAGAGCTTCCGCGTAATAGGGCAAGGCGATGTTGCAGGCTGGACAACCCGCAAAGCGAAAAAAGACGAACAGCGCCACGCCATCGGCGGTGAGTTCGTCCAAACTTAGCGTGTCGCCGTCCACCTCCACGAAGGACAAGGGCGGCAGCACCGTGCCGGGCTGGGCCACGGCGGCGGGATCGAAACGCTCCAGCAATTGACTGCGTTGCCGCGCATTCCCCTCAAGCTGAGCCGGGGACCAGTTCCTCTCGCGCTCCGCCTGCAAGGCGGCATAGCGGGACTTGAGCACTTCGTTGACTGTCGTGGCCATGGTGATCTCCTTCGCCGTGCAAGCCCCTTTTGGCGACGGCCACCTCCCTCCGCCAATGAGACTTGCCGCTTCAATCACGAAGAATGATCATAGATCCATTTTTCGAGCCCATGTAAGCGTCTGAGTTTTCTGTTGAATCCTAAAATTCAGGCCTGATGCCAGTGGCTTAAGCGATTCGTTTAAAAGAGGAAGCTGGACCCGGCCAGCCCTGGTTAGACCGGGTTTGTCACCTCGGCACTTTGCGCCGCCGAACCTGACTTCAAGAAAGGACCGATCCTCCGCGCTCAATACAACCAAGTCCGCTTGTCGGCCCTTCATCCGTAAGGTCTCTGCTATCCAATGATGCTACTTCAATTTCAAGTGACTAGCCGAAAAGCTCAATCATCCAGCTTATCTTTATATCCTTTGGCCATAGCTAAAGTGATAAACAAAATGCCCCAATGGCAATTTACGGAGACTAATGCATACTATGAAGAGTTAGAGGAGATTACCATGTATCGCTTCGTAACAGAGTCGGTTCAATTAACCGATCGCGAGACAGAAGTCCTGGGCTTTATCGCCTTGGGTCTCTCGGCCAAGGAAGTGGCCCTGAAATTGTCAATTTCGCCCTGCACGGTCGAACGGCACATCGAGAATGCGCGGCTTAAGACTCGGACGCGCAATCGCACGCACATGATAGCCTACACGCTACGTCGCGGGATGCTGCCGTAGTTCCGCACGCCCATGTCTATCTGAAGCCAGGCGCTCGGCGGGCGCCGATGGGACGTGACAGCGCCCTCCAGAGTGCCGGTGAAGGGGATTGCCTTTGAGGGTCACGCGTTCGGCTACCGTCGGCTGCCGGCTGCTTGCCACGCAATCGCGGTGAGAATATTCGTCCGAGCGGGGACATGCCCCCACTGACAATGACGACTTGCACGACACCCATTGCTCGCAACATCCGAACCCGGTTGGACAAGCGACGTCCAGGCGCTGCGTCAGATCCACGAACGACCGATGGCCGAGGCAAGGCGCCTATATCTCTCGGCCTATAACCTTCTAAGTAGAATGGGTTAGATTGGGGAGTAGATTAACCGGACTACGCCCCCAATTAAAACTTGCTAATCTAACCGTCATCTTCTTGTCACAATAGTCAATGGACCAGGGGGCTGCCGGACGGCATACCATGACCGAAACTCGCTCGATCGCTGTCGTTGCGGAACGACATATATTTTATAATGCCGGTCTGGCAGCGATGCTCCAGCGAGAAGTTGGGTTCGCCAAGGTCATTAGAGTTCATGACTACGATAGCCTTGCTGAAATACTGTCTATCGAATGTTCAGTTGATTTCCTCGCCCTCGACTTCAACTTGCCTGGGTCTTCGGGACTGGCCACGATACGCGAAATTCACGAGAAACATCCCGCAATGCGCATGGCGGTCTTTTCCGATCGGACAGATCTGCGCGAGGTGCTGTCGATTATTTCGGCCGGCGCGCACGGCTTTATCCCCAAGCAGATCGGAAACGGCGCGGAACTGCTCCGAGCGCTGCAAACCGTGGACGCGGGCATCTTTGTTCCGTCCGAACTGATCGAGCCACAGCGCTTGCGGGACGATGAGAACGAGGACGACGAGTTCATCAACCTTGAGGCGCTTGCCGGGCTGACAGAGCGGGAGCAGCAAGTAATCAGGCTCCTCTTGGCAGGTCATACCAACAAGGTGATAGCGCGCGAACTCGGGATTTCGCCGAGCACCGTCAAGGTGCATGTTCATGCGGCATTTCGCACACTTGGGGTCCACAGCCGTCTCGCCGCCTTGGCAGCGCTTCGCGTGACGGGGCGCACGGCAACCGTCGCCTGATCGACAGGATTATCCGCCATGCTGTTTCTTCGAACGCACGAAGCGGCCAGCTGGAGCGGCTTCAAACCCGCTCTCACGCCCTGCCCGGCACAGGAATCCCCGGTTCGGCCCCTCAATATCGTCCACGTCATCACCCGCCTTGTTCTTGGCGGTGCGGAGGAGAATACGATCGCAACCTGCCTTCATCAGGCGGCATGCGGCCACCGGGTGACGTTGATCCATGGTCCCGGCGCCAACCCGATCTGGACCAATCGCATCGGCGACCGTATCCGACTTATCAGCATGGACGCCCTCGTCCACCCTATAAGCCCTCTTGCAGACCTTGTAGCAATACGTGACTTGCGCCAGCTCTACCGACAACTTCAGCCGGACGTTGTTCACACGCACGAGAGCAAGGCTGGGATCGTCGGCAGGGTGGCCGCGGCCGCTGCCCGAGTACCGCTGATTGTGCACACCATCCACATCGCCCCGTTTGTCGCGGTGAGCGGCGGACAACGTCTTCTCTATGTCGATGTGGAGCGGGCCTGCGCGCGGATCACCCACCTGCTGATCGCCGTCAGTCGCGGGATGCAGCAGGCCTATCTCGATGCGGGGATCGGCGGATGTGTGCCAATTCAGGTGATCCACAGCGGAATGCCGCTCGATCGCTTCACTTCCGCAGTCCCTCCTTCCGACTGGCGAAGCCGCATCGGGGGTTGGAATGGAAAGGAACGGCCGCGCTTCATTCTCAAGATAGCCGCGTTTGAGGAACGGAAGCGCCAACTGCAATTGCTGCGCGCAATGGCGGAAGGCCTCCGCGAGCGTAGTAATGCATGCCTGCTTTTTGCCGGCGAGGGACCGGAACGCCTCCGGTGCGAGGAGGAGGCCCGTATCCTCGGCATCGCGGACAAGGTCCGCTTCCTTGGCCACGATCCGGCGCCGTGGGAACTGATCGCGCTCACCGACCTGTGCGTCCATTCGGCCGAGCGAGAGGGGTTGCCGCGCACGGCAGTTCAGTCGATCGCCGGGGGCAAGCCGCTAGTGATAGCGCGGCTGCCAGGGATCGAGGAGATCGTTGCAGACAATATCAACGGGATCATCACCGATGCCGATGACCTCGCCATGACTGCGACACAGATATTCGCACTGTTGGACTCGCCTGATCGCCTTGCCCGACTGCAGAACGGCGCCCGATCAACAGACGTTTCATCCTGGCGTGAGGAGATGATGGGAGAACGGATCGACCGCGCCTATGCCAGTGCGTTGACGGGGAATGCTGAACAGCATCTGCCGATCACGACGATCGAGTTCCTCGGGCTTCCGGGATCGGGCAAGACTACGGTCGCACGTAAACTCCTCTGCCTATTACGGGAGCAGCGGGCGCCGGTGCGCTTTAGCCGCGATGCGATGGGCGATGAACTGCCCTTCCTGCGCAGGTCGCTACGACGCCTCGCCCTGCTCGCCTCGGCCTTTCTTCGCAGCCCCCGCGCCATCTTCTTCGTGTCGCGGGGACTGACCCCGCATAAGCGTGGCGGCAAGGATGCCGCGAAGACCCGATGGAACTTCCTGTCGGTGCTAGCAATGCAGTTGCGACAAAGACGTAACGGTCTGCTGATCGCGGACCAGGGACTGGCGCAGGCTATCTGGACCGCACGCATCCACCACGGGCAAGATGCAGCCCCGGCCGAACAGGTGTTCGATCAACTAAACGGCTGGATAGGCGAGACCCTCTTCATCCATGTCGAGGCCCCTACCGCCGTTGCACGGCGACGGCTTGCGCAGCGGCGGAGGCACACGTCGCGTTTCCAAAATGCGGAATCCATCGCGGACCTCTCTCTCTGGGCGCGCGGTGAGGAGGTCATCGAGCATATCGCCGACGAGATCGAAGGAGAACTCAAGCGCCGACACCTTTCCGGCCGGCTGCTTCGCATTTCGAGCGACGGCGGCGACACTCCGCTGGACCGCGCAAAACATATCAGTGACCATCTCTCCCAGCTCGAGCGCAACGATCGTAATGCGGTGAGATCATAGCCCAACCCGGCCCGTGCCCTTGGCGCGTTTCTCAGATCGGCTGGGCAGCCGCCTCCGGGGTCAAACCGGCGCGTTTCGCGCGGGGCATCCATCCCGAGGTCGACAGCTGACCAACCGGGCGCACGACCAAACTCAAGGGCGTTCGCGCGACCGGACTCAGGGGCGGCGCCGTAAAATAAGCGCCCAGATACATGATCCAGAACAGGAATGCCGTCGTCGGCGAGAAGGAATCGCTGAGCTGGTTCCCGATCAGGTAAAAGATTGCGCCCAGATACATGCCGGCCACGATTGTATCAGACGCCCGATCGACCTGCCCCTTGGGCAAGGTGGAAAGGAGGAAGTTGGCGCTGCGGCTGACGGCACTCAGCACCAGTACGACCGCTGCCGCCAGGCCAAAGACGCCCATTCCACGGAAATAGTCGAGAAACATATTATGCGAATGAGCGTAGCGGTACACCCGTGTCCCCGCACCCTCCCCTAGCAGTGGATGGTCGAGGCCGATTTGGATCGACTCCTTCCACACCATGTCGCGCGTCTGCATGCTGGGAAATTCCCACATGCCATAGGTCAGAATGCTGTTCACTCGCCTGAAGAAATCCGGACTGGCCCAGCTCAGCACCCAGAGGGTCGAGGGCACGGCGAACGCGATCCCGCACAGAATGACACACAGCTTGAACAGCGTCTTGTCCAGGCTGCCGCTGCGACTTCCATGATAGAGCCAGATCAGCGCCGCCGAGACGAACCCGAGTGCCAGTGCGGTCTTGGTCCCGCTCATGAAGATCGCGGTAGCCAGAACCAGAAGCATAATCGTGCACAACAGGCGAAGAATGGCTGTCCGGGCGTTCAGCAGCAGCGCGATGGCCAGCGGCCAGACTGCCATGACCACGACACCCAACTGGTTTGGCTTTTCGAAAAAGGCGAGGAAGCGATAATCGCGCATGACGATCGAACGGCCCCAGCCAACCTGCGACAGCCCGATGGCGATGCCGAGGACCAGTACTCCCGAGAACAGCAGTGCGAAAATCATTCGACGCTGCAAGTGCGATGGCATCCGGGAAAGCAGGATCAGCGCGCAGATCGCATAGGCCATCGGCAGGATAACCCGAAATGCGCGTAGAGGCACCGGCGAAACCAACATGGACATGAAGGCCATGAACATGGCCAAGCAGACACAAAGCGCTTCCACCCACAGGCCGCGGCCATACCGGCCGCGCAACGCCCGCTGCAAACTTCCCCGCCATGCAGGCTGCGTCAAAGCCCAGAAAGCGAGGACGAACGGCATCGCGAAGGCAAAAGACAATTCGCCGACCATCAGCGGCCGGGGAAACCAGAGCGGCAGGAGGACCGCCACCATGACCAGGACGCTAAAGCCGCTCCCTGCGCGTGCCGGGGGGCCTGCAAGGATAGGCGCCGAGTTCTGCGGCGACCGCCAAGACAAGCCCCGTGCGCCTGGCGACATTGCCGTCACGCCTCCTTTTGCAACTGGCGAAGCGGATTCTCACCGGCGATCCCATCTTCATCCGAGGGATAATCATAGCGATATGCATAGCCATAACCGCCGGTATCCTTGGCCGGATCATATTTGCTGATGACCAATCCGATCTGGTCCGCCCCGGCATCATCAAGCCGTTTCAGAGCGATACGCACATCCGCCTTGGACGTTCGGTTGGCCTCGACGACGAATATCGTCGCATCCGCCATCCCGCTAATGCGCGGGGCATCAGCAAGCCCCAGCACCGGCGGGCCATCGAGGACTATCGCGTCATACAGACCAGCTGCTTCATCCAGCAGGGCCACGAACCGGCTGTTCGCCAGAAGCTGGGCCGGATTGACCGACGACCGGCCGCCGCGCGACAAAACCGAAAACCCGTGATGCTCGCAATATTGCACTGCATCCATGAGACCTTCACCGCTCCGCTTCGACAGCAGGTCGGTAAGGCCAAGATGGTTCGAAAGGCCAAGTAGCTTGTGAAGCGACCCGCGGCGCATGTCGCCATCGATGATCAGCACCTTCTTGCCAGTGGCGGCGAGACTCGAAGAAATCTTGACGGCAATGGTCGATTTGCCCTCGTTCGAACTGCTGCTGGTCAACAACAACACGCTATGCTGGGGAGTTTGGACGACAGGATTGAGCGCGAGGCAGATGGCGTGGTGCGCCTCTGTCACGGCGGACAGCGGATCATCCATCGCTTCCGCGATGCTCTCATCACCCTTGAGCAGCGGTATGACGCCCAGCAAAGGCGCACGGAAGTCGCTCTCCACGTCTGTCGGCCCGTGCACCTTGTCGTCCATCCGGGTACGGGCGAAGCCTGCTACGAGCGCCAGCGCGACACCGGCCAGACTCGCAAGCGCCATGTTCAACGCCGGCCGCGGGTAGGATGGCGACGACGGCATTTGCGCCCGGTCGATGATCGAGATTGGATTGGTCGTGTTCGCGACCTGCGTGCTCACCTCGTTATAACGCTGTAGCAGGGTGTTGTAGAGATTTCGGTTGGTATCCACCTCGCGCTTCAGGATATTGTAGCGCACGTCCTTGCCCTGCTCGGCGAAGGTCGCGGCCTTGAGCGCACTGACGCGGCCCCTGATCGCGGCCTCTTGCCCGGCCGCCACGCGGAATTGATTGCCGATGGAGGCGCGGACGCCCCCGGCGATGGCGCCGATCTGGCGATCCAGCTCGGCAATCTGCGCCTTGGCCTGGACGATCGCCGGATGATTGTCCTGACGACGTTCCCGCTCCTGCTGCAACGTCGCTTCCAACTCGGCACGCTGACGGGTCAGATTCTGGATCGCGGGGTTGCTGAGCACTTCTGGCAGGCTCATGGCTGGAGTAGCCGTTGCCTGCTCCCAGCGCTGCTGCGCCTGCATCCGGTTCGCCTGCGCCTGCGAATAAGCGCTATTGAGGTCGACCAGGCTCGCGGTGGTGATTGACCGCCGCTCTCCATCGCTGCCAGCTATTCCCGCTGCATTGCCGGCATCCACGAGTCCCGTGGACAGGGCGTAACTGACCAGATTGCTTTCCGACTTCTCGAGCCGCCCCTTGGTCTCACCGAGCTGCCGGTGAAGAAAGTTGCGCGAATAGGTGAAGGTGTCGAGCCGCCGTTGTAGCGTGTCGTTGATGAATGTCTCGGCGAAACTATTGGCGATACGCGCGGCACGCGCGGGGTCGTGACTGTCATATTGAATGGCGATGAGCCGGGTGTCACGCGGTGAAGACAGAGATAGTTTTTCCTGCAGTGCGCTCGCCACCTTTGCAGCGCGGGAATCGCCAGCCGGTTCATTCTCCAGTCCCGCTTCCCGAAGAAATTGCGCGTCGTTGACCAGATTCAATTGGTGCGCGACGTGCTGCGCAATGGAGCGGCTACCCAGCAGGTCGACCTGGGTCTGCAGCATCCTGGTGTTTTCCGAGCTCCCAGGATCGGGAGCGATATTCTCCGTGCCGAGAATCCGCGCCGTCTGCGGTTCGATCTGAATGGTTGCCTTCGCGGTATAGACCGGTTCGGGCAGCCAGATGCTTGCCGCGCCGATCACTAGCGCAACCAGCATGATGATGAGCATCAGCACGCGATTGCGCACCAACATCCACCAGAGAGCCTGGAGGTCGATTCCCCGCGTAGGGACACCTGGATCATAGTCGGCATAATATTGGATCAACCCGTCATCGTCCGCCCTGACCAGACGGTCGCTTTGGGGCCTCAGCGCAAGAGTCTTGCCGTGCATAGATATCCCCTGTCGCTAGAAGGGCCGGAACCGGAAGATGTTCAAAATCGGGAACCCGCTGGTGATATCACGCCACGCCCGCCGGCCTTCCGAATAGCCGACGATGACCACGTCATTGGACCTGATTTGGGGGTCGGGCGCCTGGCCGCTGCGAATCTGGCGGATATCGAAGACCGCGCCCTCCCGCTGTCCGTTGACCAGGCGGAACACGACCACGTCATTGAGCGCCGCATACTCCGTTTCGCCCTTCGCCAGTGAAAGTGCGCCGAGCAAAGTCGTCGGCCCTTCGATCGGATAAACACCCGGCTGGATGACCTCGCCTTGTACGGCGACCTTCTGCGACACCGGCTTGGCGACGACGACGGAAACCTGAGGATTCTTGAGATATTTCTGGCTGTAGCGGTCCGCAACTTCCTTCGCCAGTTCGCTGGCGGTCTTGCCGCTCGCCCGAACATCGCCGATCAGCGTCAGGTTGACATTGCCGAACGCGTCGACTGGCGCTGCCTTTGTTGAAAGATCCGGCTCCTGCAGCACGGTGATGTCAAGAGCGTCCAGCGGACCGATTCGGTATTCTGCGGGCGCGACATTGCTGATCGCCGCAGGAACGAGGTTGTATGCCGTTCCGCCGCTGGGCAGGCCAGCGCCTACATTATTGCTTGCGCAGGCAGCGACGCCGCTCAGCCCCGAAAGGATCAGCAAGAAACGATGGTTCATGCCGCCACACCTCACAATTTGAACTACGCGCAGCCGCCGCTTAGGCGCACGAACACGCAGGCGATCGGGCTTGAACCGCCCGCCGCAACCAAAGTTGTGCTCGCACGAGCATATTTAAACAATCTTCGCGAAGGTCTAGACCCCAAGGGCTAGCCCGAAATCAGAATTCAAAAGTCCAGACCAGACGTCCATCCTCATGATCCGCTTGGGCCATTCAGGTTTCCTTCGTTCCGTTTGATTTCTGCCGTTCTTGTGCGGCTGATCAAATGTGTCGGATGGCACCAGACGGTTGTTGGCAGATTTCGGCGCCGCGTCACATCATGACCGGCGATCGACGTTGCGCGGCCTATCGTCGGTCCGAAACCGACGATGCGCCTTTCTGTCGGAGAGTTGAGCATGGCTACTCGCATCGATGAAATGGCGCCAAGACCGCTGCAACGGACTCCGGCCACCGCAAATCTCACTGGCGCATCCGTGCCCCAGCTCACTGGTCTTGTTAGCGATGAGCCGCCTGTCGCGGCTAGGCGCATAGTCGAGCCCATGCCGCGACACGCCTCTGGGTTGGTGCTACAACGCTGCATGGATCTCACACTTGCGATGTTGTGTCTGCTAGTCCTGTGGCCGGTAATGCTCGCCGCCGCCATCCTGGTGCTGCTCAGCGGTCCTGGCCCTATCCTCTACAGTCAGCGCCGTTTCGGCCGCAACGGCAAGATTTTCCCCTGTTTCAAGTTCCGGACGATGCAGACCGATGCCGATCGGCGGCTTCGTGAACTCCTGGAGTCGTCGCCCGCCATCAGTGCAATCTGGAAGAGAGACCGAAAGATTCGCAACGATCCGCGCATCACTTATTTCGGTCACTTTCTTCGGCGCTATAGTATCGACGAGTTACCGCAACTTTTCAACGTGGTAAGGGGGGAGATGAGCATTGTCGGCCCGCGGCCTCTCGCCACAGACGAAGCACATTTTTACGCAGACGCGTTTAGCACTTATTGCTCTTTGAGGCCCGGCATCACCGGCCCATGGCAGGTCAGTGGCCGCAACCAGATTTCCTTCGAAGGCCGGGCGCAGCTCGATTGCGAATATGCGCGCACCAAATCCGTTGGCCAGGATGTTCGGATCATCCTGCGGACCATTCCGGTTGTTCTTCGTGGCACCGGGTACTGAACGCCTTGACCCTCGCTCGCGCACCTGCTCCGGAACGGCGATTGCAGTCGGAGAAGCGGCTGATACGCAAAGGCGTTGCCTGGAACGCGGTCGGGATGATGGTAGGCAAGGGCTCGAGCATTCTTGCCAAGGTGGGTCTTGCCCGGCTCCTGCTGCCGGAACATTTCGGCTTCTTCAACATGGTGCTGGTCTTCTCGGCTATCATTGCCATCGTCGCCGATCTTGGCTTTCGCCTCGGCCTGATTCAGCGTCAGCGAGATCACCGCACCAAATTGCTGTACGACAGCGCCTTCTGGCTGCTGCTCGTGACGGCGTTCGTGATGATCGCAATCATGTGGCTGATCGGCGTTCCATTTTTGGTCTGGTTCTATGGGGAACCGCGTCTAGCTCCCATCGCGCTGGCGATGAGCACCGCGATCGTGTTCCAAAACCTGCAGGTGGTGCCAGAAGCGCGGCTAGCGCGCAGCATGCGATTCAAGCAGATCGCCCTGGCCGATATCGCCGGCACGCTGGCCGGATGCGTCGCCGCCATCCTGCTTGCGCTTGCTGGCGCCAATGTGTGGAGTCTGGTGGCGCAGACGCTGGTTGCCGCCGCCTGCACATGCGCCGTCACCTTCGCGCTTTCTGGATGGTTTCCGCGCATCAGGATGAACCTGGCCATTCTTCGCGACCTCAGTTCCTATAGCAGATTTATCGTCGGTTCCCGTGTGCTGATCTCCTTTCAGCAGAACCTCGATTATCTGCTTATCGGCAAGCTTATCGGCGCTCACGCGCTCGGCATCTATTCAATCGCATTTCTGCTGACGGAAACGCTCCGGGGCAAGGCCTACTGGCTGGTCAGCAAAGCTGTTTTCCCGTTCTACAGCAGGGCGATCGGGCGGGATGCGGATATCCGCGCCGTCTATCTGGGAACGGTTCGGTATATGTCGGTAACCATATTTCCGGCAGCCACGGTGTTGATCCTGTTCGCGAACTACATTGTCCCAGCCTTGTTCACGCCCAAATGGAACGCTGCCATCGTCCCGATCCAGATCCTTGCAGCAGCAAGCATGGTCGTCGCTTCCGCAGGCACTCCGGGCGAAGTATTAAGGGGAATCGGTCGGCCCGACCTCGATTTCCGCATCAACCTTGCCGTTTCCACTCTGGTCGCCTTACCGGCGCTTTGGATCGGGATCAGCTGGCTAGGTCTGCCCGGTGCAGCATTGGCTGTTCTTGGCCACTATTGCGTGTCACGCATCGCCTATGGAATAGTTCTTTGGCGGTTGATCCGCCTTCCTATGCTTGATCTGTTCCACGCCCTGCAGCGCCCCCTGCTGGGTAGCGGCTTGATGGCCGCCATTGCGTTGCTGGTCGGTTCCTGGCCCTCGCTCATCGTCCTCGTTCTGGCGGTCGCAGCCTATGCAACCGTGGTGTGTCCGTTGGTTCTTCCCCGGCTTAGACCGCATTATTCATAGCGAAGGTTTTTCCGGCAATCGCTTGCCGTCTCGGCCACATCCCGGAAACCGGCAACGACGGATTTGGATCCCAAAACAGCCCGGCCGAGCAGGCCAGGATTCTCGGCGGAAGGCGGCGGCAACCCTCAGTGGCAAGCGCGAATCCTCGATTCGTCGAAGAATCCCTTTATCTTTCAAAGAATAAGGGGAATTCACCTTAAGAACAGGACTGATTTTTCTCAAGTAGATGGGGAAGGAATGGTCTCAAAGCTGAGTAATTTTCAGACGAACTGTGCCGTATGAGCGCTCGATTACCTTGTCACGCTACCGGGTAACAAATAGTAAAAGCCCGTCTTCCACAATCCCCGGCGGCTCCATACCGGCGGTGATCCCAGTGCGAACGACGCGCGGACGGCGGCTCGGGGACCGCATGTTTCGCGTCGGATAACCACCCCCATATAGTGTCGATCTACATGCGATTAAGTCGATGTTTCCTACATCAACTTAATCGCAAGTAGCTGATATTGCTTGATTTGTTATAAATTATTTGGCGTATTTACGATAAATTCAGCTTACATAGATAATAGAAACACTTCGAAATCTTTTTATAATAAATAAGTTAAATCGATCGCAGGAAGTGTTCTGGTCGCACAGAGGAAATTTGATATATGACGTACATCACTCTTTCGCAGGATTACGGCTATACTCCTTATAGTGTGTCGAATCTTGCCGCAGGTTCGGTGATCGATGCAACCAACGCCTCCTGGATCGTTGACAATAGTCGCAATGATTCTCCCGATGCCACCCATCTCTCGACATGGGGCACGGGCGAGCTGAATACCTACCCGTTCAAGGTCACCAACGCTGGTACCGGCTTGCTGATCAAGGGGGGCCATATCTGGGGGCAGGTGCCGCAGGATTCCGACTGGCAATATACCTATACCAATTCGGCCGCGATCCGCGTCGAGAACGCGCCGAACGTCGTCATCGATGACTGGCGCCTCGACAAGACATGGGACGCAATCCGGATTGCCAACGGCACCAGCAACTTCCTGATCGATGATACCCACGTCAGCAACGCGCGGGACGATGCCGTCGAGAATGACTATGTGATGGGCGGTACCATTCGTGACACTCTGTTCGACGGCGTCTTCTCGGGCATCAGCCTCGGCGACAGCGACCATTATGATGGTTCGATGAACACGCTTCGGCTCGAAGGCGTGTTCATGCGCATGGAATCCTACCTTTTCGAAGGCAAGGTGACGCATGTTTCCCCGTTCAAGACGGATACGGGCGCGCCGCAGACCACACCCGACATCCGGATCGTCAATACGGTGATCGCGATCGAGGATCCTAACCACGCGAGCCAGGGCCGGCTCAAGATTGCCTGGGACCATGTCGTCGAATCGCACGGCAATGTCTTTCTGAACCTGTCGGACACGCCATTGCCGTCCACCTATCCCAAGCCCCCGGCCGGCTTCACCATATTGCAGGGCCAGGAGGCCCGCGATTATTGGGCAGCGAGCAAGGCGGCATGGCTGGATAATCATGACGGCACGCCCTATGCGGAGGTGACGCCGCTTCCGCCGCTTCCGGGGGGCGGCACGACCTCATCGATCACAGCCCCCGCCACTTCGAGCCCGGCACCGACGACAACTACCAGCTCGGGCTCCATCCAAACGATCACCGGCACCAGCAGCGCTGACACGCTGATCGGCTCCGCGGGCGTCGACAATATCGACGGGCTTGCCGGAACCGACAAGATCTTCGGCAAGGGTGGCGCCGACATGCTGACCGGCGGTCGCGGGCATGATAAGTTCGTCTTCGACACGCCGCTCGGCGGCGGCGTCGCCACGATAACCGACTTCAATACATCCGAAGACTCCGTCTATCTCGACAATGCGGTCTTCACGAAGCTCGGCTCCGGATCGATGAGCAGCCCGCAGCGTCTGGCTGGCACCCATTTCGAGCACGGTGATGGCGTGGTGGCTAACGACTCGAATGATTACGTCCTGTATGACAGCCACACCGGCATTCTGTCTTACGATGCCGACGGCAATGGTTCGGGCGCTCCCATTCCAATCGCGCATCTGTCGGCTCACTTGGACCTCACCAAATACGACATCTTCGTTGTCTAACATTGCGATGGCTTTTCTCCGCTGGACTTAGTCCATCGGTGGCAGTTGACTTCAATTAGGCGTAAGGTGCAGGGCGCTCCTAGTTTCCGGGTGCGCCCTGCCTTTCCAGGCGCGTGAGCTTGCGAGCTGCTGCGCTCCAGAGTCCTCCCTGATATGAGGGAAACTACTGTGCTGATCCTGCCCCAGGCCCTTCGAAACAGCCTGACCGTCAAGGCGGCCCTTTCCTCCTGCCGCCGTCATTTCACCTATGCGGCCTTGTTCAGCGCCGGAACCAACCTGCTGTTCATCGCACCCATGTTGTACATGCTGCAGGTCTACGACCGGGTCGTGCCCACGAAGGGACGAGTCACCCTGCTGTTCCTGACCGTGGTTCTGATTTTTGCCCTGGTGACCCTCGCGGCCCTCGATGCCATCCGGTCGCGGCTGCTGGTTCGGGCCGGTGCATGCCTCAATGAGAATATGGCCAGCCGAATCATGCGAGCCACTTTCCTGCAGGGGGAAACTCGTCCGCGGCTTGCCCGCCAGGCGCTGCGCGAGTTCGACCAGTTGCGTAACCTGCTCACCGGTCCAGCCATGCTTGGTGCGCTCGATGCGCCCTGGATTCCGGTCTACGTCCTGCTCGCTTTCCTGATCCACTTCTGGATCGGAGTGCTGACCGTGGTTGGCGCGGCGCTGATCACCTTTCTTGCCTGGCGCAACGAAAATGCTACGCGCGAGCCACTGCAGCAGGCGAACATTGCCTCTGCTCGGGCATATGCCAATTATGATACGGCTGTGTCCTCATCCGACATTGTCCGCGCGCTCGGATTGCGCGAAGCCCTGATTCATGGCCAGAGCACCGACCGGGAGCATGCGCTGTCGCTGCAAACCGAGGCGGGCATCGCTTCGGCCCGGCTTGGCGCGGAATCCAAGTTCGTCCGCCTGCTGCTACAGTCCCTGGCTCTGGGCGTGGCCGCGTTGCTGGCGATCACCGCCTCTATCAGCCCCGGCTCGATCTTCGCGTCCATGTTCATTGTGGGCCGCGCCCTTTCGCCGATCGACCAATTGGTCAACGGTTGGCGCTCGATCATCCAGGCGCGGGGTGCGATCACCCTTCTCGACGAACTCCTCGCCGGCACTCCGCCAGAGATGGTCCGCACCCAACTGCCCGATCCGCAGGGCCGCCTCGAGGCTCACAACCTGGGGGTTGCTGCGCCCGACAAAAAAATAATCCTCGCCAACATCAGTTTCCGCATCGAACCAGGTGAAGTGATCGCCATTGTCGGTCCCAGCGGCGCGGGCAAGTCGACCCTCGTCCGCGCGCTTGCCGGAGCGGTACGCCCGACGGTCGGCGAAGTCCGATTTGACGGTGCCGAGCAACGGAGCTGGGACCCGGAGCAGCTAGCGACGCACATTGGCTTCATGCCCCAGGAAACCGTGCTCCTGGCCGGCACGATCAAGGACAACATTTCCCGCTTCCGGGCCTGGAATGGAGAGAGTGCCGATCGCATCGACAGAGACGCGATCGCCGCGGCCAGCCTGGCCGGTGCGCACGAGATGATCCTGTCGCTGGCCGACGGATACGACCACCCGCTCCAGCTGGGCGGTCGTGGCCTGTCGGCAGGCCAGGCGCAGCGCATCGCCCTTGCCAGAGCCCTGTTTCGTTCACCGCGCTACATCATTCTGGACGAGCCGAACGCCAGCCTGGATGCGGAAGGCGACACGCAGCTCATACGCACGCTGGAGCAGCTCAAGGCGGCGGGAAAGACGATCCTGGTGGCCGCGCATCGCTTGAGCGTCCTGCCTGTGGTCGACCGGATTATGGTGATCCGCGAGGGCCAGCTTGCCTGGTTCGGTCCGCGCGACGAGGTGCTGCGCAAGGTCGCACCGCAAACGCCGCGGGCGGCATCCAATGGGTGATCCCATGAATATATTGCAGCGTATCATGCCGTCCTGGTCCCCTGCCGGGAGGCCAGCGTTGGCCCTCCCTGGATCAAAGCCAAGACGTGCCTCGAACCCGGACTTTGACATCCAGGTCGGGCTGGTCCTCCTCATCCTGTTCTTCGTGCTGTTTCTCGGCTGGACGGCCGTGGCACCGCTCGACGCCGCAGCCATAGCGACAGGACGGCTGGTCGTCTCGGGACAGCGTCAGTCGGTGCAGCACCCGACGGGCGGGGTCGTCTCCAGCATCCATGTCCGCGAAGGCGCCAAGGTGCGCCGTGGCGATATATTGATCCGCCTGTCCGCAGCAGAAGCTCGCGGACAGGAGCGCGCGCTCGCCGGCCAGGCCATCTCCCTGCTCGCGCAACGGGCCAGGCTGCAGGCCGAGGAGGCGGGCTCGCCGACCATCACCCCGCCGCCCGAGTTCGCCCGACTTAAGGGGCAGGACCGGATCGACGCGGATCGCGCCTTGAGCATCCAGGAGACGCAGATCCGTACCCGTTCTGCGGTGCTTTCCACCCAGCAGCGCGTGCTTGGCGAACAGGCAAACCAGGCGACCAGCCAGGGCCGTGGCTACAATCAGCGCGCCGGGACCATCCAGGAACAGATCGGTCTCTTGAGCGAAGAGCTTTCGGGCCTTCGCGGACTCGCGGAAAAGGGTTTCGTGCCGAAGACCCGGATTCGGGCCCTCGAACGGGCCAGGGCCGACCTTCAGGGGCAGCTTGCCCAGGATCGGGCGACGGCGGCCGCAAGCCGTAGCCAGGTCGGGCAGAGCAACCTCGAGATCCTGCAAGCAAAGATTTCCTACCAGGAACGGGTCGCCTCGGAAATTCGCGACGTCAATAACTCCCTGGCTGACGTTTTGCCGAAATGGGAGGCGGCACGAGACCAGCTCAACCGCGCCGACATCCGAGCGCCAGCTACAGGAACGGTGGTGGGGTTGACCGTGTTCACCCCCGGCGGCGTGATTGGGGCCGGCGAGAAGCTGATGGACATCATTCCGGACCGCATGCCACTGACCATCGAAGCGCGGGTGTCACCCAACGACGCCGATGACCTGGAGGCCGGACAACTTGCCTTTGTTCGCTTCTACACCCTCCATGAGCGGTCGCTTCCGGCGCTGGAAGGCAGCGTGACGCGCATTTCCGCAGATGCATTCACGGAGCAGCGAACGGGCGAATCCTACTACACGGCTTCCGTGGAGGTACCGCTCTCCGAACTCCACAAGATCGAGGATCTGCGCGGACCCGGTGCTCTCAAGGCCGGAATACCGGTCAGCATCGAGATCCCGCTGCGCAAGCGCACCGCGCTGCAATATGCATTCGAACCTCTCATGGGTGCGATCGAACGCTCGTTCAAGGAGCATTGATTGGAGGAAAGCGCAGGCTTGTGCCTGCCTGGCTCGGCATTCCCTCTCTCAAACCGATTGCCACAGGCATGAAACAGCTTTCCGGATAGTTTCTTCGAGGTCACCGTCGGTGTCGATCGAGCAAATGATGGACTTTGCGAACTCGGCCTCGCTTTCAAGCGTCCACCGGCGAAGCACGGCGTTCGGATCTGGTCCCCCGGGCTTGCGTCGTGCCAGATCCCGCTTGAGCGCCGTCGCGATCGGCGCACTCAGTTTAAGAACGAGTCTGGGTTTCGGGAGGCGTCGATAGATCGAGCGCTCCCGCTCCATCAGCCAGCGCTGAAATGGAGAACGCGCCTGTGTGATTGCAAGATCGTCGAAGGCGCTGCCATCGAGGCCCGTCGCATTGGTTGCCGGGCACCGATCCGAGATCACGATCGTTCCCGATGACATCGCCCGCATGCTGCGGGTCAGAAGTCGGCGGCGATCATAGGCGACGAGCAACTTGCCGACGATAAAGAAGGTGGAATATCGTCGCTCGGCACGTCGCTCCGGCTTTTCATACTCGCTGAGGCGTTCATTCGGCAGCGCCTTCCGAACAGCCGGCACAAAGAGTCTGGGCAGGAATGACAGCCAGGTCGCCGGTGGCTTGCCGAGGTGAATCGTCTTCACGTCGAGATTCTTCCCCAACGTCTCAGCCACAAGTTTGGCCAGCGTGGATTTCCCGGTTCCTTTTGGCCCGACCAGCGCGATCCACGCACCTCCCGTCAGCAATGACAGATTGCGCCTGGAGCGAACGCGCATGGCGAAATGCTTGCCGACCCGCATGATTCGAGAAAATCCAGCAGCGGCATGGCCGAGCCGTCTCTGATACCTAAGCGCCCAGGCCACCCGCATTCCCATTGCCACCCGCGCGGGAAGCATGCCCTTCGCGAGGCAATCGATCATTTGCCGCACGGGAATCTGCACCGATGGGAACCAATCCTCGCAAAGAGCCGCCGCCTCGTTGATGTCGCTCCTTTGCAGGAGCCATGACAACTCGTCCCTGCATTCGTCATAATGAGCATTCACCTTGACGATCTCGACGATGCTGATGTGCTTGAGCAGCATCCTGAGCAGGAAAAGCACCAGTTCGGACGCGGCGTCGGGGATACGTACGCCCATCAACGAGGAGGTCCGTGCGAGGAGGTCCTCCTCGACGGGAAATCTGAATGACTTCACAAAGCTGTCGCCGCTCACCAGCTGATGATAGGCGTGCAGATCCAGCAGTCGGCCGCAGTCCGGGTCCCAGGCCAAGGCATGAAAAACGCCGGCATGCCCAGCGCCCATGCGGGAAACGGCAAGTTTGAACCCACATCCATTGATGATGCGCTGAAACGCGTCCGCGTCTGAAGGATGGACCAGAAGGTCGATATCCTCACGCCCGCACAGCGTCTTATCCAGTCGTATATTGCTCTTCCAATGGCAGTAACGGATGCCTTGGCGCTCCAATGCAGCGAATAGCATCAGCTCGATCGAACTGGGTTGCAGGTCGTTTTCGTCCTTGCTGGTTACCGGCGCCAGTAGAGCGGTTGTGCCATGAACGACCAGACTTTCGGCTTGCGCACGCTCGCTGGAGGAAAAACCATCGTGCCCCACCGCATCAACCTCCCATGCCGCTCTGCGCAAAGATCAGTCGCTATGATCGACTGGCATCTTACTCCATGAACGACGCTGCGCCAGCCCTGATCAGGCGGCTTGGCGGTCTAAAACGGTCTACACCCATGGTTAATTTGACTTGACCGGCCGCAGTCCGGATTCTGGCTTTCCACCGGCTCGAAGACCCCCAAGATTCCCGCGTCGGGCCGATTACCCGAAAGGGGCGGAGCTATACCATGGCCACTTTCAAATTACGGTCCGACACTAATACCGTCCGTGAGAACGGCGGCACCACCGGTAATGTTCTTCTGAACGATAGCCTTGCCAATCAGGTAACGCAGATCAAGGCCGGCAGCGGCATTTTTCAGACGGTTCCGGTCGAAGGCGTTACCATTCAGGGTATCTACGGGTTCCTCACCATCATGCCTGACGGCAGCTATTTCTACACCGCGTCGACCGACGCGGCAGAACGACTCAAAGCGGGCTCGACCGCCAGCGATACCTTCACCTACGCTGCTACAGGCAGCGGTTCCGGCACCGCCACTCTGAAATTCACCGTGACGGGCGTCAACGATGCGCCTATATTGTCTTCGACCCCCGTAACCCTAAGCACGATCACGGAAGATCAGATCACCAATAGTGGTCATTCGGTATCGTCGTTTTTGAGTTCGACCGATATTGATTCCAGCGCCCTGCGCGGGGTCGCGATCACGGACCTCGCATCCGGCAATGGCCAGTGGCAGTATTCGACCGATAACCGCGCGACCTGGTCCAACATAGGCGCAGTCAACGATGGCTCCGCACTGCTTCTGCGCTCATCGGACTATATCCGCTTTGTCCCGAATGGCGCCAACGGCACGACGGCGAACTTCACCTATCATGCCTGGGACCAGACGAGCGGATCGGCGGGCGCCAAGGTCGATGCGTCAACTACTGGCGGTCAGACTGCCTTCTCCACCGACATCGCGACGGCCTCCATCACCGTCACCAACGTCAACGACGCCCCGGTGGCCCAGCCCTCCAGCGCGTCGGGCATCGAAGATGGCCCGCCGATCACCGGCCAGGTGACGGCCACCGATGTCGACAGCACCACACTGACTTACAATCTTGTCGCGAATTCCGCGGTCGGCGGATCGGTAACGGTCGATGCGACGACCGGCAATTACAGCTTCACCCCCGCCGCGAACTTCAACGGCGCGGCTTCCTTCAAATTCACCGCCAGCGATGGGAGCCTGACCTCCACTGCGGCCACGGTCACAATCGCCATCCAATCGGTCAATGACGGAGCGCCCGTCGCCAACACCGACAATGCGGGCACATATGCAGACACGCCGGTCCTGATCGACGTCCTGGCGAATGATACGGACATCGATGGCGATCCCTTGTCCATTTCGGCCCTGGGCACCGCCGGTCACGGCAGCGTTCAGATCCAGAACGGGAAAGTCCTTTACACGCCCACGGCGGGCTATACCGGCAGCGACACTTTCAAATATACCGTTACGGATGGGGCTGGCGGCTTCACGCAGGGGGATGTGAACGTCACCGTCGCTCCGGTTCAGTCGGATGTTCCCACCGCCGTCAGCGTCACCTTCAGCCAGGGCGCCAACGGATATACCGATAATATCGATACGATGCTGCGGCAGAACAGGGCCTCCCTCACCTTCGCCGACGCGCCATTTTTCCGATCGATCCTGGAATCGGGAAAGGAATCGCAGCCGCTGCTGAAGTTCGGCAATTTGTTCGGAACCGGCCCGGGGCAGATTCCGCTGGGGGCGACGATCCTGTCTGCGTCTCTCACCCTGGAGGTGACTGACGGCTCCGCCTCCGGCGGATCGATCAACCGCATGCTGGTGGGATGGAGCGGCACATCGACCTGGAACAGCCTGGGCAGCGGCGTCCAGCTCAATGACGTGGAGGCGACGTCAACCGGCATCAATGTCGGATCGATCGCGAAGGGCAGCCACGCGTTCGACGTAACGGAAAGCCTGGCCGCCTGGAATGCCGCGGCTTCGACTTCCGCCGGGCAGAATGCGGCGAATTTCGGCTGGGTATTCAAGCCGACGAACATCGACAGTTGGGACTTCAATTCCGCGCAAGGCGCCGTGAAGCCGATATTGTCCGTCACCTACACGCTGACCGGAGTCTCTCCCTCCTCCCTGCCGACGATTTCGATGGGGGCGGTCGCCTCCGCGCACGAGAATGACGGCATCATGACCTTCAGCCTGTCCCTCAGCCAGGCGTCGACACAGGATATCACCGTCAACCTCGGCACCAGCGATTTCACGGCGAAGGCGGGAAGCGACTATCTTGCCGCAACCAGTTCCATCACCTTCAAGGCTGGGGAAGTGACCAAGACGTTCGATGTCAGTCTTTTGAACGATAGCAGTGCCGAAAGGCTGGAATCCTTCAACGTCCAGATCAATTCGGCGACCAACGCCCAGATCGACAAGGCCGTCGCCGTCGGCAAGATCACCGATGACGATGTTGCCGTTCCGCCCATGCCGGCCATCAACGCCAGCGTCGTCGCCGTGCACAATATTGCAGACGCCACCCAATATGATGGCGGCCCCGGTTACGGGATCAGCGATCCATCAGGCATCGCCTATATTCCCAGCACGGGCAAGCTGCTGATCGCGGACTCAGAACATGATGAGAGCCCATTCTTCAGCAACATCAACCTGTTCTCCCTGCAACTCGACGGGTCCTATGTCGGCAACTACAGTCTGAGGTCCTTCTCCAGCGAGCCGACCGGCCTCGGTTACAACCCGAACAACGGCTATCTGTACATCCCGGACGACGACCAGCAGGAGGTGTTCTGGGTCTCGCCTTCCAATCCGTCGGTCAAGCTCGGCTCCTTCGATACCGGCTATCTCGGCATGCTCGACACGGAAGACATAAAGATCGATCCGGTGACGGGGCATATCCACATGCTCGACGGCGTATTGAGGCAGATGATCGAACTGACCGACAAAGGTGTATTCGTGAATTCGGTTTCGCTCCCGTCCGTGATGAAAGATTCGGAGGCGCTGGCCTATGATCCCACCCATGACGTATATTTCGTCGCGTCCGGGCAATCCTCCACCATATGGGCTCTCGACTCGGAAGCCAATATATTGGGGACCATAACCGCGCTGTCTTCCTATAAGCCGCAGGCCAAGATCAAGGGCATGGAACTGGCGCCCAGCAGCGACCCGAACGATGGCAACGCGTTGAGCCTGTATGTGGCCGACTATGGTAGCGATCAGGTGAATGACGGCCGATTGTTCGAAATCCATCTGGGCAATGACTGGTGGTACAACTGGTAACCGGGGCAGGATCAACGGCGATCAGTTTGTGAAGCCGCCCCAACTGTTGGGAATGCAGGCATCAGGGTTCGAACGCGGATCGGATGGAAGGCGGGCGAGCTTCGGGTGACAATTGATCCAGTTGCGTTTCGCGCGGTTCCAGGCGTCTCTCGCCGCCTGTCCTCTGAGCAGGCGGAAGTTCGACGGCGGGAGAGGGACGAAATCGGGGATCGGCGCATCCGAAAGCCACAAGAACAGGTTATTGGAGGAGCCTGTCAGCTTCGACCAGCTGGTCGCCCAGAATTGCGGGTAGGACTGGCCATCGGCATAATCCACCGCGACAACGGAATTTAACACCCGAAACCGGGGAGCGCGCTGATCGCTCTTCGTCAACGCCCCGAACCGCCGACCTTCCTTGTAGGAATATTGCTGCAGGCGAAGCAGAACTCCGGAAAGCGTCACCGTCTGATTGCTCGCATCGCCCGCGTCGCTGTCCTTTCGCGGCTTGACGCTGATGCCCTGGAACGCGCCGTCAATCAGAGTGTCGCGGACCGTCCCGGTCTGGAGAAAGTCGTTCTCGACCGCATCGTCGCGTGCATTGCTGATCCAACTGTTGTCGATCAGCAGCCCGGGGGAGCCGCGACCTATGCGGATCGCATCCCACGCGCCGGTGATCCTTACTCCGTCGACGACGCCGTTCGGCACTCCTTCAAACGTGATCACCGAGCTGTTGCAGTAGGTGACCCGCCATTCCGACGATTGCGGCACACGACTCAGAAACAGGCCCCCGACTATAGCGGTCCGATCTTGCTGCTCTATCAGCAGGGGATACCGGTTGACCGGCAAGATTCCATGATTGCAATCTTGGTCAGCGGTCGGCTCCGGGTTGCGACTATTGGCGACAGTGAAGATGGCGCGCCGGGCATCGAGAGCGCTGCCGCTCGCGCCCGTCGGCGGCGTGAATTTGAACCGCTCAAGTGGTTGCTGGCCACTAAGATTGACGATCCGCGTTGCTGCCTGGAGAGCCCCGTAAGTGTCGTCGCGGTAGCCGGACATCTTGCTTACAGAAGCAGGAACCAGCGCGGTCATTCCTCCCGCAACGGCCAGAGTTGCCAAAATGCAGGGGAAGGTATCTTTTCCGAACCGAAAAATGGGCTTTGACCGCACAAGCGCCCCTATCCCCAAAATGGTCGATCAAGGCGCATCATGCGCCCGCTGAAACTCTTTGACCAGCAACAATTTAGAACAGAGTGCGCGCAAAAATCGCATGTCTGCCGACCATCCATGGGCCCTGCGGAACCTGATGCTGCGGCACGTTAGGAAGTGGCGGCGAGATGGGTAATGACGGGCGTCGGTTGCGCGGCCCTTGTGCGCGACCAGTGACCTCCCGCTAGATCGTTGAACGGCGTCAGCGATCCCGCTTCATTTCACCCACACGGCTCCGAATTGTTTGAAATGCAGGTGGGGTAAGACCTCGGTCCGCGCAGGCCAGCTTTATCCGGCGTGTGAGCTGGGAAAATTTCGGCTTGGGACGTGTTAAAAAGAACTGCTCAATTTCTGACGTGATCACCGCTTCCACATCAGGGTTTAGCCGGTGGCGGCCTTTGGGAAATCCGGTGGGCCTGCCCAGCAGCGAACTGGTGATCGGTTTTGCTCGATAGCGGGTTACCAGCTTGAACACCCAAGCCCGGCTGATGCCTAATCGGTTGGAGGCTTCCGTCACCGCTGCTCGATTAAGCGTCGGCAGCTCGGAAAGTGCGCGGATCACCGGCTCGCGTTCGCAAGCAATCCGCCAGGACTGGTCATCTGCTCGTAGACGAGGCGTGTCCGCACTTACCATTTTTCCATCCCCGCATTGGCAGAGACTCGTGCCACCGGGTCCACTTATATTCTACCAGATTGCGGCGTTAGCGGCTATGGTCTAGCGATATTCAGATTATCAAAGGTCAGGACGATCAATATATTGCCAGTCCACGAGTTTAGTGGAAACGAAAATTTGGGGCTTAGAGCCGGAATTAAGGTAGATACAGCGACTTGAATAGACGGATTGTCCTCGTACCGGCGTTCCACGACTGGCCGCCAACGTCCAGAAACCTGAGGAACCGGAGCGGTCTGCATCCAATTAGGCAGCGCCCATTGCCGTTTGGAGTTCCGGTCAAGGGCGGCAAAAACACGCTGGAAACCGACGCGTCAGCGCTGGCCAACAGCATCGGAGGAAGCCAAGATGATCACAGCGCTCCTCAATCGGCTCACCTGCCGCCGCAAAATACTGGAGACCGGCAAGACAGCTTCCGGTTCAAAAACAACTCAGTCCAACCCGCCGAACGCAGAAAGGAAAAACCCGTCTTGACCCGCCAATGACATTCGAAACATAACTATCAGACGGGTAAATTTCTCGTTGAAAAGGCCGGCTCAGTTGTCGGGACAATCAACACAAATGCCTTTTAGTAGCCCTGCGAACCGATGAGATCTCCAGTGAACCAGATAGGCGGATCTATGCTTCCTTTGCTATTGATTGCCATAGCGCTCCTTTGGATCGTCGGCATACCTTGGTTCTGGCGCCTGCAGTCAAAATCGAGAGGCATGATCACAGTCACAATTTTCGATAGGCTGCTGGCGATCGTCTGGCTGCCGGCATATCTGAGCACGCTCCTATTTCTCTCAGTCGCATATATTTGGGACCGATATATCAAGGCGAGGTGATTTCGCGCATCGATCAAAGATGTTCGAGGAAGGATGGGCGGCGCTTGCACTGCCGCTAACTCGCGCGACTACTCCCCTATCGCAAGGCGGCCGCTATCGGATGCATACATCGGGCCACTCGGTGGGAGCAGATCAGTCAGGCGGATCGTCTATACGACGAATTCCATAGAAGCTCTGAATTCCAAGCTGCGCCGCGCCGTTCGCGCGCGGGGCCATTTCCCCAACGATGAGGCAGCAACAAAGCTGCTCTATCCGATCTTGAACCGATCGGGGAAAGAGCGGAAAATGCAGCCCCGTGCGTGGAACATGGCGAAGGCGCAATTTGCCGTGCTCTTCGGCGAACGTTTCATCAGGGCGATGGCGGTCTGATCGTCAACCGCCTCGCCGAACACGAAATCCTGACAGTCCCGCCGGCCGCTCAGCCCACGAAGTCCCTTTCTCCAAAGCGGACATAACCAGGGCTCCATTTATGAGCGAGACCCATTGCTTCTGGTTCGGCAGGTTAAGGAAACCCATGTGCTCCGGCTACGATTTCCCCTGACCGACATTACTCCATTCGACATTTCGGGTGGCGTACATCACGCTTGCAAGCGCCACCAGCAGCAGCACGGAACCGATCAGCAGCGACCATGCCTCAAGATTGAGCAGCACGAAGAGCAAAGCGTAAAGTCCGATCAGCAATAAGCCTATAAATCGCCCGCGTCGCCAACTTCTCAGCACCGCAGCGCTGTAGGCAGAGAGCAGGCCGATGATCGCTCCTGCGCCCAGTATATAGGCGGCGGTGAAACCGATCACTTCTGCAAAGGCAAGCAACAGCACGAAAAACAGCACTAGGCTGTAGTGACATTTTAGGGATTTCGATATTGTTGGATTTGTGATTCACCACTGGCTTTTGGAGGCTGGTGTGGAAGGCGAGGTACTGAGGGACGATCAGTGGGAGCGGCTGCGGGAGTT
>Ga0255338_1000833_pt1 | contig 75550 bp, 70 predicted proteins | sample MeOH1_35cm_T4_19_FD_203715 | JGI IMG/M metagenome (GOLD analysis project Ga0255338, IMG submission 203715) | Sandy soil microbial communities from University of British Columbia, Vancouver, Canada - MeOH1_35cm_T4_195 | ecosystem: Engineered > Artificial ecosystem > Sand microcosm > Unclassified ... | reverse complement strand
TAGCAAAACCAGGTAAATCTAGGATATTATCCTTTCGGGGCATCTTTAACCTCACTTTCGTCGGTGAATATAGGCCTTAGCTTACGCTAAGACCCCGTTAAAGTGCCCCCTTAGTTGGGGTAGAGCCAACTGTTTGCCTTTTGGGCTTCTGTGTAATTCCTGTGTAATCATGCTAGCATCCTAACACTTTATATCGCTTTTATTTTATAGAGGCCGCGATGGAACTTACTATTAAATGCGGGGCATGTTCAGAAGAAATATCTCTTGAACTTAATCATCAAAGAATTTTTGGGTCTTTCCCACTTTAGGGTGCCTAGCTTATTTTGATGGCTATTACCGAGAGGCCGTTTTTAATTTTTATTCGGCTGCCGAACAGTTTAGAGAATATTTCATCAAATTTTTTCTCTGGGAAAGCCAAATTCCCAATGACCAAACAGAAGAAACATGGAAAAATCTCAAACTTTCAGAGCGTCAACTAGGCGCTTATCAAATTTTATATTTATTAAAATTTAGAACTGCCCCTGATATTAGAAAAATACAATCCCTATCCGATAAAAGGAATAAAATTATTCATCAAGGAAAAATTCCATCTAAAGATGACGCAAAAAAATTTGGCGAAGAGGTATTTGAAGAAATAAAAAAAGCATTTAGCTCCATTGATTCAAAGGCTTTTTTAGCCTACACCATGCAAGAATTCATACAAATACTTATATCATTAAAAAATCCAAATTCTTATCCAAGCCAAACATTGCTTACTCCCGGCTTCCAAACTTGTCTTATTGAAAATTTTCGCGAAAATTTTCAATAAGACAAGTTAAATTCTTTTGGAGATTACCTAAAAAGCCCAGTCGGGATCATGATAAACACGTTTACGCCCAGGCTTTCTTTTAGCATTAGGTAATCGCCATACGGGCTTCTGCAGCAAGCCGATGGCATATTTACGGTTATAGCCACAGACCGTACAAAACTCATCGAGAATTCGCTGCTTTACCTTTTTTGTTGCACGTTTATAGCGCGGCTGGATTAGTTGTCGATAGCTCTCTTTGGCTTTTTTATCCATTGTTGTCTCCTTAAATCTGGGTCAGATTTAATTTGATGCAACGAATGGTTCTCCCAACTACTTTCGGTCAGGTTTAATTTGATTCAATTCGGCAGCTTGGGCGCCCATTTAGTCCCTGAAATTTCTATGGTATGCTCAAAAATTTAAAGGAAAGATTTCCCTTGAAATAGCGCATCAAAATACCATTCCTTAAATTAAGGATTTTCTATGAAGCATAAAATTCTTCTGCCAATAATTTTTTTCATTTCTGCTAACTGCTTCGCTGATATTAATAGTTGGCATTTTGAACCCACAGATGTAAGTGCATTACATAGCAAACCTGCAGATGTAAGAATTTCATACGGGAAAGATCCGCTGCAGTTTGGTGATCTGCGTTTGCCAGAAAAATCTGGATTGCATCCTCTTGCAATTGTTATTCATGGCGGTTGTTGGGTTACGAAATTTGCAGATTATAAAAATACCGCTGCATTTGCTGATGCACTACGCGATGAAGGAATCGCAACTTGGAATATTGAATATCGAAAAATTGGTAACGCTGGCGGTGGTTGGCCTGGAACATTTCAAGATATTGCTGCTGCAGTTGATTTGTTACCAAGTATCGCAAAAAAGTATTCATTGGATCTTTCACATGTCATTGTTATTGGACAGTCTGCGGGTGGGCATTTTGCATTATGGCTTGCTGGGCGACATAATTTGCCTGCCTCAAGTGTTTTATATAAAAAAAATCCACTGGCTATTCATGGTGTACTTAGCTTAGGTGGTGTACCTGATTTACTTGCATTTAGAGAACAGGCAAAAATTGATTGCGAATCTGGTGATATTCTTGGCAAATTAGTGGGTGAAGGCACCGTAGACAATTATACAAAAAATTTCAAAGAAGCATCACCAAGTGAATTATTACCGTTGGGCGTCAAACAAATTTTGATTTACGGTAAAGATGAAGTCACGGTTCCAGTAAAATTTGGTGATGATTATAAAAAAATTGCATCGTCTAAAGGTGACAATGTTTCAGTTATTACTGTGAAAGATGCGGCACATCATGAATATATTGTTCCTAACTCCGTAACTTGGCCGGTCATTCTTACTAAAGTAAAAGAACTATTAAAGTGAAGCCCACACATCCGACCTTAATTATGGCTGAGAAAGGGTATTGAAGTAACATAAGGGTCGTTTTTGTTACTATTTATTTAATAATCCGATTTTGAATAAGGAGTTTTCAATATGAAGCCAGTAAGCCTTTTAAAATTTATTATCTTTACAGCCCTTAATCTAATTTTAGCATATTATATTTCGATACTATTGCATGAGTATGGTCACGCTACCGCCGCTTGGCTTTTCGGATATAAAAATAGTCCGTTTGATATTCAATATGGAAGCTGGTACTTAGTTCCTGTATCAGAGAATGTGGATTTTAATAAAATTTTCGCATTAGGACACCCTTATCAAGCAGCATTAATTGGCATTAGTGGAATAACTGTAACAACGTTATTATTTTTGATTTGTTTATATTTTTTAAATCAACCGTCTATTTTAAAAAAGAGTTATTTCGTAAATTTCTTTTTTTTATTAGCTGCGATGAATCTTATGGGTATTCTTGGCTATGTTCCTAATCGTACTTTTACTGGAGCAGGGGGTGATATCAGCCATACTCCTGGCGATATTGGATTATTCGTTTCCGGGTTCAATATTTCTCCATTATGGATTTTCATTCCAGGAATTCTGTTAGTATCATTAGCTTTTTATCGATTTTACAAATATGAATTAATTAAAATGTTCTCTTTAATACCTAGATATCCTTTCATGCAAAGGGTTGTGTTATGGCTAACCTTTTGGCCTTTAATATTGATGTTCGCATACTGGATACCGCCCGTTGAATATAAGGTGTTATCGTATATGTCTAGCATCTATTCGATAATCTTAATTTTGCTTATTCTGATTGGCTGTGACCCAGCTAGAGATTGGGTCAAGAAAGCCATTTATAAGTGTTCTCTAATTATACCGTAAATTAAAGTTATTATTCGGCACAAACTTTGTGTAATTCCTGTGTAATCGTGCCAAGAAAAGCATAGGAATTCTGAGGCTTTTAGAGAATTATACTGATAACCTGCTGAGAAAAAATAGCTATAAAATCAATTAGATAGAACTTTTTGGCGTTTTTTAGAAACACTGAATGGAGTACTCTTAATCAATAGGTCGTTGGTTCGATCCCAACACGGCCCACCAGTAACTCGCCTAACAACATAACACTCTAACTCGTAATCGGTAATTTTCAAAATTCCTAAATCCATACGCACGCCTTTGGATTAGTTTCATCTTCCGATGAAAGCCTTCTGTAATCGCATTGTTTTTTGTAAACATCAATCGAATAACATGAAACCGAATTGTAATTTAGTTGTTTTTTTAGATAGGCAAACAATAATATTCAAAATAAGACTGCCTTAGCTTCTATGGGGGTGTGGGTTACGGCAACGCCCCCCCAGTCCTTGTGTCTGGAGAGAACACCCCACCATATTATTGGTTGGTTTTTTAACATCTCTAAAAACACAAGGATCTAAAATAATGCACACTCTTGCAGATAATCCGCTCCCAGCATTTATTACTTAAACGCAGATATTGCATCGCAGCAACTTTCTGATGCAGTAACTATATGCTTATGTAAGGCTGAAGCTTTAGCAATAATGGCTGCTACAGCCGATTTTGAGCCTTATGCTACTGATACGATTAGCAATTACCTGTGGGCTCTGAGCGATATTATTTGTGAAACAAAGTATTTATATGATAAAGCCCCCAGTTAAGCTTTGACGCTGTTAAGAGGTTCATTTATTATCTAACTAGCAACACCCGCTAAGCCTCTCATTGAAGCGCAACTTTAGCGGGTTTTTTATATAGGATGTATTGGTATGAAGGAACTATTTATCATAGCAGGGCCAAATGGAGCAGGAAAAACCACTGTAGCATTTACCTTGCTGCCAAGTTTTATTGGTGTTGGTGAATATGTAAACGCAGATTCATTAGCTCATGCACTATCGCCATTTCACCCTGAAGCTGTGGCTATCCAAGCGGGTAGGTTAATGCTCGATAGAATTGATGAGTTAGCGAAGCAAGGTAAAAACTTTGCGTTTGAGACAACACTGGCGTCTAAAAGCTTTATACGTCTATTGCAAGAGTGCAAGCAAAATGGGTACAAAACTAACCTTATATTCTTTTGGCTGCATAGCGTAGAACTTGCGATTCATCGTGTGAAGCTTCGCGCTGAGCAAGGAGGACACTCAATCCCTATCGAAACTATTGAAAGGCGCTATGAAAGGGGATTAAGTAACCTATTTAACCTTTATTTGCCTATAATTGATAATTGGTGGCTATATGATAATTCATTTGGCTCACCACAAATGATAGGATGGCAATTAGCAAGTAAATCTCCAGAAATAGTTCAACCTGAAATTTGGAATAGCTTAAAAAACACATTTACCTCAAGGTAATAACTATGTCAAACCACGATTTATCAAAAAAAATTGACGCGGGTGTGCGCAAAGCAATTTCCGATGCCCTTACTAGACACAAACTCTTAGGCCAATCAATAGCAGTTTGGAAGGGTGGAAAAGTAGTTATCATTCCAGCAAATGAAATAGAAATTCCACCTCCTGGGAAAAATGTAAGCACGAGATGATAATCAGTTTCGTGGGGCACTCACGGGGCACTCGCTGGCAAATTTCAGCAGCTACTTGCAACAAGTTACAGCCATATCGAACTCTAGCAGTTAAAGCTTAAAAAAAATAAGCAACTCAGCGTGAACTTTGGCGACTCTCTACACGACCATTTTTACTTTCTACATAGCAGCCCTTAATTTACAAACCAGCAAAGAAGTAGCCCGGGTGAAACACGGGATTCAAAAGGCATTTTACATTGTATAAAAAAGTTGAAAATATTGTTTAAACCCGGGTTGCACCCGGGCCACTTCTTTATAAAAAATAGTCATATAAAAAGCTTGGCCGAATTTGGAAAAATTTTATATTAGTACGCTTGCAATATCCCGATATCCACTAAGCACCCTAACTATTTCGATGGGATCACAATCTTTATAGATAACAAGATAGTGCCATTTGAATGGCCAAAAACGTACTGGTTTATTGGTAAGATCCCGTACATGCCCCATCATTGGGTTCTCTGCCAGCTTATCCATAGCTTCGTAAAGTTAATGTAAGCGCTGCTTTTGGACTTTCTTTTGCAATATAGGTGACTATTTCGTCAATATCTTGCTCTGCTGCTGGCGATAAAAAATAATGCATTTTTTATTCCTTGGCGCTGGTGATTTTTTGTTTTAACCGTTGGTACGCTTCTTTGGCATTTATTTTTTCGCCTTTCTTCAATTGATTTAGACCAATATCGATAGCTTCATTAAGCTGGTTTATGCGTTGTTTCTGTAAGTCATCGTAAGTATGCATTAACCTCAGTGATTCGCGAATTACCTCACTGGCGGAGGTATAAAGACCGCTTTCTACCTTGTGCTGTACAAAGCTTTCGAGTTCGGGGGTAAGGGATACGTTCATGGCTAAGCTCCAAAAATTGAGTTTTCTATAACCAATTATAGCTATCTTTGTTATTATTGGCCATAAACTCTGTGTAATTCCTGTGTAATCGTGCCAAGAAAAGCAGGGTTTCAAGGATACTTTTTCCTTTTAATAATACTGCGGGAGCAATTGCTGCATCAGCTAAATATATTTTATATTTTGCGCGTAATATTTCTTTACCATATCCAAATGGTTGCAAACGATAGATTAAGGTGGGTAGCTTCAAGAAGTTCAATAAAATTTTGCACAGTTGGACGCTTCACCCCTAGATTGCTACATAGATTGTTCACATCAAGTAGACCACCATCATGCATACACAGATACAAAAAAGTTTGTTCCAATTCCAATACACGACGAACACCAAACAGTGCCGTCATATCTCTTAGGGAGGCGGCAATTTGCCCCTACCCCTTGGATAGCTCCACACCGTCACTTTGCATAATTTTAACTTGAGAATTAATTATATTTTATGCTGACAAATTTACTCATCATGCACAACATCAAGATCTTTTACTGTTGGCCAGCCAGGATGCAGTCTGACGCCAAATTATTTTTCTAGTGTCAGGGAGTCAAGCTTATCCTAATTGACATTCCTCTTAGCTAAACTGAAGCAAATACTGCGATTCATGAGGCTGAAAAGTATGCTCTTCGAGTCCAGCAATAGCCTCAGTTTTTAATTTTACACTTTCTTTTAAGCAAGCAGGCAATTTAGCAAAAACGACGGGGTGCTTTTCTTGAAGCAACTTGATTAATTCCGCATGTAGTGTTCCACTGGCGGCAGTTAGTATTTTTTTTCGTAACTCGGATCTTTCACTGTAGATCATAATTTTTACTAGCACATCGGCTTTACCTTCTTTAATCAGATTTAAAATAATATCAGCCTCTCTACGCAAATAAGGCGGATTATTTGCTTTTGGAAAAAGTCGCACACCTACAGGCACCATTTTGTCTATTTTATAATATTTACTTTCTTTAGCCTCCCCTTTCTCATCCGCCTTGTCTTCATACTTTATTGGCGCTTCCCGCAATAGAGTCGCCAATATTTTTTTAGAGTAATCGTCCTCTAATTTATTTAGAACTTGTATAGTTAGTTTTGGATTTCTGCTGGCAAGAAAATTTGATGCCATTTCAATTGCGAAAGAAATTCGATGATGTTTTTTTGCGAGTGTTACATCCGAAAGTTCACTGCATAAATGCTCAAGAATACTAACGACAAAATATTCAGTTGCATCTGATGACAAAAGTATTTCAAAAACATTTATAATTTCTTTATATTTATAAGCATAAACCAGATAATCAATTATACCTTGCAACCTTACCTTTGCTTGATCCGGTCTTATTTTTATAATAACTTCTTTTAAGATTTCCAAAGCAGCATAAAGGTTTTTTTCTATTAATTTTACCAAGCAAAGAGCAGCAAATTCATCTTAAACTCTTATAAAAGATGCTGTAATACTACTGTGCCTACCTGTGACTAATTATAATTTATGCTGACAAATATACTCATCATGGACAACATCAACATCTTTTACTGTTGACCTACCAGAGTGTAACCTGACACTCCAACAATTGTTAATTTTTTCATAAGTATTATAAACTACAATTTCTGCAATTCCTAAGACACCCCCTTTACCATCCGATCGCGTTACCTTAAAACGGTACCAATTCGTGTTACCACGGCGATTATCCATTTTTCCCTCAAATTTCCTTATCTCAGTAGGGCCAAGCTCAAACTGTAAATTAGTCACAGGAACATACAAAGCATGGCTACCATCATATGTGAATTTTAATTTTTCGCCTGTATGATTCATAATCGTAAAAGGGATTTTTTTAGGAAATGGATCAGACGCTACTGCGGTATTAAAAATAAAAAATGATACAAAAATGCATAAAAAACACACTAGTGAGGTTTTCATAGGTTACCCCATTTGAATTACGCTATTATGTTTAATTATAGATTACAAAATTGCGTTTAACAGGATTTTCACTGAGCGAGCAAAATCAGCACCCTAGGAAAACAAATCGAAGGTTATTTAGGGGTAAACATCTTTACTGAATTTGAACATGACCAAGATTATGGAACTTTTAGAAATATTCAAAAAAGTGATGGCGACTCAACCAGCGAAAACATCGTAACCCTTAGATTCACCGTTTTATTTTAATGATTTAGCGTTTTAAACCGCAAGGATTAGATTATGTTCAAACTGCATTTATCGACTGCGACATTAACAGCTCTTGGCGCAGCTGTGCTCTTTGGGGCCAGTACGCCATTTGCTAAACAATTAGTTGGTAACGTTTCGCCTTTGTTACTTGCAGGTCTGCTTTACCTCGGAAGCGGCCTTGGTCTAATTCTTATGCGGTTGCTAAAAGATCGAGGTTGGCGCTCTTCAGGTTTATTAAAAAATGAATGGTTTTGGTTGGCTGCTGCCATAGGGTTTGGCGGAATATTCGCTCCAATCTTGCTGATGTTTGGTCTCACTCAAGCAAGTGCAGCAACTGCCTCGTTACTTCTCAACCTTGAGGCAGTATTAACAGCGGTGATAGCTTGGATTTTCTTTAAAGAAAGCACGGATCGTCGGATAGTATTTGGAATGCTTCTGATAGTTGCGGGTGGAGTTGTACTAGCTTGGTCAAATGATCTAACCCCAAAAAATTGGCTTGGTTCTTTAGCTATTGCCTGTGCTTGTTTATGTTGGGCAATTGATAACAATCTGACACGTAAAGTCTCATCCGCTGATGCAGTATTAATTGCTGGAAGCAAAGGGTTAGTTGCTGGAGTTATAAATATAAGCCTTGCATTAGCATTAGGGCTAACATTGCCTGCCTATTCAAAAATAAGCTATGCGCTATTGGTAGGTTTTTTTGGTTACGGCGTTAGTCTTGTCTTATTTGTTTTAGCGTTACGCGGTCTTGGCACAGCTAGAACAGGTGCTTACTTTTCAACAGCACCTTTCATTGGTGCGGCTATCGCCATTATATTTTTTCATGAATCAACTTCGCTGCTATTTTGGGTTGCAGTTGTGTTGATGAGCATTGGAGTTTGGATACATCTTACCGAAACTCATGACCACATACATACTCATGAACTGTTATTTCATAGTCACCAACATATTCACGACGAACATCATCAACACACCCATGATTTTCCTTATGAGGGCAAAGAACCACATATGCATCCTCACCAACATGATGAAATTACTCATTCACATCATCATTATCCAGATATCCACCATAGGCATAAACACAAATGATCCATCCAAAATTTATCTTATCTACTGCAATTTATGTCCAATGAAAGCCTGATACCAAATTTTTATTTTGTTTTAGCACTATAGCTTGTAATAAGATTGCGATAATCAGGAATATGGTTAGAAAACAGTGTTCCTAAACCTTCAATATCATTGCGCCAATCACGGTGCAATTCACAAGCTACGCCAAACCAAGTCATTAGCTGTGCTCCTGCTGCTGCCATACGGTTCCAAGCGGAATGGCGGGTTATTTCATCAAATGTGCCTGAAGCATCTGTTACCACAAAAACATCATAGCCAGCCTCAATTGCGGACAAGGCGGGAAATGCTACGCAAACTTCTGTCACAACACCGGCAATAATGAGTTGTTTTTTACCAGTAGCTTTGACAGCTTTTACAAAATCTTCATTGTCCCACGCATTGATTTGGCCAGGACGAGCTATATAAGGCGCGGTGGGAAAAAGTTCTTTTAATTCAGGAACCAAAGGACCATTGGGGCCTGTTTCAAAACTAGTCGTCAGAACAGTAGGCAGTTTAAAATATTTTGCCAAATCAGCTAGCGCCAAAATATTATTTTTAAACTTATCGGGCGCAATATCGCGAACCAATGACAAAAGACCCGCTTGATGATCCACCAACAACACTGCCGCATTATTTTTGTCTAAACGTACGTAAGTTTTTTTCATAATTATTTCCTTGTTAAATTACAGATCATTCCTCTATCGCTAAAATTCTCAATTTATCTTGTTCAATGCAACTAGTGTTTAAGGAAGCTCTTATAGCAAAAACAAGATTTAGACACATCAAAAAGGCGAGGGATTTACAAATAATACTATAAATACTCATAATTTCAGCTGAGCCTATAAATGCTAATTGAATTTTATGCAAAGCCAGTAATAAATGAAACCCTCCGACCGCAAAAACGACACCAAGCCCAATAGAAAACTGCTGAATGATAGATACAATATTACTAGCATTAGAAACTTCATCACTATCAAGACTTAAATAGACTACTGAATTCATTGCTGTATAAAGCAACGACATTGAAAAACCAAAAAAAGCACAAATAAGCCATAAGTTGCCATTTTTAATCCAAAAACTTAAGGCAGATAAAAAAACTATTGCGCTGGCTGTAAAACAAACTGACAGCACAATTACTCTTCGCACACCAATTCTTGATATAAATGGCGACAATAACTTTGCTAAAATGCCCGAAACAGCAATTATTGCGAAATAAACGCTCGTTTTTATAATAGAAAAGCTAAAAGCCTGTTGTAGAATTATGCCCAGCAATATTGGTATGCCACACATCGATGCACGAGAAATCATGTTCACGATTGCACCTAACTTAAAATCAGAATTTTTGAAAACTGAAAGATTTAGTATCGAATTGACTTTAACAATTTCATTCTCACTCTGCCTATTCATCCACAACAAAACATAAAAAATACCAAATATTATTCCTGCAATAGCGACGATAAAAAATATTGCATTCTCAGCAGAACTGATCCCATCAATTCCAATAGAAAATAAAATCAAAAAAAGTGAAACCAGAAAAAAGCCCTTGTAATCAAATCTTTCACTTTGGACTTTGTTGAACTGTGCTTTTGATTTAAGATCAGAAAGTATAAAAATAAGCAATATGCCTATTGGCACGTTAATAAAAAATGCAAATCTCCAAGACAAATAATATGATAATGCTGCGCCACAGAGAGGACCAATAGCTGTACCAAATAATGCCGGTATATTTATTAATCCCATTGCATTAACTATTTCATCTGAAGAACAAACTGATAATAAAATAATAGTTATAGTCGCGCTACAAATTGAGATTGATATTCCCTGTAAAAATCGGTAAATACTAAAATAAAAGACTGTATGTGACATACCGCATAGAACCGAAGTTATCGTGAAGATTATCAGAGCGGTTACAACGATATTCCACGGGTCCCATCTGCTTGATAACCATGATACTGCTGGAATTAATAGGCAGGTTCCAACAACATATGAAAGTATAGGCAAAGTCATTCTTGTTAGGGTAATACCAAAGTCATGTGCAACAGGTACCAGACAAGAATACAAGATGGTAGCATCTAGTAATTCAATAAATAATATTAGAGATGTGAGGAAAATCAGTATTTTTTTCATATCACGATACAGCAACGTCAGGATAATTCATCTATTTGCTTTTTTGTTAGTCCTTGTAAATTTCTACCTTGCTTATAATAATCAACGCTCATAATTGTAGAAAAGATATTAATTACACTTTCTATATTTGCTAATTTTACATCATACAAACCAGCCAAAGATTTTAACGGAACTAAACCATGAGCAATATCTTCTATCACAAATCGATGATTTAAACTGCCTGGTGACAAAATATTTTCATGCACTTTAGATTTAATACAAAAATCATAGCTATTAGAAAAATTTGTTCCATAGTATCTATTATCGCCCTCAACACAAGAAACTAAATCATAGCCCATTGCCTTTGCAAGTATAACTCTTTCTTTATCAAGCGCCTCATGTAGCCTGGAAGTATTTTTTGAAATTCCTTCCCTATAAAACAAAAAAGTGGAACCGCTATCAACCAATCGCGCATTGAAAAGCAGCGTTGCTGGATGAAACACGGAGTTTGTGCCCATTAGACCGAGTTTAAATAAATTTTCTATTGCGTTTAATTTTAGATCTATATAATTATCTTGAATCACTTCAATTAATGGTAAATCTGCTGAAATTAGCGGCGCAATTTCTAATACAGATTTTCTACCTAAAATTGTCACATCATTTGCATCTCCAGCCCTACAAGCATAAGGGAACGAAGGAGTATCAAATATTTTTATTTTCTTAAATACTCTTTTATCTTCCACCGAAAGATATTGGTCAATTCCAGAAAAAACCCCTGAAAAATTTATAAGAATTTTTACTTTTTTTATTTTATTTATAGATTGATTTAATACTTTAAAAAGTGAAACGTGTGCAGGCATAGGAGTACAGTTATAGATAATATCACCGAACTCCATAATTTCACTTATATCTTGCGACATTAAGTCTACCCTCAATGATTCATTTATGCCATTTTCCTTTAATATAATTTTTCCATGCTCCCTACTAATTTTATTAAATTTTTCTGCATGTTTTTTATCAGTCCATATTGCGACTTTATTGCCTTTTAGCTTTAAATCTGCGGCCAAAGCCATCCCGCCATGGCCGCAACCTAAAATTGCGACTTTGTATTTTTTTTTCATATCATTTCACCATAAAAATTAAATAAATTTATTAATAAAATACAAATCCTTTATCTAAAGTTTAATTACCATCGTGGTGATTGATTTAAAAATTCAAAAATATTGTGCTCAACAACTTTTTCAAATAAATTTGTTTTTTGAAATATTTTACGCTGCCGATCAGAGCTAGTGCCCTTTTGAATGATATCAAACAGATCTTTGATATAACTTTGATATCCAAGCCTTTCGATATATGGTTGCAGTTTATTTATCCACTCGAATATATCAGTTAAAATTGACTTTGTTTTACCCTCCGCATTCATTACTAAATCAGCATTTAACCCATATCGGATTGCCCGCCATTTATTTTCTCTTGCAAGCCATAATGGGGGATATGCCATGGATTCAAGCCATCTTCCATTGTCAGCATACCAGTAACCAAGCAAATGAATGAATGCTGTAATTGCTAATGTTTCGCATAATGTAGCAGGGCCATCGCAGACTCGAATTTCAAGTGTGCCAAAACCAGGGCTAGGACGTAAATCCCACCAAAGGTCTTTAAGAGATTTTATTGCATCACAATTTTTAAGCGTTTTATATAAACTTTCAAAACTTTGCCAATCATTAACATGATAGGGTTGGCCTGCAATTGGAATGGCTTCATATGTTGTTGGCCGACACGAAGCAAGGCCCGTATCCATCCCTTGCCAGAAGGGAGAGCTTGAAGATAAAGCAAGCAAATGGGGCAAAAAATACATGAAAAAATTATTAAAACGAATACAATCATCGCCACTTGCCATACCTAGATGTACGTGTAACCCATACACTGTCATCCGACGCGTTAACCATTGGCAGCGCTTAACAAGATCTTGATAGCGGTCACCTGAAGAAATAATACAATCTGAGTATTTTGCAAATGGATGAGCGCCAGTAGTAGAAAAATTTACATGAAGCTCTTTAGTAGAACAAAGTAATTCATTGAATGTATATCGCAGATGTTCTTTTACTTCGTGTACTGTAGTACATTTGTTTGTGTCAATCTCAATTGTATTTAAATAAAATTCTTGTTTTATATTTTTAAGATGTGAGGTGGCATTTAGCACCTCCACGGACCGCGCCGAAAGATTATAACTTTCTGGATCTATCAATTGTAACTCTATCTCTACACCTAATGTTAATATACCATTGCTTTTAAATAACATTTCATCTTGATTATGTGTGTCAACTAAGTGTTGTTCCGATAAATTATCTTTTACCTTCGTTTTCATGCTCATCCCCCATCTATAAACCTTGTTTTTGTAGCCAATATTCAAGAAGACCTATTTGCCATAGTTTTGATGCGCCGAAAGGCGTGAGCGTACCTGCTGAGTTGGATAATAAATCTTTAATTACTGCGGAATTAAAAATTCCTCGTTTATTGATTTGTTGTGGGGAAAGAATATCGTTTAATAAATTTTTTATTGGACTTTGCAAACATTTGAGTGCGGGAACAGGAAAATACCCTTTAGGGCGACAAACCACTTCATGAGGAAGCAACTTTTTACCAAGTTGTTTTAATATATTTTTTCCACCATTTGCCAATTTATATTTAAGCGGCATTATTGATGCTAGTTCTATTAATTCTTCGTCTAAAAATGGAACTCGCGCTTCTAAGCTTGATGCCATTGTCATATTATCTACGCGGCCAAGTGGGCCGTTAGAAAGTGCAAATGTAGCATCTACCTGCAGTGCATTATCAACAAAAGTCGATGATCCATTGTTTTTAAATGCATTTAAAATATATGTTGACGCATAATCATCTATACGCCATTTCTCTGTAACTGTTTTACAGTACTCTTGATAATTCATATCAAAAACATTTGCACGATATATATCAAATGAATTTTTGGTATTAGATAAATTGGCGAATTTTTGTATCCAGTGATAGCCAGCGAATATTTCGTCAGCACCTTGCCCTGAAAGCACCACTTTCACTTGTTTTGCTACCTCTTTTGCCAAAAGAAAAAAACCAATATTGTCATGGCTTGGCATAGGCTCAGACATCGATTTTACACATTCATCTAAAGAATCAATTAGTTGATTATTATTTATAAAAATTTTCTGATGCTGCGTATTAAACTTTCCGGCAACAATATCCGAATAATAAAACTCATCGCCCTTTTCTTTCTCAGTACTTTCAAATCCAATAGAGAACGTTTTTATTTTTTGTTTAGTTATTGAAGAAGCAATAGCAACGATTAAGGATGAATCAATTCCTCCTGAAAGCAAAATTCCTATTGGAACGTCTGCAGTAAATTGTTTTTTTATTACTTGATGAAGTGTTTTATAAGTAGATGTTATCCATAAATTATCAATATCTCTGTGATCCGCATAATCATCATTAAAATGTAACTGCCAATATGAATGTTGCTCAATTCTTCCATTAATATGAATACTGATTATATTGCCTGGTGCTAGTTTCTGGATTCCTTTAAGAATTGTGAGCGGCTCAGGAACTGCATGAAAAGTCAGGTAATATTGAAGTGCAAGCGAATTAATTGATGTATCTATATTATCGAATTCAAGCAATGCTGGTAATGTTGATGCAAAACGGAAGGAATCATTTGTTGCTGAGTAGTATAGTGGCTTAATTCCTAATCTATCACGCGCAAGAACAAGTTTACTTGATTGCCTTTCCCAAATAGCAAATGCAAACATACCTTGCAGCCGCGAAATACTTGCAATCCCCCAGGCATGGTAGGCCTTAAGGATAACTTCAGTATCACTATTGGAAACAAAACGATAGCCTATTGCTTGCAACTCTTGTTTTAACTTGTGAAAGTTATAGATCGCACCATTAAAAACCAATGCAAGGCCTAATTCATGATCAAAAAGTGGTTGGGCTGCCTTGTCACTTAAATCATAAATTTTTAGCCTAGTGTGACCTAACGTTAAATTACCTAATTGATATAGACCGTAACTATCTGGACCACGATGATATTGACGCTGATTGGCTCTCTCAACACGTGATAAAGCCCCTATACCGTGAGCAGTTAGCAAGCCGTACTTCATTTCACCTACAATGCCACACATACAAATAATATTCCTACACAAATAGTTTCTGTACAAAGTATTTTGATATACTAAGCGCATATAACCAATTTTTCAAGCCAATATTTAAGTCTCTGCTAATTTAAGTACGCATTATTGAACATTCTACGTTTATAATAGTTTGCCCATAATAATATTGCAGATAATAAACATGCCCAAACTTGAAGTAATAACATCAAAGGAACAAGACTCGCCATACTCCAAAAGAATTATTCTGGCTCTTCGTAAAATAATGCAGCAAATGGATAATCATTCACGCAATCTAAACAAAAATTATGGCTTAACAATTCCACAGATTATCTGCCTATATGAAATTTATGAAAAAGGTGCTCTCACACTTTCTGTATTATCAAAAAATGTCCATTTATCAATGAGTACACTGGTTGGAGTTATAGATAGGCTGGAAAAAAAGGGCTTTGTTAGACGCACTCGAGATACAGGAGATCGCCGAATTACCTTTATTGACATTACTAACGACGGAAAAGAATTTGTATCTAAATCCCCTCAACTTTTACACAATCGTTTAGATAACCATTTAAAAGTCCTTAATGAAAACGATCAAATCATTATCGCTAACTCCCTTGATATATTAGTTGATATGCTAACTAAAAAATAATTAGCTCCTACGGAAGTGACATAAAAATATGTTAATCGGATCAATCCTTCATCCACACCATCATTTTATAAATAGTATCCTAATTATATTTTTTACCACCGTTTTTATCCTGTCGTCATTTTTAAAAAAAATGAGATGCTCAAATATATGGAAAGCAACCGTAACACCACTTGCTTCCATTATTGGTAGCGGGTTTCTCGTAGTTACACCACTTTTTATACTAATATTAGGCAAATTTGCACTTCTTGCAACTATAGGCATGGTGTTAGTGGCTTACTTAATGGGCTATGTTATGCGATTCAATATATTTTATCTTGAGCCGCAGATAATTAAGCCTATGGCAACAACATTTATTGTTGTATTGGAGCATTTTTCATACCCTGTGCTCGGTGCCGCCTATTTAATATCTGTACCATTTTATATCAAACTTCTATCACTTTTTTTACTAAGAGGAATTAATACAAAAAATAATTTTATCGCTAATTGTATAGCAACATTATTAATCGGGTTTATTGGCCTTATTGGAAAAATTAGAGGATTTAAGAGTCTGGAGTTTTTAGAAGAATATGCGGTTAATATTAAGCTTTCGATAATATTTTCAATGATCATTGGTCTTATTATTTATAACTTAAATCTTCTACATTCTAATAGTTGGCACCTGACAATTTCTACCCCCGAACTTGGCATTGAAACTATACGCAAATTATTAGGAACAATAATTATTGTACAGGGTTTTGAAACTTCCCGTTTTTTGGGGTTAACTTATGATACTGGCATACGCATCAAAACAATGCGATATGCTCAAATTATTTCTGGCATAATTTATATTGTATTTGTTGGACTCTCGTTAGTTGTATTTGATACGGTTCAAGCAGTAACAGAAACCTCTATAATTGACATTAGTGAAAAAATAGCGATAGTCTTACCCTATTTGCTAATTGTTGCCGCGATATTAAGTCAGTTCAGCGCATCCATAGCTGACACGGTAAGCGCAGGAGGACTTTTTTCCGAAGCTACAGCAAGACGACTCAAACCTAATAATAATTATTTGTTAATTGCCGTTATTGCTATTGGCTTAACATGGGCAACAAATATTTTTCAAATTATATCCTTAGCATCTCGTGCATTTGCTCTTTATTATGCAATACAAGCTTTTGAAGCAACACTCCTTGCCTATCAACAAGCGAAAAACATATGGTCAATTTTACGCGTTGTGTTATTTTTGTTGATAACTTGTATCATGCTAATGGTGGTAATTTTTGGAATATCAGTTTAAACCAAGGGAATTCAATTAACATGCAGATGAATGAAAATTATTTTCAAATTAAAAATGCCTGCTCATTTATGCGTCATTCATCATTAATGCCAGATCGAAAAACATTATTGTTTTTGCATGGAATTGGTGATTCAAGCCTAAGTTATTTGCCATTTTTTCAAACAAAAGCATTAACAGAATTCAATATTTTAATACCTGATTTATTGGGGCATGGCAAAAGTTCTAAAAATGATGATTACAGCTTTACATTACAAACTGAAACAATAATCAAGCAAATAATGGCCTTAGAAAATCAGATGGGGTTTCCTTTTAATGATTTGATACTTATCCCCCATTCTATGGCAAGCATTCACGCAATGCTAATCTGTGAATCAGAAATGAGGCGACAAATTAAAGGGATCATAAATGTTGAAGGTAGCATTACTCAGTACGGCTCATTTGTTTCTGAGGCTGTATTTAAAGCAGTCATGCATAAAAGTTTTGATCTTTGGTTCCAAGAATTTAAAGATGTGACAGTTTTTTGCGAACTAATTAAAAAATTTCCTGTTTGCCGTACATATTACGCATCATTGCTGTTTTGCCATCCAGCCGCATTCTTACAAAATGCGCTTGAGATTTATAAAATCTGTGTATCTGGAACAGGCAAGTACACTAACGTTGCAGGAAAAAAATACACCGAGTTAGATTTGCCAAAAATATATTGTTATGGAGATAAAAATAAATGCCAGGAATCCCTTAATTTTTTACATGAAATGAACTTAAAAACAAAATCTTTTGGGACTGCAAACCATTTTATAATGATGCAGTGTTTTGATGAGTTTACTCAATTTATTATAGACTGGATTGGCAGTTTTTTATAACTAATGCCGCAGAGGAATATATACCCATTCCACTTCAAACTGCGATTTTTGCATTTTGAAGTGCTCTTTGCTCAATGGGGTTTCCAAAGGGGGATGCGCAGCTTCTACCCTTTGGTGCAAGCGCCAATTTACTTCGCGCGTGTAGCATGTGATCAGATATACCGCTCGCATTCCTTAGCTTTTATTCGCATCTTGAAGTGCGAGCGGTATATACCCTTTACTTATCTGAGTGTAATATTCGTTACCCATGATGACGCAAGATTCGCCATATAGCGGGATCGGTTCTCCTTCTATAGCAAGACTTTCACCTGCAAGATATGTTGGGCTTTTCTTGGCGCACGAAGATCTGACATCTTTCAGCGATTTTCAAGCTTATGATTTTCATCCGAAGCAACGACGAGATCATTCATAGCTTCAACAATTTCATTTAATTTGCTTTTATTGCGCTTAAAATATCTCTTTTTGTTTTGATTAGCCGCTTGTTCAGCTCTAATATTCGCACTGCGCTGTTGCAGCGTTGCGATATTCGCTGCAAATTGTGAATTAAAATCTTCTGGAGAATTATTTTCTGTAGCTGTATAAATAGATTTATATTGAGCCTCTAATAAAGAATTTTTCATCTCTTTTGCAAACTCGACTTTTTTTACAACATAAGGCAACTCTCTCATTATTTTAGCTCGCAGACACCCCCAAAAGCTTTCATGAGATTTTATATAATTTTCTAGTCTGGTTACTAGCAGCTTTATTCTTTCTGCAGTTAATGAATTATGCGCTTGTCCAACTTTTTCAATGAGTACTTCTAGCGATTTTTCTTTTGTAGCGACAGATTGTGCCAACTCAAATCTTATGTTTTCTTTATATAAAATCTCTCTACTTGCTGTCAGTTCTTTTCTTTTACTAGAAATCTGCTCTTGTAAATTTTGCGATGCCAATTCAACTATAGTTGTCGCGCCAACCATACTAAATGCAGCCGTTTTAATGGTCGCATATAATGTACGCGGTGAAAATATAGATCCATTCTTAACTCGATCTGCCTCTTGCCAATTGCTTTTTTGCTGCCCCGTAAGATTTAAGTGGGCCGCGAGACCAGCCTGATATTTAGGAATTTGCTTATTAGCATTGAGACCAATTTGTAACTGTTCCAGGACACGCAATTCTTCGCTTACCTTAGTTATAGCTTTATCATTAAGATCTTTTTGTTCGGCTACTTCTTCGATTCTTGGTAGTTTAGCGCCCAGCACAGCTAACTGCTTTTGTTCCTGAATTAACCGCGCCTGTATTTCTGGTAATGTTGTATTTCCATCAGCCGCTTTTAATTTATTCGTTAGCTCTTCTATAGTAGCAACATGTTTTTGTATCGCACTAGCATGGCTCGCTAAAAGATCTTCAAGCGGTTCAGTAGAAACAACTGGCTTTGGTAACAGTGATTTAGGTTTATAATTGTTGATGGCCGCTTGAATATTATTTTGTAATGCGGTTAGTTGAGGCGCTATTATTCCATTAAATAAATATTTTTTGACTGGATTTAAACCAGGTGGAATCTCTAATAATTTCCTAGCTTGAGCAAATTTCATCAAAGCATTTAACGCTAGGACAAACTGATAGTCTTGCTCATCATTTATAATCAAGGCCTTTTGTATAATTTTAGAAGAATTTGTAGCAGGGGCCTCACTAAAATGTTTCAATGCTTCAGAACTAGCAACGCCATTTGCTAAATCGTTACCATAGCGGCTCAAAGCTAAGGCAATATTGTAAGCTGCGCGATGTTTTTTCCAGAGGTCAGTCGAATCAGGAAAAATCGTGTCCGGCACAGGAAAATAGCGAAATTCTCTCGTTGGTTGTTTAGGGAATATCGAATTCAGGCTGGTAAATAGAATAAAAAAGTCATCGAAACTGTTAAAAGCTACTATTCTAGAGCCATTAGTTGCGCCAAGCATATTATAACCTTATAAAGCTTCATTACTTATTTTAACGTTAATTATTAATTTTTTATTAATGAAATTTTACCACAATGCTACACTATTAAGTATATGATATAGCATTTTTAGTCATTAATGACTGTTGCTTGCTCAACACAAAAATAGATTTTAAACTGGGGCGAATTATTAAAAACTAATATTTATGAAAATAACATTTTTAGGTGCGACTGAAACAGTTACCGGATCAAAGTATTTAATTACGCTGGCGCGGAATAAAATACTGGTTGATTGTGGCCTCTTTCAAGGCTATAAGGAACTTAGACTAAGAAACTGGGCTAATTTGCCAGTAGACCCGCAATCCATTGATGCTGTTATTTTAACGCATGCGCATATCGATCATACGGGTTATCTGCCACTACTCGTTAAAAATGGATTTTCCGGGAAAGTATATTGTACCCATGCAACAAAAGAGTTGTGTCAGATTTTACTGCCTGATAGTGGTTATTTACAGGAAGAAGAAGCCAGTTATGCAAACAGAAAGGGTTATTCTAAACACTCTCCAGCGTTACCGTTGTATACCATGCTCGATGCAGTGCGTTCATTACCTCAACTAAATGGTTGTAAATTTGGAAAAGAATATAAATTATTTGATGATTTAACATTTCAGTTTAATCGCGCTGGTCATATTCTCGGCGCAGCAACCGTTCTTCTTAAAAGCAATGGTACATCTCTTCTATTTTCAGGTGATTTGGGTCGGCCATACGATCCTATTATGTTAGCCCCCGATGTTCCTCAACCCGTAGATTATCTCGTGCTTGAATCTACTTATGGTGATCGTAGCCATGAATCCCAAGATCCCTTGGATATATTAGCTAAAATAATTAATAAAACCGTTAAACGCGGAGGAACTATAGTAATTCCTGCATTTGCCGTAGGTAGAGCACAAAGTATTCTTTATTTTATTTATCAATTAAAACTAAATAAAAAAATTCCTAACATACCTATTTTTTTAGACAGCCCTATGGCAATCAGTGCTACCGAGATTTTTTGTCGCCACGCAAAAGAACATCGTTTGACGTCCGATCAGTGTCGGCAAATTTACGGAGCTGTCAAATATATTCACAAAGTAAACGAATCCGAAGATTTAGATTCAATGCGAATGCCGAAGATCATTGTTTCCGCCAGTGGTATGGCAACAGGTGGACGCATATTACATCATATTCAAGCTTATGCTGGCGATCATCGTAACAGTATTGTTTTTGCTGGCTTTCAAGCAGGTGGAACACGGGGTGATCGCATGGTGCGAGGTGAGCGCGAAATAAAAATGTTTGGTGAAATGGTACGCATTAATGCTGAGGTTATTTCACTTAATAATCTTTCGGCGCATGCTGATCGAGAGGAAATATTGGGGTGGCTTAAACAGTTTCAAACACCACCCCGCAAAGTTTTTATTACCCACGGTGAAATTAATGCTTCTCTTACACTTAAAAACAATATCGAGAATACCTTGGGATGGAACTGCATTATTCCTAAATATTTGCAAGAAGAAAAACTTTAATATGCATGTAAGCAAAAAATAGGACTCAAATCAGCGTCTAATATTAGTTTGTTCGAGAAAAATTCAGTTGCTTTAACGGAAGTTAAAATCTTCTTGAATTTTTTATAGCTGTATAGCTACAAAATTTAACAGGGAATAACACGAACTTATGGAACAAAAATTAAGTGAGTTTGTACAATTTACAGCAGAACAAGCGCTAGCAAAACTAAACAGTTCAGATAACGGGCTTTCTACTGATGAAGCGCAACAACGCATAAACGTTTATGGTTTTAATGAGATCACCAAAAAATCTAAGCGCGCCCCGTTTCTTGAAGCCATTTCGCACACCTTTAACCCTTTAGTAGCTATTTTATTGATCGCAGCAGTTGTTTCAGCTTTTACTAAAAATATTCCTGGGGCCATTATCATTATAACGATTGTGATCGTAAGTATTGTCTTAGATTATTTCCAAACCCATCGTTCTTTAAAAGCGGTACAACGCTTACAAACACAAGTTGCTGCTTCCGCCACTGTTATGCGCAATGGTGAATGGGTTGAACTAGCCTGTCGTAATTTGGTGCCCGGCGATATTATTAAATTGACAGCAGGAGACATGGTGCCGGCTGATGCATTATTACTCGAAACCAACGATCTTCATGTGCAACAAGCTGCCTTAACCGGTGAGTCTTTACCCGTTGAAAAAAATACCATAAGCAGTAAAGTGCCAACAGAAAATCCAACTGAAACAACTAATATAGTGTTTTCTGGTTCTTCCATAATTAGTGGTTTTGCTAAAGCATTGGTAATCAATACAGGCAGCGATACTCAATTTGGCCAAATTGCTAAAACTTTAAGTGCAGCGCCTCCACGCACTGAATTTGAAAAAGGCATCATGCACTTCGGTCTTTTTATTATGAAAACGGTCCTAATATTGGTGATCTTTGTTTTTATCATTAATGTTTTTTTACACCATGATCCATTGCTTTCTTTATTATTTGCCTTGGCACTCGCCGTTGGTCTTACTCCTGAATTTTTACCCATGATTACAACTGTGACGTTAGCTACCGGTGCAGTTCGTATGTCACAACAAAAAGTAATCGTAAAAAATCTAGAGGCAATCCAAAATCTAGGTAGTATTGATATTTTATGCAGTGATAAAACTGGAACGCTAACTCGTAACGAAATGTTACTAGAAGGTTATGTTGATAGCTTAGGTAACATATCGGAAAATGTTTTACTATTGGGCTATTTAAATAGCTTATTTGAAACAGGAATCAAAAACCCTATTACGGATGCCGTACTAAATCTAGCGCATGCCAATCCTTTGGATATTGCGATACTCAGACACGATCACCCAGATGTCAAAGCGTATGCCAAGATTGCTGAAATACCTTTTGATTTTGAACGACGCCGTACCAGTGTAGTCGTAGCTAAAAATGATACGCGATTACTAATAGCCAAAGGTGCGCCTGAACAAGTTATAGCCCTCTGTACCCATTACGAATGTAATGGTCAATTGGATCCTTTAACAGCCGAAATGACTGAAAAATGTCATAACTTATTTTGTGACTTTAGTAACCAAGGTTATCGTGTTATTGCAGTAGCTTATCGCACACTACCCATTCAGCCTGCCTATCAAAAACAAGATGAGTCAGGCCTTACTCTGGCAGGATTTCTAACTTTTATTGACCCGCCATTAGAAGATGCGGCAGAGACCATCCATGAATTACGCAATGAAGGTGTCACCATTAAAATTCTAACAGGTGACAATGAATTGGTGACTCGTCATGTGTGTCAAAAAGTGGGTCTCAATCCAGGTTCAATTCTGCTAGGTGATGAAATCGATAAGGTCACTGATCTAGCCTTAGCGCCACTTGCTGAGCAAACCCAAATTTTTGCAAGAGTCTCGCCAGCACAAAAACAACGTATCATTCTTGCCTTACGTTCACGCGGGCACGTGGTTGGTTATATTGGAGATGGCATTAACGACGCCCCTTCTCTACATTCAGCCGATGTTGGGATCTCTGTTTCTGACGCCGTGGATGTGGCTCGTGAAGCGGCTGTAGTTATTCTATTAGAGCAGCATTTGAGTGTGCTATTAAATGGCATAATTGAGGGTCGCAAATCATTCGGTAATGTCATGAAATACTTAATGATGGGAACCAGTTCTAATTTTGGCAATATGCTCAGCATGGCCATAGCCGTTGCTTTTTTACCTTTTTTACCTATGCTGCCCTCACAAATTTTATTGAATAATCTACTGTACGACACTTCACAAGTAATGATTCCAACAGATCATGTCGAACCAAGCTTTATCAAAAAGCCACACCATTGGAATATCGACATTATAAAACGTTTTATGTTTTATATAGGCCCCATTAGTTCGGTTTTTGATTTTTTAACTTTCTTTGTTATGTTAAAAATATTTCATGCTGGCGAGTCATTATTTCAGACGGGTTGGTTTGTCGAATCACTTGCCACGCAAACCTTAGTAATTTTCATCATTCGCACGGTAGGAAATCCATTTAAAAGTAAACCGAGCTTATCACTGACTATCGCAGTAATAACAGTGGTTTTAATAGCCATTTTATTACCATTTACACCACTGGCAAAATTATTAGGCTTCGTATCATTGCCCTTAAGCTTCTTCATTTTTCTGGCTGGAGCTACTTTAACGTATTTATTCTTAGTGCAAATCATCAAAAAACGATTAATGTGGCGTTGGCTTGAAAACCAATAATTAAAAAATTATATCTACTAAAGGTAATTGAAATGGAATGGTACAAATAAATTTTGTACCTTTATTAATTTCACTTGTTACATCGATTTCACCTGCAACATCATCAATAAGCTGCTTAACCACATAAAGTCCCAAACCGGAACCTTTGTAAATCCCCTGATTTGAAGGTGTGCCGCGAGTAAATTTTTCATAAATAAATGCTTGCTTGTCCGGAGGGATGCCTATACCCGTATCTTCTATATAAAAATGCATGATAATTTTTTTTTCTGATTTTTTTGCAACATCTACTTTAATTTTTACGTGACCTTCTTTAGTAAATTTAATCGCATTACTAATTAAATTAATCAAAATTCTTTCAAGTCGATTAGGATCGCCAACTAAAATGGTGGGTGAATCTTCTGAAATTTCTTGTATTAACTTAATTTTTTTAATGATGGTGATTGGAATTTCTAAAGTGACAACTCTATTAATCAAAGCTCTTAGATCAAATTTTTTCGCCAACACCGGGGTTTTGCCAGACTCCATTTTGGAAAAATCGAGAATATTATTGCAATAATCCATCAGCTCTTTGGCACTTTGCGTTATGTAGCCTAAGTTTTCCTTTTTTTCCAGATCTGTTTCTTGTTCCCACAACTCATTAGCCAAAGCCCAAACTCCGCAAAACGGCGTCCGAATATCATGCTCCATGTTGCGAATAAATTCTGTTTTTAAGCGGTTAGCAACTTCAGCCATTTCTTTACTCATGCGTAAATTCTCTTCCATCTTTTTACGCTCGGTAATGTCGGTGTAAATCCCCAACACACCGATTATTTTATTATCTTCATCAAACATTGGCACTTTACTAACTAACATGATTTTTTCAGAGCCGTCTGTTTGACGTTGACGTTCTTCATAGTCTAGTTTGGCCACACCACTCTTCATGATAGCCTGATCATCTGCGATATAAAGATCGCTCTCCTCCTTTTTCCAAGGCATGTCATAATCAGTTTTACCAATAATATCGGCGGGCGAATGAAACCCCGTTGTTTCAGCAAACTTTTTGTTACATCCTAGAAATACGGAATTTTTATCTTTCCAAAAAATGTAATGCGGCAAATTATTAACAATATAATTTAAATAAATCTGGGTAGATTTATTTATAGCATTACTATTTTCGACCAATTTTAACAAATCAGCCAGATCACCCGTGTTAGTAAACATTAATTAGTCCATTGATTCTTAAGAAAATTCAAATGATTTATTTCAAAAAATATTTCGCACTGTCGGTTCAGCGACGTGGGGTATGGATTTTTCTTCCATAAGGGATTTATTTTTTTTTCCCCCTAATAAAAGAGGAGAACTAGGCAGTAATAAGTGACAGGCAGCCTTGGCTTTCATAACATTACTCATAGTTTTGCTTTCTAAAGTCACCCCGCCCTTTTCTTCCGTTTTTTTAGCTTGATCTGATTTTTTTTCAGGTACAGATGATCTACTTTGTAAATTAGTCCATAACATGCCTTCTAACACCGTGTCTTTACTCATTTTTTTAAGTATGTCACTAGCAGATTCTTTGTTTTTTACTACCTTTAATACAGGATCATCTTCACCTAACTTGCCAACCAACTCTTTAATCGCAGAGACTGTGCCTTGCACACCCGCTAAGATGCGGCTATCCTCAGCCAACAGTTGGTCGGTATACGCCGGAATGCTAGCACCCGTCATTAGTTTCGTAGCATGAACTTCCCATAAGCCTGGAAAGCGCTTTTTTACACCGGTCGCTACCCGTGTATCTATGTGTTCGCCTTGCTCGTAGGTACGGACTACACCTAATTTTCCACCTTCAACTTGAACACCATCCGCTTTCAACTCAGGAAAATAGTTTGTTGCTTCCTGCAATGCTTTTGCAGCAATCTCTTTTAATTTTTCAGGCTGCCTAGCCAGCGCAAGGTATTGGGACTCAATCTGTATTTCTTTGGTCTCTGGCAGTGTAGTAACTTTCTCTGCGGTTAGAAAAGCAGTACCGTCTCCCGCCAAAGTTATAGCCGCATAGGGACCATGAATAACTACACGGGAATATTTAATGGTGCTTGGGACTTTTGATAATATCGCCATAACCTTTGGACGCATGATTTGCTTTGCCTCCTCATAAACATAAGGAGCACCAGCAGATTGATTAAGGGTTGCAATAAAATGACAAGTAGCGTTGGCTATGGTGGGAGATTTCAGGAGTGATTTTTCTGCTATTTTGGATTCTTGAGTTGCCTTTGTTTCATTAGATTCTACTGTAAGCACATAGCCATCTGCATTTGTAGGTCGCTGAATGCTCGTTACTTTTTGATTAAGTCTAACGTCAACTTTATATTTTTTTAACAGTGGTATAAATAATTTTTCTACAACCATTGGCCATCTAATAAATCGTTCGCGGACGTGATAACCTGCCGTGTATAGCGGCTTTTCATCTTCTGTTTGCGCCAATAGCCGAACGTAATCATCACTTAACTTACGCACTAACTCCGCTGGCTCCCCAAAAACTTTATTTTTGGGATCCTTTTTACACAGCCCTTCATAATGGGCCACTACGGTAGCCATCAAGGATTCTAGTTTTTCTGCGCTAGTTTCAGATTTACGGTGCAAAAGGTAATCGCAACCGGTTGGCAAATGAAATTCTTCTAACATTGCCGCAAGCTTAACTTGATCGGTTATTCCTGTTAAATCTTCTAAAAATTCTAATAGCGTTCGTTCGAATTGAATACTTTCTTCTTGAACTTTTATAATGGTAGCTTCATCACTGTAATGTGGCCCCAAAGGCTCGCGAGCTGCTGTCGCCCACGAGGATTCGCCACCAACTTTAGGCCCTTTTTCCAGCGCAGTCACATCATGGCCAGCTTTGGCTTTTTTGATAAGATCAAAGAGTGCAGCACTCCCAGTTCCTACATATGTAATCTTCATTTGTAAACCTACTCTGCTTATCTGTGCTGTACTATTATACTTTAAAAATGGGATTAAATTATAGATAGTTCAAATTATGAGCCGGATTGAAGTTACGCAGATTTAGGCTTTAAGCATTAGAAACTCTCAATGTATTTTATATTAAAAATAATTTAATTTAAAAAATATTAAGACGAGTAGTCAATTGCTAAAATTTCTAATGTTTCGATTCCTGCAGGCGTATGCAGATCAACAAAATCTCCTACTTCTGCCTTTAATAGCGCTTTGGCCAAGGGAGAAATCCAGCTAATTTTATTCTTTGCTAGATCAGCTTCATCAAAGCCCACTATTTTAACGATCTTCTTACTCTCATCACTTTTTTGCAGATAGGTCACGGTCGCTCCAAAAAAAATTTTGTTAAGATTTTTTTGTTGGGCAGGATCCACAATTTCTGCACTTTTTATGCGTTTGATCAAATAGCGCACCCGTCTATCAATTTCGCGTAAGCGTTTTTTACCGTAAATGTAGTCGCCATTTTCCGAGCGATCACCATTCCCAGCGGCCCAGCTTACGGTTGTTACAATTTTGGGGCGTTCCTCACTCAGCAAATGACGTAATTCCGCCTGTAAATCGGCAAATCCAGTTGGCGTTACATAATTTTTCACGGTAGGAAAAGAAACTTCGGATGGTTCAAACTCATCATCGTCATTATCCGTTTCTTTAGTAAATGCTTTATTCATTTATTCTCTATTCTCGCTTAAAGCCACGTCTAAAAATTAAGAAAAAACTGTTTGTTTGATCTCCCCCTTTGAAAAAGGGGGAAGCTAAAAACATAGCTTTTCGGCTAATTTTTAGAGATCCATTTAATCATGCAGAAATCAACCATAATATACTTGTTCTTACGCTCATTATAAAAAAATATTAAAATGGATACCACACTCTAAATTCTGTTAAAATAGAACATAAACACAATGCTTTAGGATAAAAATGATCACTCCAGAAAAAATAAGTTTAATGCCTTTAGAAAAGGCGACTCATTCTTTAGAGTTGGCGGTCATTGCTTATCAAAACAAACCAGGAGATGAATTTATCCGTGACGCTTGTATCCAACGGTTTGAATATACTTATGAATTATGTGGAAAATTTTTAAAACGTTTTCTTGAGGCGAGCGAAATGAACCCTGCTTTAATAAAAGAAATGTCATTTCCTACGCTCATTCGTACCGCCAATGAAAAAAATTTACTGTTAAACTCATGGCCTGTTTGGAAAGAATATCGAGAAGCAAGAAATATAACAAGCCATACTTATGACAAATTAAAAGCGGAAAAAGTAGCTGCTATTAGTATAAAATTCTTAGAAGATGCTAAGTTTTTATTAAATTCATTACAAATTAAAATAAAAAATTTATGAACTCTGCACTTAGCATCAATCCAGAAGAATTAAAAATCATTCAGGAAATCTTGCAAAATAATTTAAAGCAAAAAGCTAATGTCTGGGTTTTTGGTTCGCGCGCGAACAACACCGCTCAAAAATATTCTGATTTAGATTTACTCATAGATAACATGGGTCAACCTATATCTTTGAATCTTTTAGCAAACTTGACTGAAGCTTTTGACGAATCAAATTTACCTTATAAAGTCGATATTGTTGATTACAACTCTATCAGTGATGAATTCAAAGAAAATATTCGCGAAAGCTTAGTTACTTTTCCTGGATTTTAACTAAAAGGCACCTCTATTAATTTACGCCTTTTTGTTTTTCCCCCTTTGAAAAAGGGGGATCAAGGGGGATTTTTCGAAAAGTTCCTACAATTTTGTTGGTTTTTCAAAAGAAAATCCCTCTCAATCTCCCTTTTTCAAAGGGAGAGGCTATAGAAACGAATTTTTAGAGATGCCTTAAAGGGATCTTATGAGTTTATCAAATAAAATTTTAACACTTGCCATGGCGAAAAACATCGAGAATAATTACATGATTGCCATGACTGAAATACCAATGAAAAACCGGTCGAAAAAATTTTTTAAACGGACCATTGACAGAGAATAGTTGTATGGACGGAAAACACAAATATCAAATTGAAAAAATCAATTGGGAAAAAGCGAAAAAGTCTGTATTAGCTATCGACAAAGAATTATATAAAATAATTAATGAACTTTCGGTAGATGATAGCTATGCCATCTATAAAGCCAATTATCCTTATGGCACTAAAATATACGAAGATGGGCTATTTTATTTGCCAGTCATAAATTCCAAAACTCATACGCTACCCATTAATGATGCATCTATCCCGCAAAATATAAAAAATGACCTCTGCTATCATGATTTGCCGTTAGGGATGATCACAAAAGGTAGCTTTGAAGTTTTCCGCGAATCGAGTCACCGCGTATTTTCCTTAGCCTTGCGTAAAAAAGGTCTGGAACTTGGAATTTGGGAAATGTTTGCACCCACATCTCCTTATACTGTCACCAGTGGTTCACGCTCCCTTTTTTTGTTACCCAAAATTGCTGATGCGCTTTCCCATAAAAAATTACGCGCTTATGGCGTGCGATCTCCACAGCCCAGAAATTTATTAGACCAGTGGGCGATCTTTAAAGAGTTAATTGCCCATCAGAATATTGCAAATCCTTGGACGTGTGAGATTTTATTGTTTTCAAGCAAATGGATTGAAACGATGAAAAAGGATCCAGCTTGGCTTAATTTCTATCACTACACCTTAAAAAAAGCCTGGGATCATACCGAAGCTAGCAGAACTATCGTGACATATAACGCTGCCTTGGAACGGTTTTCTCACATTTTGATTCAAAGAAGAATAAAACCTTCACCCTACATTCTGGAAACCTTAAAGCATCTTATCTTTATCACTGTAGGTGCCGTTCCGGCTTTTAAACCTGCTGGCGCAGACAACTCACCTGCACCCATAGATGAAATATTAAAAACTTATTTGAATGTGTATGGTTTAAAAACTTATTATCCTTCTATGCTGTACTCTGATTATTTGCAACGCAATGAACCCGATAGTGTATATTATTCGTTACAACTACCTATATCCTTAGAAAAACTTGCAGGTGATCGTTATTCTAATAGCGCCAAAACTGATTTAATTGAATTAATAGAATTAACAAATAGCTTTATCGATGAATTAAATAATGGTGTCTTAGGGGCTGGCAGCCATCACATTCAAGCTTTATTTTCTAAGACTAAATTTGATTTTTTTCATACCGATGCTGATCCTGTTTTACAAGTTAGTCCTGCCAGCCAAATGGCAATCGATGATAGAAAGTTATTATACTTACCCGAAGGTGATTATGGTGAAAGAAAATTTTCTGATAGGTGCCACTTCGTGAAAGGATGTGTCCGAGTTTCCAGTGAATAAACTTTTTTAGGAGAAAATTGTAAGGTTGTCCTATGTATAATATTTTAGAGCCGTCTAGAAAACAGTATTTTCAAAAAGTTGCAGAATTGGTACCGCATTTCAATGGCCAATTCATTGTGTTAACCCATCTATTACCAGATCGACCCGAGCTGCTTAACGCCATCCGATCTATTGCTCCTATCGCCATGGTGGTAGCCATCCCCTATTCGACTAATTTAGCTACATTACACCGTTTACAAATCGAATATCATGTAGCGACACCCACTTTAGATGAACTGAGAAACCCACTTTATATTAATGAACTCCTGACAAAAATTAACGCCCACAAAGAGCTCATTATTTTGGAAATTGGTGGTTATTTTGCTTCGACATTGCCAACTTTGTATGAACGCTTGCAAGGTAAACTCATAGGTGTTGTTGAAAGTACTGAAGCGGGTCATAGACAATATGAACGCATCCAAAATTTGCCCTGTCCTGTTATTTCAGTCTCACGCGGATCTTTGAAAAGATCCGAATATTCGTTAGTCGGATCATCATGCCTATTTTCAACGGAACGTTTAGTGCGCCGCGCAGGATTTATACTAGACGGCAAAAATGCTGCCGTTTTGGGCTATGGCAAAGTGGGCAATGGCTTAGCTAGAAGTTTAATGCGGTATCATTGCAAATCTTATATTTACGATACAAACCCAATATTACGGCTATTGGCCATTAGTGAAGGATATCAGGCACCGGAAAAAGATGTGGTGCTTGCTCAAGCTGAAATTATTTTTGGTGCGACTGGCAATCAATCAATCGCGGCTACTGATTTTGCGAAAATACGCCATGGGGCCTTATTGGTTAGTTGTAGCTCCAAAGATATAGAATTCGATCTAAATTTTTTAAATAAAAATTATCAACGGGAAGAATTATTCGATAATTTTGATCTCTATCACAATGATCATCAATATTTTTATTTATTAGGCAAGGGCATGCCTATTAATTTTTTAGATAATGCAGTAATGGGACCGATTCTTGCGTTGGTACAGGCAGAAGTTATTTACGGAATAAAACGTGTGATGGATTTAAAAGGTGAACGCGGCATCTTTGAAATCGCCGAAGAAGATCGAAAAACGTTAGCCCTGATGTGGTTAAAATACTTTAACGATAACACCCTTGGGTATCAGCACAATGAGCACAGAAGTCATAGCGCAAACCAAAAATTACATAAAGAACTTGCTACAGCAGGATAGCACCGGCCATGATTGGTGGCATATTCATCGTGTCTATAATTTAGCAGTTCATTTAGCAAAAAAAGAAAATGCTAATTTATTCGTAGTAGAACTTGCTGCACTTTTACACGATATTGCTGACTGGAAATTTAATAAAGGCGACGATCAACTGGGCGTTCAATTAGCGCGGCAATGGCTTAACGAATTAGCAGTTGAAACCAGCACGATTGATCACGTCTGCGCAATTATTAATGATATGCCCTTTAAAGGCGCTGGCACCTCTTCTACCATGTCGACTCTGGAAGGAATGATTGTACAAGATGCCGATAGATTAGATGCGCTAGGTGCGATAGGTATTGCCAGAACATTTGCTTATGGCGGTTATGCTGGTAGACCACCACATGATCCTACTATTCAACCAAAATTACATACCTCGTTTGCTGAGTATAAACAACATCAAGGAACTACCATCAATCACTTTCATGAAAAGTTATTTCTGCTAAAAAACCGAATGAACACCGCTACAGCAAAAGCAATTGCCGAAAAAAGACATCTATTGATGGAAAATTTTGTCAATGAGTTCTTAATGGAATGGGATTATTTTGGTTAAGAATTTCCTCATCTTTAACCAAGGTATCACGAATTAAGAATGCTGCCATTAAGCTAGCAATAAATGCGATGGGTAAAATCATTAAGGCAAATTGATAATCCGCGGCCGAATAACTCATTCTGGTCGCCATAACATGTCCCGCATGCAGACTAATTAACCAACCAAACAAGGGCTCCATTACTGCTCCAATGATGTAAATTATGATTGAAACCACAGCAAGCGCGGTACTTGTTAAGTTACTTGGGTTACTTTCAGACACAGTCGGATAACTTAGCGTTTGCGCGCTCGTAAAAAAGCCCAGCAGAAAAAATGCGATCGCCAGCATGCTAAATGACCATTCGGGTATATAGACGATTAATACTGCTATAGTAATAGAAAACAAAGCCCCGCCGATCATGGGAGTACGCCTTGAATTAATTTTATCAGACAGCCAACCAAGCAAAGGTGAGCCTAGAATTAACCCCATAAAAATCATACTGGTAGTAAAAGAAGCTTCGGTTTTAGTTAGGTCATGGGCTTGCGTTAAGTACAAATTACCCCACAACGCAGCTAACAGCATGACGGGAAGGTTCAATAACGCTGTATAAATACTACAAAACCAATTTTGCATATTGGCAAGCACAGCTTTAAATTCATTTATATTTTGTTTGTCAAAAATCGCCGTTTTTGCCTGCTTTGCTTTAAGGACACCAGGAGGATCTTGCAAAAAAAACCACATGGCTAGCCAGATCACAACTCCAATTGTTGCGTCAAAGATAATTGCGTGTTGCCAGGACGTTAAAGACACCAGCAAGGAAAAAGGTGTTTGCACGATGCCGCCGATCATACCGATCGTGACCATTAATCCCATCACTAAAGCCGTTCGCTTGGAGGAAAACCAGGTCGAAGCCATAAGCATGCAGCCTAAGAATGCAAAGGCATTACCGACACCGCATAGACTTCGATATAGCATCGCAGTCCAAAATGATTGGTAGTTAGCGAAAACAAAGGTACTTATGACACACAGACCTAATACTAACAGTAGTTGTTTACGAGGCTTAAATCGATCCAGTAAAGCACCGGCTGGTAGCAGCGCCAAAGCCGCCGCATAAAAGTAACTGGAGGAAAGATTGCCCAATTGTGTTAAATTAATACTGTATGCGTGCATTAAATCAGCACTAATTGTATTAAAAACGCTCATTTGAAAAATGATAAAAAAGAAAAATAGCGCAGACGAAGTACAAGACAACCAGGAAATGTATTTCGGATAATAGTTTTTACTGCGATCTGAAATATTGTCCATAACAACCTGATAATTAAGATTAATTTGCGATAAGTTTACCATAGAATAGCAAAACTCCGCAGCTTATCGCAGGATTTTATCGATGAAATTTTACTGTTATAACTCTTAAATTCCCACAAGGAAATCTACTGATGCGCTTTTTTAAAATAGTGCTTTTTGCGACTTTACTCATTAGCAATCCTTTATTAGCAGATGAATTTTCTGATAAAACTGTTGTTAACGACCCATTATTGCTGAAACAAGCTCAGGCTTTGCCAAATTCTGGCACAATAAAAATTGAAAAAAATAATTATGTCTATCTACACGTAACCGATAATTTTAAATTGGAGCTTTTTCCCATTTTATACAAAAATTTACCTAACATTGATAAAAACTGTTTAACGCCTAACAATAATCCGATTGGTTCACATATTTCACTTTTTTTTCCAGGTAAATTATCCAATGAACAATTGAAACAATTTACTGCCAATCAATTATTTCATTTTAAAGTTGTGAAAATTCTAAGGGTTACTACTGCTACCCCTACTACCGATCAAGGCATATTACATACGCAATGGTACCTGGTAGAAATAGAATCTCCTACTTTATTAGCTCTTATGAAAAAAGTGGATCCCGAAGGTAAATTTTATCGCTTACCATTGCACATTAGTATTGCCGTTGCGAAATTCTATCAACAAAATCAATGTGCGTGCATGTGCGATGCATTACATATTTCTCCTTGACATAAGAGCTTAAACAACAATTTATGCAATCAGTTAATGTAAAAAACGAATTCAAGCAATTAGCTTTCTTGTCAGTACCTCTTATTATCAGCGGCCTGATCGAATTTTCGTCTGGATTTTTTGGTACTTATTTTTTAGGCCATGTCAGCACGCAAGCTTTAGCCGCTGGTTCCCTCATGAGCAACGTATTTATTGCTTTAATGGTATTTCCATGGGGATTACTGAATGCTATTAGCGTTATAGTTTCGCAACATCATGGTGCGAAACAAGATGAAGCTATCGTACAAACTGTCAAAAGTGCCTTGTTATTAGCATTAGCTCTTTCACCTTTAGCTATCTTGATCTTACTAACCGCACCTTTATTACTGCAATTACTGCACCAAGATCCAAACATCATAGCTATGATGATTCCAGGTCTACATGCTTATGCCTGGGGGATGTTGCCGGATCTGATCATCCTAACGCTCTTACAATATGTCATGGGTTTGGGTCATGCCCGATTAAATATGTTGTTTAGTCTTTTTTGGGCACCTTGCAACATGTTGTTTGTTGCTGCCTTTATTTTTGGTTTATGGCACTTCCCTAAATTAGGGGTGGCTGGTATTGGTTGGGGCTTTTCCGTCTCATCATGGTTAGCCATGTTAGTCATTGTGTCGTATTTAGGATTTTCTGCGCGCTATCGTAAACATCGCGATTATTTTAAAACTATTATTTTTCATTCTAGCGATGAGACTGATTCAGATAGAAAAGAACGCAATTTAAAATCTATGAAGCATATTTTGACTATAGGCGTCCCCATTGGCGGGACTTATTTGGTTGATTTAGTCTATTTTTTAATTTACTCCTTAATGATGGGAGCATTAGGTGTTACGTTATTAGCAGCCCACCAAATTGTTATGCAATATTTTTGGATGGCTAGCGTTGGTTGTTTTGCCATCGGCCAAGCTATTTCGGTAAGAGTAGGACATTCGATAGGAGCAAATGCCCACGAGCGAATTGCACCTATTACCAGCTTAGGAATTGTTTTTATGCTTTTCATCATGCTTGGTATTGCTTGTACCTATTGGTTTTTGCCAGAGCAGTTAGTTGCCTTTGATCTTAGCGCCCAACCAAGTTCTGAACTTTTGCAATTTGCACGAACTTTTTTTCTTATTGCTGGTTTTTCTTTGCTTTTGCAAGCAGGTTGGATTTCGTTGCTATCTACATTACGCGGCATGGGCGACACCCATGCTTTGCTAATTTTATCTATTATCGCTGAATTTCTGGTAGGGTTGCCGCTTGCTTATTTGTTAGCGTTTCATACCCCTTTATATGCAAAGGGAATTTGGCTGGCGACACTATTAGATTCTATCGTGTTTATTGGACTTGCTACCTGGCGGATTCGCTATAAATTGGCTACTTGGAACCCGGCTACTTAGTAACCGGGATCATGATAATTTTTTCAGCGGCCTGGGCGTAAAAGAGCAAGAATTGGATCTGAATCACTAATTGCTCGACTAAGACGAGTTTCATCAGCAGAGCTACGGCGAACATTAGCTGCGGCCGCCAAACTTGCTTCTGCTTCTAGATCTTCTAATTGTTGAGTAGAAGGTGATCCTTCTGCCGTCACCATCAACGGTGAACTTCTTGCCACCCCTTGCGCAACACTCTGTGCCCCGGAAGCAGCACTTGTTCTTCGTCTAGGTGCTCCTCGTGCATCTGCTTCATGTTGGGCTGGATCTGCACCTGCCGCCGCCTCAGCTCGAGTTCGTTTATGCCCACTTACTGCTTGATCGTTTCCTGCTCCTTTCCTCTCACTACCTGCATCATTCTGTAATTTTGTTTCCGGAGCTGCCGCCGATTTTGCCGCAGCAGAACTAGAACCCGCACCAACACCGACATCCACAACCGAACCAACACCGGCTGTTCCTGCCGCTCCAGCCGGGCTTGTTGCTGACGGAGCTTTTATCCTTATTTCTTTTAATAGCTTAAGCTTTCGAGAAACTTCTGCGTGCACTGTTTCCCATTGATCCTCGGGTACATTCTTAAAAACAGCGACGATCTTTTCGCTAGCCTCCGCTATGTTGCTCTCTGGGCTTCCTGCAGCATTAAAACTCAAAGGTTTTTTTACCCTTTTTCCCAACATAAGCATTCACCTCGTAATTTGTACCTAAAAAAATTAATTAGCCGCAAGTGCAATGAAAATGTGTACACGGAGGAACTTCTGCTTTTACGAGCTCCTTACAAAAATCGTTAAATACATCGTATTGGCTACCAAGCTTATCGGAATCCTCGCGAGTTAGCTGATCACGTATTGCAACCATATCGCTACTTTTAGCGTTATCAAATTTATCTTTCAGACTATGAAAATACTCGACAAAGTAATAAGCAAACTCTTTACTGCTTTTTGCTCGGTTAATTAAACTTACATTTGGTAAATTTTGGATTATTTTAAAAATCTCTTCGGCTTTTTGGGGTTCATGATATTTTGTAAACGTGCCCGCAATACTTATAGCATCTTCAACAGCTTGAATTCTAGCAGCTTCAAGAGTTTGATTTCTTGCATGATTCATTTCGCGGTTATTTTTTTTAGCTTTAGCAACGTAAAAAGAATGTGAATGAGGAACTGGCATAAAAGTTTCCTTTGGTTTAGGTAAAATTATATCATCCATACCTCCTTCGTTTATTCATACTTCCCTATTTCCGTTGAAGATCTTTAGTTTAGCAAAGCAACCTTAAGAGATGCTTAAATCAGTCTGCTCTAAAAAGCATAAATTTTTGCCAAGCCATTTTTCTTCTAAGAATTGCTTAATTAATTGTCAAGCTTATACTGGATGAATTACTTCATTGGAAAGAATTGGCCATGTCTACCAAATTATCGTTTATTACTTTGTTATTGTTAATTTCCTTTGCCTCGGTCAATGCCGTTTTATTTACACCAGCACTGCCGGATATTGCCAGGTTTTTTGCTATCCGACTCGATCAGGCGCAACATACCATTAGCTGGTTTTTGCTTGGCTATACGTTGGGACAATTAGTATATGGTCCCGTTGCCAATCGTTTTGGCAGAAAACCGGCGCTCTATATTGGCATTGGTCTACAAATCGGCAGCAGTTTGTTATGTGTTCTTGCGGGCCATTATCATACTTTTTGGTTACTGGTTGTTGGGCGTTTTCTATTAGCGCTTGGATCCGGCGTTGGGTTGAAAATGACATTCACTTTAGTTAATGAGCGCTACGAACCCAAAGCTGCTAGTGCAAAAATATCTTATTTGATGTTAGCGTTTGCTATTACTCCGGGGTTAGGCGTGGCGCTAGGCGGTATTCTCAATAGTTATTATGGTTGGACTAGTTGCTTTTATGCAGGAGCCGTTTATGGCGTAATACTTCTTTACCTGGTAAGTCATCTGCCGGAAACACAAAAAACTTTACAGTTAGATGCATTCACTTTGAAACATCTTTGGCAAGGCTATAGCAATCAATTCAAAAACAGGTCCGTGCTTATCGGTGGGATGTTGATGGGTGGTGCAACTTGCTTTGTGTATGTTTTTGCAGCTTTAGCCCCCTTTATAGCAATTAATATTGGCGGCATGAACAGTACAAATTACGGTTTAGCAAATATTTTACCATCCTCTGGTTTACTATTAGGATCTATAGTGGGCGCCCAATTGGCAAAAAAATATTTGCTCAAATCAATTATTCAAGCTGGAATATTAATAGCGAGTATCGGCGTTATTTTAATGATCATTGCCATAATGTTGCATTTACCAATGATGATCACTTTGTTCTTGCCTATGATAGTTATTTATTTCGGCTTGTGCTTTGTTTTAGCAAATGCTTCAACCTTGGCAATGAGTCACACTGAAGATAAAGTGCACGGTTCTGCTGTCATGAATTTTATTAACATGGGCTTAGCGACTCTGGTAGTTTTAAGTCTAGGCTTATTTTCCATCAACACACTGTTATTGCCCACAATTTATTTTTGTCTGTGCATCGTTATGATCATCCTATTTCAAATTCAGAAATACGCTTAAGCACGAAGCAAGAAAAAATAGATTACACCACTACAAATCATAACAATAAAATAGCTCCAGAGTAATGGAATGGCACTGGTGTCGTTCACATAACCCATTAGAAAAGCAGTAAAACCAGCGATTAACATATTTATTAAATTCATAATCGCTGCACCACTACCCGCTAAATGTTTAAACAAAGACAACCCTTTGCCCATTCCAGCCGGATAAACAATAGAGCATGCTAAAAACATTAAAGAAGTTGAAATTATTATTACTGCTATATTTTTACTATCTAAATAGGCAAATAACAGACCAACTAATGCAATAAGTAGAAAAAATGGTATCGTCCATAAAAATATTTTTTCTGGAGAATACCGCTTAATAAAACAACGACACAGAAATGTTCCTGCCAGAAAAACAAGCCCCATATATAACGCTAAGTGTCCAAAATAAACCGAAGAATGGCCTAATTCCGTTTGAATCAAAAATGGGCCTAACGTATTGAAGGTAATCAACAACGAGTATGCTATACCCATTAACATTGCAGAACCAATGAATACCCGATGGGTAAGAATGGTAATTGCATTACCCTTCCATTGTTTCAAATGTAAAGGCTGACGGGCAAAATGGGTTTCCGGCAAAATAGCAAACATACATGATAACCCTACCAAACCGAACAGGGCAAAAAAGTAGAAACATGCCTGCCAACCAAAATAATACTGTAAATACCCACCAATCAATGGACCTATCACTGGCCCTATCCCCCACATGGTAGCAATTAGCGGCGCAATATGTATTAATTGCTGCGCCGATAACATATCGGATATAACACCTCGCGCACTTACAGCAAATCCAGCCAAGGTAAACCCTTGGATAAATCTCACGATTAATAACACTGTAATATTGGTAAAGTAGATGGGTAATAAACTTGCTACAACAAAAACAGCAAGCCCGCCCACCACTAATTTGCGGCGCCCTAATGAATCTGTCAAAAAACCAATACTAAAAAAACCTAACGCACAGCCGACCAAGAACAATGAAATGAGATTTTTTACTACACTGGTAGAAACATGTAAATTTTGACCTATTGCTGGCAGTGAAGGTGAAATTAAATCAATTCCCATACCAATCAGTGGATATAAACTTAAAATGGTGGCAATAATTATTTTGGTTTGACGATTCATAATTTTTTTTATTTTCTTTATGTTTCAGTGGCTTGCTTCGAACCTAAAACCAATATTCTTTCTTGTTTAATTCGATCTTGAAAGGACTCGCTTCCGTGCTAACGTAAGCCCATCACCCAGTGGCAACAAACTTAGGGTTACCCGTTCATCATGGTATAGTTTTTCATTAAAGTTTCGGATGTTTTGCGTGGATTTATTTTGGATGGTTGGATCTGCCACTGCGCCATCCCACAGTGTATTATCAACTAAAATTAAACCACCTGGCCGTAACAAAATTAACGCCTTTTCATAATAGAGCGGATAATTTTCTTTATCGGCATCGATAAAAGCAAAATCAAACGTGTTTTCTTCGTGGTTGCTAATTAGTTGTTCCATGGTTTGCAAAGCGGGAGCAATATGAAGAGTTATTTTTTGCTCTACTTGCGCTTGGCGCCAATATTTTTTGGCTATTTGCGTCCACTCTGTGTTGATGTCACAAGCAACTACACATCCTTCACTCGGCAACGCTAATGCTACCACCAAACTACTGTAGCCTGTATAAACACCTATATCTAATGTCTTTTTTGCACCCATTAATTCGATCAGCAAACCCATAAATTGCCCTTGTTCGGGTGAAATCTGCATACGACTCGTGGATAAAGTTGCTGTCTCTGCACGTAACTCTTTTAATACAGCGGGCTCGCGCAAGGAAACTGACAGCAAATAATTGTATAAATTATCATTAAGACTGATGGTTTTTTTACTCATAGTTTTCCTAGCTAAAAAATGGATAAGTAAGCTTGCTTATTAAAAAATTTTACCCCTAACCACTAATACATTCACCCCTATTTTTAACATTTTACGGAATAACCCAAATAAATTGCAGCATGCTGGAACTCTTCGCTGTAGAGAAAAAATACTCCTCCTAAACCCCTCAATTACTGTTTTATTTGGTATAATTCTCATTAAATTCAATCCGAGGTGCTTATGTTTATTATTATGATTAACTACAAAAAACCCATTGAAGTTGTTGAGCAACACGTGACCGAACATCGAAGTTTCATTGAACAATGCATGCATGACCATTATTTTGTGGCGGCCGGCCCCAAAGTACCACGAACTGGCGGAGTGATCATTTCGCAAATGACTAACCGCGACCAGCTCTCCGCTTTATTAGAACAAGATCCCTTTTTCATTCATGATATAGCGGACTTTGAAATTACCGAATTTATACCGGTTAAACATCATGAAGATTTTGCGTCATTTATCAGCGAATAGAAACCACTACTTTTTAATTTACTACTCATTATGCAAAAATCAGAATTAATTAAACAACTTTATGAAATTGGCGTTATTAAGAAAGGTTCTTTTACCTTAAAAAGCGGGGCAGTTTCACCTATCTATATGGACCTACGCTTAATCATTTCTTATCCCAAAATTTTACAAGCGGTTGCAGAGCAAATCTGGGGACAAATTTCGCAGTGCTCTACTAAATTTTTATGTGGGGTTCCCTACACGGCTTTACCCATCGCCACTTGTATTTCAGTACAACAAAATATTCCTATGCTGCTACGCCGCAAAGAAGCAAAAGCATATGGCACCAAAAAAATGATTGAAGGGGTTTATCAAGCGGGTGATACTTGCTTAGTTATTGAAGATGTTATTACCACCGCTAGCAGCGTAATTGAAACCATCGACGCCTTAGCAGCAGAAGGTATTGTCGTCCCTCAAGTTGCTTGTTTTATCGATCGGGAACAAGGTGGACGTGAGGCTTTAGCTGCCAGAGGCTGTGAATTATTTAGCGTATGCACTTTACGAGATTTTGATTTATGAAAAACTTATCGCTCTCGTATCAAGAGCGCGCTAAAACCATTAGCCATCCGCTTGCACAACGTTTGCTACTTTTGATGGCAAACAAAAAAACCAACTTGGCGGTCTCTGCTGATTTAACAAAAAAACAACAACTTTTAGATTTAGCAGAACAAACTGGCCCTGAAATTTGTCTGTTTAAAACGCACATTGATATTCTGGAAGATTTTGATCAACAGTTTATTACTGATTTAACAGCCATTGCGGCACACCATAATTTTTTGTTATTTGAAGATCGTAAATTTGCCGACATTGGCCATACTGTTCAACATCAGTATCAACACGGTGTTTATCATATTGCCGATTGGGCTGATATTATTAATGCCCATAGTGCACCTGGCCCTTCCGTTATTCAAGGCCTGAGATCTATTGGTTTATCCAAACAACGCGGATGTTTATTAATCGCTAATATGAGCTGTGCTGGCCATTTAATGGATGAAGAATATGCTGCGGCAACGGTGGCCATGGCGATTGAGCAGCAAGACTTTGTCATAGGTTTTATCGCACAACAACGTCTTATCGACACCCCTGATTTTATTTACATGACGCCTGGTGTCAATGTTGCTGTCAGCGGTGATCGTTTGGGGCAAAATTATTTATCGCCGGAACAGGTTATTTTACATAATGGCAATGATGTCATCATTGTCGGCCGGGGTATTTATCAAAACGCCTCCCCTACTGTTGCGGCACAACAATACCGAAAGTTAGGCTGGAACGCTTATTTACAGCGGATAAAAACTTCCTAATTTTTTTGAGATCACCTTAATGACTATAACTAGTGATTTACTCGAAGATTTTAAAAAAAACTAGCGGACTTGAAAGCATTTAATGACAAATGGGATGCTGAAGCGCGTGCCTCTCAAGCTAGTGAGCAAGCTAAAGCAGCCTTTTGGCAAAAAGCAGATCAGCATGCAAAAGAACTCTCCGAAAAGATTGATGCACTTGCTGCCTTCATCGATGAAAACGAGCTAACTGCGCGTGAACGCTATGTTCTGTTATCAAACGAAGCCATGTCTCTTAATGATAAAAAAGCGCTTTTTTTCAAACAAAATCTTAACAACCAATTTGAAATTCTGCGCCATATGGATCCAGAAGAAATTGTGGATTTCATGGAATCTAGTTTTTCGCATACAGAAAAATCCGATCTACTTTATAAACTAGAAAATAGTGGCGACATGCATTTAGCCCAAAAGGCAGTCGATGTTTTTGGCCACATGGATACGCATTCGCAGTCCAGGTTGCTCGATACTATGCTAGACGAAGGCGACACTGGATCCTATGCAAAAGATCTTGATAGCGGGGTAAGCGGCCCTTACATGTCAAAATCTACGTATGCGGTAAAATTAGCGAATAATTTAAGTTATGAACAACAGCGTGACCTTTTTATTGATTATGCTAGTACTGGCATAGCAGATGTTGAACCTCCGCTGGCCGCAGATCTTATTCAAAAAGTTGACGACCCTAAAAAATATTTCAATAGCTTACCAACCCCTACTAAAATGGCGTTAGCAGGCAATAAAGAATTTAATAACGCTCTCAAACAACGTGGCGTCACATTGCCGCCGCCAGGATCAACCAAACCTACCAGTGTCCCACTCCCCCGCCCTATGCCAGCCGCCCATCGCAGAGAACGCTTGGAAGAACAAGAGCAACAACGTCAACAGCAATCACAAAGCGGCATGCGCCCACAACCGAGCAGATAAAACTAAGGCAAATATCTATAGTAATTATCTGAATTAAAATCGAGTGTGGATGCTTTAGGAAAATTCAATGGTTATATCAATAGATATACCCATTACACTTCAAAATGCAAAATCGCATTTTGAAGTGTAATGGGTATAGCTGTCTATGCAGCTTCAACGGGAGATATTTGATGGGAATTACTTTTATTTTTTCCAACCAAAATTATCCCACAACCCGTAATAACAATTCCTATAATGCCGAAAGAATCGATGGTTTCCCCATAAAGAAAAAATGAAATTATCGCAGTAGAAACCGGCACCAGATAAAAAATGCTAGCCACTTGACTTATCTCACCTTGGCGAATTAATACATAAAGTAAACTTAATGCGCCTATCGAAACAACTAAACTCATCCATCCAAGAGCAAAAATAAATTGCCCGCTCCAGACTACTTTCATCGATTCAAAAATCAATGCGCCAATTAAAGCAGCTACTCCTGCAGCAAAAGATTGAATAATTCCGCCGGTTAAAATATTCATATTTGAACAAAAACGTTTTTGATAAAGATTACCTGCCGTTAAACCTATAAGCCCAACGATTGCCATTAATATGCCAACGAAATGAGCATGATTTAGCGTCAGCTTTTGACTCACCACCAAACCAACTCCAATTAATCCTAAAAATAAACCCAGCCATTGTCGAAAAACCACTTTCTCTCCTAAGATAGGTCCTGCTCCTATCGCTACCAAAATAGGCTGCAATGCAATGATCAATGCTGATACTGCAGGGGATATTCCCAAGTTAATAGCAACAAAAACTCCGATGGAAAATGTTCCCAACAACAATAAACCCGCAATCATCATATGAAAGATTTGAAGTATTTTTTTCGGCCATGGAGATCGAAACAAAATAGCAATAACTGTTAATACTGCACAAACAAATGCAAAACGCCAAGTTAAAAAAGTTAAAGGTTGCGCATAAGGCAAGCCTAGCTTAGCGCCCACAAAACCAGAACCGTATAATGTAACAAATAACAGCGGTATTAAGACATGTTGTGGAACTCGCTCAATAATCAATTTCAAAAATTTCATTTAATTTACCCATTGACGAGATAATCAGTACCATCAATAAAATGCTTAAGGTGAGGAGCAGCGCACTCATCTTGAAAAACATCCCCGTCATTAACATTCATGTAAGAAATAGGATGCTGTGCTGACAGTTCAGCATAAACTTGCAAAAAACATTCTGCTACAAATGTCTTCTTTTTTTCATATTTTTCCTGCACAGGGTGCTAAAAACTGGCAACTCCAAATCTATGGGACAGTTTTCAATAAAAACAAAGGGAGAATCATAAGTAGAAACGCTTCGTTGGTATTCCATGAATTCCATAAAACGACTGATTTTAGGTAAATCAGCAATTAAATGGCGAACTTGTTTTTTAAACGCCGGATAAAATTTATAAGGATTAACATCAATCGTTAAAAATGACCCAACAATAGCGTTTTTTTCAGTATCAGTAAACTTAAAATTAACTTCTAAATTATTCATCATATTATTTTCCATATATACCCATTCCACTTCAAAATGCGATTTTCGCATCTTGAAGTGCAAGCGATATATATCTAGAGACAACATGCTAAAACTTATGATGTATCAGCATTAACCAATCCGTCGCTTCACACCTGTCGTTGCTAGCACCGACGTGGCAATTTCTTCTATGGATCGAGTTGTTGTACTCAAATAATGAATTTGTTCCTGCTGAAATAGTTTCTCAATTTTATTAATTTCTAATTGGCATTGCGCTAATGAAGCATAACGACTGTTAGGTCGACGTTCTTCGCGAATAGAATGTAAGCGCTGTGGCTCAATGGTTAAGCCAAATATTTTATGCCGATGTTTTTGTAAAAAATGTGGTAATTCCAACATATCCATGTCTTCTTCGGTAAAAGGATAATTAGCGGTAAAAATACCAAATTGTAAAGCCAGATATAAACAGGTGGGTGTTTTACCGCAACGCGAGACACCTACTAAAATCAAATCGGCCTCGTCATAATTTTGCGTGCTGACCCCATCATCATGGATCAGTGTGTAATTTACTGCATTCATGCGTGCCATATAGGCATTATAATCAACCAAGCCATGCATGCGCCCAATATTATGGGATGAAGATACGCCTAATTCCGCTTCTAACGGGTTTAAAAACGTATTAAAAAAATCCAGTAACAGCCCCTTGCTATCAGCAATAACTTGGCGAATTTCTTGATTGGCAAATGTGGCAAAAATCAGGGGTTTATTACCATCTTGTTCAGCTGCTTGATTAACTCTTGCCACAACCCCTTCCGCTTTAGCAAGGGTATCCACATAAGGAACCGTAATTTTTTCAAAGTTTAGATTTTCAAATTGCGTTAATAAGCTGTGACCCAAGGTTTCCGCTGTGATGCCCGTGCCGTCGGAAAGAAAAAAAGCGGTTCTTTGCTGTGAATTAGTTGGATTCATTGTGATCTTTTCCTAAAGATGAATTAATATAGCGTCTTTCAGATCAATATACAGACTTTTAGTTAAGTGATCCTTTGAATTAGCCCCCTTCCCCCGCGGTCGCGGGGGAAGGGGGGATTGTTGTAAACACTGGGGCATAATTATTAATTTGACTTTATAAATTCTGGATATTTTTCTTAAATACTTATACGGTACCGAATCATAAGCCCATCAGCGAGAAAAATCTATGCAAAAATACATTGTTTGGTTTGAAGATCTAGACCTCTCTATGCTTGATCAAGTCGGTGGCAAAAATGCTTCCTTGGGTGAAATGATTAAACATTTAACGCAAGCACACGTAGCTGTGCCAGGTGGTTTTGCTACCACAGCTTATGCTTATGAAACTTTTCTAGCCCAAAGCGGTTTAGATAAAAAAATTAAACATGCTTTGGCAAACCTCAATGTCGATGACATCGCAGCCTTAACACAAACAGGACAACAAATTCGGCAATGGATTATTGAAACTCCTTTGTTACCTGAAATCACTCAAGCTGTTACCGAAGCTTTTCAACGTTTAACCGAAAATGCAGGCGCAGATTTTGCCGTCGCTGTGCGTTCCTCTGCAACCGCGGAAGATCTGCCTGACGCATCTTTTGCTGGCCAACAAGAGACATTTTTAAATGTACGTGGCTTAGATAATATTTTATTAGCGATAAAAAAAGTGTTTGCTTCACTCTTTAATGATCGTGCTATTGCTTATCGCGTTCATCATAATTACCAAGATTATAAGATCGCACTTTCGGCTGGTATTCAACGTATGGTACGCAGTGATTTAGCTGCCAGTGGTGTCATGTTTACCTTAGACACTGAATCAGGGTTTAAAGACGTCGTATTTATCACTTCTTCTTATGGTTTGGGTGAACCTATTGTTCAGGGTGCAGTAAATCCCGATGAATTTTATGCTTATAAACCAAATTTATTAAAAAACAAATCAGCGATTGTTAAACGTAATTTAGGCAGTAAAACCATTAAAATGATTTATGCTGATAGTTCTTCCGCTGATCATGCAGTTACCACAGTTCCCGTGAGCGCACAGGATCAGCGCCGCTTTTCCTTGACGGATTCTGAAATTACTTATTTAGCACAACAAGCTTTGTTAATTGAAAATCATTATGGCCGTCCTATGGATATTGAGTGGGCCAAAGATGGAGTGGATGGCAAAATCTATATTCTGCAAGCTCGTCCTGAAACGGTTAAAAGCCGTAGCCAACATCAAGCTGTTGAACGTTATCAGCTACAGCAACGCAGTGAAATTTTAGCTGAAGGCCGTAGCGTAGGTCAAAAAATTGGGAGTGGCAAAGCTAAAATTATTCTTAGTTTAAGCGACATGGAAACAATGCAAAAAGGTGATGTATTAGTTACCGACATGACCGATCCAGATTGGGAACCGATCATGAAACGTGCTGCTGCTATTGTTACTAATCGCGGCGGTCGCACTTGTCACGCTGCGATTATTGCGCGTGAACTTGGAATCCCTGCGGTAGTTGGTTGTGGGAATGCTACTAAACAAATTAAAAATAACGATGAAATTACAGTTTCGTGTGCAGAAGGTGAAACCGGTTATATCTATCAAGGGTTACTAAAATACGAAGTCACCCAAACCGACATAGAAAAAATGCCTAATTTACCGTTTAAAATTATGTTAAATGTCGGTAACCCTGAACATGCTTTTGCTTTTCGCAGTATTCCCAATTCTGGCATCGGCTTGGCGCGTCTAGAATTTATGATTAGCCAAACCATTGGCATTCATCCTAATGCGTTATTAAATTTTGATTCTCTTGCGCCTGATTTACAAGAAACTATTCGGGCACGCACAACGTGTTATGCAGATCCTGTTGCATTTTACGTTGAAAAATTATGTGAAGGTATTGCTACGCTAGCTTGTGCCTTTCATCCAAAACCGATCATTGTGCGCTTATCCGATTTTAAATCGAATGAATATGCTAATTTAATCGGTGGTAATTTATACGAGCCGCACGAAGAAAATCCTATGTTAGGTTTTCGCGGTGCTTCACGTTACGTAGCTGATTCTTTCCGCGAATGTTTTGCCTTGGAATGTCGTGCTTTACGCAAAGTTCGTGAGGAATTAGGTTTAACGAATGTCGAAGTAATGGTGCCTTTTGTGCGTACCTTAGAAGAAGCCAAACAAGTCGTCGATCTACTAGCCGAATACGGTTTAAAACGTGGTGAAAATGGTTTACGCCTTATTATGATGTGTGAAATTCCTTCTAATGCATTATTAGCCGAACAATTTTTAGAATACTTCGATGGCTTTTCCATTGGTTCTAACGATCTAACCCAATTAACTTTAGGCTTAGATCGCGACTCTGGTCTAGTTGCCAATCAATTTGATGAACGGAATCCCGCCGTAAAAGTTTTATTAGCACAAGCCATCCAAACTTGTAAAAAATTAAATAAATACATCGGTATTTGCGGCCAAGGGCCTTCGGATCATCCAGATTTTGCGCAATGGTTAGTTGAACAAGGCATTGATAGCGTATCACTCAACCCTGATTCCGTATTAGGAACGATGATGTATTTGGCGAAGAAGCATTAGCTATTTTAAATTCAGCAGCCTATAGAAATTTATTAGCATCAAGATTTATTCTACAGTGCGGTCATCCATTTTTTAAAATGGGCTAAATTGAATGCCAACAACTGAATAGGAGTATATTTGGTTATAGTTTTCGGGATGATTATGATGTTTAGCCGATGCAGACAGAGAACTCAGAAGTTTTTTATTTCTGGGTTCTTCGATTACTTTCAATACCCACTATTTCCAAGACAAGTATAAGAAAGGCGGACACGTCGCTTAGCTCCTTTGTCCGCCCTACCTAACTCGAAACGTTATTACGCTGCAGCTAAACTCGCAACATTTTTCGCAATGGCTTGATAATCTGACATCTGATCAAAATTCAGATAGCGATAGATTTCAGCTGCCATAGTATTAATGCCGGCGATTTTTTCCATGTATTCTTTTTCAGTGGGTAAACGTCCTAACACAGCGGTAATAGCCGCTAACTCTGCTGAACACAAATACACATTGGCATTGTTACCCATGCGACCTGGGAAGTTACGCGTAGAAGTGGAAACTACTGTTGCGCCATCTCGTACGCGTGCTTGGTTACCCATACACAAGGAACAACCAGGAACTTCGGTGCGAGCTCCTACTTGGCCGTAAATTCCGTAATATCCTTCTTCCATTAATTGGTGAGCATCCATTTTGGTTGGTGGTGCTATCCACAAAGTAGTTGGCACCAATTTACCAAAATCTTTAAACAATTTACCGGCCGCACGATAATGACCGATATTCGTCATACAAGAACCAATAAACACTTCATCCACTTGGTTATTAGCTACTTCGGTTAACGATTTGATGTTGTCTGGATCATTAGGGCAAGCCAATAAAGGCACTTTGATTTCATTCAAATCAATTTCAATGATTTCAGCGTATTCCGCATCAGCATCGGGTTCTAATAATTCTGGCTTATCCAGCCACATTTGCATCGCATCAATACGACGTTGCAAACTACGAGCATCTTGATAGTCATTCGCAATCATCCATTTTAATAATGTGATGTTGGAATTGAGGTATTCGATAATAGGCTCTTTGTTTAAACGCACCGTACAACCATTAGCAGAACGTTCGGCAGAGGCATCGGCAAATTCAAAAGCTTGTTCTACTTTTAAATCTGGCAACCCTTCGATTTCCAGAACACGGCCGGAAAATACATTTTTCTTGCCGGCACTAGCAACCGTTAATAAACCACGTTGAATAGCAACGTAAGGAATCGCGTTTACTAAATCACGTAAAGTAATTCCTGGTTGAATTTTACCTTTAAAGCGCACTAATACGGACTCTGGCATATTCAATGGCATAACGCCTAAGGCAGCGCCAAATGCCACTACGCCAGAACCACCTGGAAAACTGATCCCGATAGGGAAACGAGTATGCGAATCGCCGCCAGTTCCTACTGTGTCAGGCAGCAACATGCGATTAAGCCAAGAGTGAATAATGCCATCGCCGGGACGTAATACCACCCCCCCGCGCGACGCCATAAAATCAGGCAAACTGTGCTGCGTTTGGATATCTACCGGTTTTGGATAAGCTGCGGTATGACAAAAACTTTGCATTACAAGATCTGCTGAAAATCCTAAACACGCTAATTCTTTTAATTCATCGCGAGTCATCGGACCTGTGGTGTCTTGCGAACCAACCGTGGTCATGCGGGGTTCACAGTAAGTACCAGGGCGGATACCTTTAACGCCACATGCGCGTCCCACCATTTTTTGGGCCAATGTATAACCTTTGCCGGTATCAGCCGGTGCAGCAGGACGCATGAAAACATCGGAAGGAGGAAGACCCAGCGCTTGCCGTGTTTTGTCCGTTAATGAACGGCCGATAATTAAAGGAATACGTCCTCCGGCACGCACTTCATCGACTAGTGTCGTGGGGTTCAACGTAAATGTTGCTAAGGTTTCACCCGCTTCATTAGTGATTTTGCCTTGATAAGGATAAATATGGATCACATCGCCGGTATTTAATTTGCTGACATCTACTTCAATCGGCAACGTACCAGAATCTTCCGCGGTGTTAAAAAATATGGGAGCAATTTTGCCGCCTAATACCACACCACCCTGGCGTTTATTGGGCATGAAAGGAATGTCGTGACCGATGTGCCAAAGCAGCGAATTTAATGCTGATTTACGCGAAGAGCCGGTACCTACCACATCGCCCACAAAAATTAGCGGGTGACCTTTTTTCTTTAACTCCGCCATAGTAGGTAATGCTTGATCTAAACGGCTGCGCAGCATCGCTAAGGCGTGCAGAGGGATATCAGGTCGACTCCATGCCTCGGTGGCAGGAGAAAAATCATCGGTATTGGTTTCACCAGGAACTTTAAAGACCGTTCCCACAATTTTTTCAGGCAATGCTGGCTTACTGGTAAACCATTCCGCTGCCGCCCAAGAATCCAGAACTTGCTGGGCATAGTGATTGCCGGCTTTGGCTTTATCTACTACATCGTGATAAGCATCGAAGATTAAAAGTGTGTGAGATAAAGCGGTTACAGCCAACGGCGCCAACTCACTGTTATCTAACAATTCAATTAAGGGGTGAATATTGTAACCACCCAACATGGTTCCTAATAATTCGGTAGCTTTCTTGGCATCGATAAACGATGATTTAGCTTCGCCCTTCGCAATCGCCGCTAAAAAAGCAGCTTTAACATAAGCCGCTTTATCAACCCCGGCTGGCACCCGCTGCGCCAACAGCTCTAACAAAGTGGCTCCGTCTTTACAGCTTGGGTTTTTTAGCTGTTCGACCACTGCAGCTACTTGTTCTGCATTAAGTGGTAAAGGGGGTAAATTTTCTTGTGCGCGTTGTTTAACATGATCACGATAAGCATCTAACATAGACAAACTTCCTCAGTAGCTGATTAATCAATTAACGTGGAAACCAATGGTTGGCGTCTGCTGCAAGCAGCGGTATTGGTTATAAAATTCGGTGACTGATTATAACAGTTAATTTCGCTAATTTCCCAAACCAGCTGGTGAAAGGAATGAAAAATTTTCATTCCTTTTGTTGTGGTTTAGCCTATGGGCCCTGCTATTGGCAGACCAGCTCCTGGTTCTTGTTCTAAGTCTACGGCTGCTGCGGGCACAGCTTCTGCTGCGCGTACAACTGCCTGGCTGACTCCAGCCCCGACCCCTGCTCCCGCGCCGCCGGAGAACATTTTACTGAATTGCAAAACATCTTCTGCTGGTGGAAGAGAACCCTGCGCTGCTGCTACAACACCCTTACCAACAGCGCAGCTGCCTCCAGCCGATTTTGCAGCATCCGATTTATGTTCAGCAGGTTTAAAGGCTTTTGCTAGAACTGCATCAAATTTTTTTATTAATTCTTGCTCATCCTGCAAATATGCTTTTAGAAATTTAGTGGTATTTGCTGGACCTATGTCTTTAAAAAAAGCTAATATCGCTGGCTCATAACCTAATCCCAAAAAACATTCGGCTCGAAATTCTGCGGATCCTGCAAATTGAGTAAAATGAAAAATGCGATCAAAGTTACGATAAGTTTGCGAGGAAGATTCGGCACCCAATAATTCGTCAAGTGCTACTTTATTTAGTAAACCTTTAAGACTTCCATAGGTGAATTGATCTATGTATCTATCTTTTTTAGGGTCATAGGATGCAAGAAAATACGGTAAGATGGTGTCCTTCAATGTTTTCTCTCTTTGAATTTGTATTAGTCCTTCTTTCAAAATACTTAATTTATTTCTTCTAGTTTCTTTAGATTGTTTGTCTTTTTCATCTTTACTTTCTTCCTTAAAGAGACGAGCAATGTCATCATCTATTACTTTAATTAACACTTCACATTCGCGTTCGATAGTCATATTAAATTACCTGGCGTTAAAAGTAGCTATTAGGGTTTAATATAGATGAGAAAGCTTAACGATTTATTAAAACTGCTCTAAAAAATTACTCTAAAAAACGCGCTCTAAAAATTGGTATGCCTTTTGATGTTTTTGCATGTAAATCACACTAAAAATTCAGCAAAAACAAAAACTCGGCCAAAAAAATGTGATTTTATGCACTTTTACGTACGAAAAAATGTAATCATTCACACTTTTTCGGACATAAGTACGTTTATCTAAGGTCTTTAGGAATTATTGTTGAAAAGTCAGGCTCAAAATAGGTGCCTATATTGAAAGAGATGTGGGTAAAATCAGTGGAAAAAAATGCTATCCTACTTTAATGTTTGATTTTGAGGCGGGCTGAGTTATAATAAAAATATCCAAACCCGCCACGCCTCTTAACAATGCGGACCACGGTGGGTTACTTTTATGCAGCAAAGAAATTTCGATAAAAAACCTCTACAAGTTTCAGAACAGATTGTTCATCTGCAAAATTCTTGTCTTAGTATCCCTGATAAAAATTATGCCATTCACTGCCTAAATACTGTTAGTTATTACAGATTGTCAGCTTACTTTAAACCTTTTGAAACAACCAATTTCTCATTAACAAAATTTAAAGATGGTGCGGTTTTTGATGATATTTGGCAATTGTACGTTTTTGATAAAGAATTGCGGTTGTTGGTTATGGATGCACTGGTAAGAAGGCAGATGATGGGATAAAAAATTTTTACAAAAAATATGATCATCCAAATTACCCTCCTAGTTGGACATTGTTCGAAAGTTTATCATTTGGTAGATGCACCAGTTTGTTCCGCTATTTGAAACAAAACCAAGACAAAAAAGAAATTTGTAGCATATTTCACTTTAATCCTAATATCGTTGAATCAGCTTTAGAGTGCTTTCGTTATGTCAGAAATTTATGCGCACATCATTCACGATTGTGGGATCGGTGGTTTGTTTACAAGCCTAGGTTTATAAAAGAGCTACAAATTACTGAATGTCAGCCTGGAACATTAAAAGAGCAACTAGTATTACTACATCTATTTAATATAGTTATATCTCCAAACTCTTCTTGGAAGAAAAAAATATTCCGCTTGCTTGAAAAATATCCTCAAATACCAATTGAATTTATAGGTTTTAAACCAAACTGGAAAGATGATAAATTTTGGGCGGAATTTGAGTGAACATACATAAGTACGTTTATCTAAGGTCTTTAGGAATTATTGTTAAAAAGTCAGGCTCAAAATAGGTGCCCATGCTGATAACCCGCCACTGGCCTTTTACCTGGTTGAGATAGACCGTGGCATCGTCGGTAATGGGTTTTTTCGGGTGCACGGTGGCTCGAGCGTATTCTTGCGAACATTTTTGCGACAAAATTACCACTTTTTTGTAATCGATGGTGTGATTTGCGGCGAGAAAATTTTTAATGGCCTTAGCTATCTCTTTTTTATCTGTCGCGCTACAGCTATTGTTAGTCAAAGCATGGGCTTGAGTTAAAAATACCAACGCTACCAAAAATGATAGCCAGCAACGCTTCATGACGATGACGATTGCGTAGCAATGGTGAATTCCTGTTCTTTACTGCTCGCTTGCACTTGCCAAGGTCTTGCGTACACCATTTCGATGGTTAGAATTTGCGGTGCAGTAAAAGCCGCTGGATTCACCCGCAGCGTCCAAACATCCATGCCACTGGCACCTACGATTTGGCTAAGCGGCGGACGGTAAGTATGTTTCACAATGGTTAAGAGCATGGTGGCATTTGGCTTCGCAAACCACATAAAACCGGTAGTCGGGTTCGACGGCAATGTGATGGTAAATTCAGGGGTACGGGCGCTCACGATGATAGTTTTTTCCGGATCAGAAAAAGGTTTTTGCGTATCAGCCATCACATTAGAATTAAATAAAGCACAAAAAAGTACTGAGAGGCTAACAAACTTGCTAAATTGAGGCATAATAATTCCCTGTAAATTTTGCGAGCTTTGATTGTAACAACGATGTCATTAATCTGTCCATTAACACCGCCTTTACCGAAAAAACCCGGTGATAAACTACGCTTTGGTAATTTGCATGGCAGCAGCATGGCTTTGGTGATCAGCCAAATTGCCACTGCTTCCGAGCAACTTCTACTCGTCATTACCGCGGATAATCTGGCAGCTAACCGCTTGGAGCAAGCTTTAAGCTTTTTTGCCCCCAACTTACCGACATTAAATTTCCCAGACTGGGAAACATTACCCTACGATAATTTTTCACCACACCAAGATATTGTTTCGCAGCGTCTGCATACCCTATCACAATTAGCAACCTTGCGTAGTGGGATCTTAATCGTTCCAGTTACTACTCTCTTACAACGCTTAGCGCCGCGCGAGTATGTAGAAGCCAATACTTTTTTCTTTAGTGCAGCCGATAAAATAAATTTAGCAGAAATGCGTCGTCGCTTAGAGCGTTCCGGTTATCGCTGTGTACCACAAGTCATTGAACATGGGGAGTTTTCTGTACGAGGCTCCTTGTTAGATTTATTTCCTATGGGCAGTCCGGTGCCTTATCGCATTGATCTCTTCGATGAAGAAATTGATAGCATTCGTACTTTTGATCCAGAAACACAACGCTCAGATACTGTCATTGATAAAATTCAATTGCTACCAGCGCGTGAATTTCCTTTAACTGAAAATGCGATTTCTTGTTTTCGCCAACAATGGCGCAGCCATTTTGCTGGCGATCCAATGCAATGCCCTATTTATCAAGATGTAAGCCAAGGATTTTGTCCCGCTGGTATTGAATATTATTTGCCTTTGTTTTTTAGCCAAACTGCTACCCTACTAGATTATTTACCATCAACAACTAGCATTCTGCGCATAAATAACATTCAACAAAATGCTGAACGTTTTTGGCAAGAAATTAATGAACGCTACGAACAGGTTCGTTATGATATTACGCGACCGGTTTTACCACCCGCACAACTTTATTTACCACTCGATCAATTGTTTGGTGCTTTAACGCAATTTGCCCAAATCGATTTACAAACCGAAGAAATTAGTAAAGGCGCCGGCAAATTTAATTTTGCTAGCAAACCTACTACTGCTCTTACGATTAATAATAAAGTTCAACAACCGTTAGCCGTGCTTGAACAATTTATCAATACCATTCAAGCGCCCATTTTATTTTGTGCAGAAACTGCAGGCAGACGGGAAGTTTTATTGGAGTTACTGAGGCAAATTCAAGTTTTTCCGCATGTTTGTACCAACTGGCAAGAATTTCTTGCGACCAAACCTAAAGTTGCTATTACTATCGCGCCATTAGAAGAAGGATTATCCCTCACGGATCCTTGCTTAGAAGCAATTGCTGAATCGCAGTTGTTTGGTCAGCAAGTCATGCAGCGACGCCGACGTAAAAGCAAATCTTATGATAGCGAAGCTGCTATCCGTAATTTAGCGGAATTAACTATCGGTGCGCCGGTAGTGCACATTGATCATGGGATTGGTCGTTATTTAGGGTTACAAACGTTAACCATGGATGGTGTTGAAACCGAATTTTTGACGTTGGAATATGCCGATGCTGCAAGACTGTATGTTCCTGTTTCATCTTTGCATTTAATTAGTCGCTACAGTGGCATTGATCTTGAACACGCGCCACTCCATCGTTTAGGTCACGATCAATGGGAAAAAGCCAAACGCAAAGCTGCCGAACAAGTTAGTGACGTTGCTGCGGAACTTTTAGATCTGTATGCCCAACGTGCAGCAAAACAAGGCCATGCTTTTCAAAAACCCGACACCAGTTACGCTGCATTTAGCGCAGCTTTTCCGTTCGAAGAAACACCGGATCAACAACAAGCCATTGCGCAAGTGTTAGAAGATATGACGCAAGAAAAACCCATGGATCGCTTAATCTGTGGCGATGTGGGCTTTGGTAAAACTGAAGTAGCCATGCGTGCTGCTTTTGTCGCCGTGCAAAATGGCAAACAAGTTGCAGTCTTAGTTCCCACTACTTTGTTAGCACAACAACACTATCAGAATTTTAAGGATCGTTTTGCTGATTGGCCTGTTAACATTGAAGTGGTTTCACGTTTTCGTAGCGCAAAAGAACAAAAAGAATCATTAGAGAAAATTCAAGCCGGCAAAATTGATATTTTAATTGGCACCCATCGCTTAATCCAAAAAGATGTGCATTTTAAAAATTTAGGCTTGCTTATCATCGACGAGGAACACCGTTTTGGCGTGCAACAAAAAGAAAAATTAAAAGCTATGCGCGCAGATGTGGATATTCTCACTTTAACTGCCACCCCCATTCCTCGCACGTTGAATATGGCGTTTTCAGGGTTACGGGAGTTTTCTATTATTGCCACACCCCCAGCACGCCGTTTATCGATAAAAACCTTTGTACGGGAGCACAATGCTTCATTAATTCGTGAAGCAATTTTGCGTGAGTTATTACGCGGCGGCCAAGTTTATTATCTACACAACCAAGTCGATAGCATTGAGCGAGTTGCTGCAGAAATTTCTGCTTTAGTGCCGGAAGCGCGCGTCGTCGTGGCGCACGGACAAATGCGCGAACGTGAATTAGAAAAAGTGATGAGTGATTTTTATCATCAACGATTTAACGTATTAGTTTGCACAACCATCATTGAAACGGGTATCGATGTTCCTACCGCTAACACTATAATTATTGAGCGAGCTGATAAATTTGGGTTGGCGCAATTGCATCAATTACGTGGCCGAGTGGGACGCTCACATCATCAAGCCTACGCTTATTTACTGGCACCCCCACAAAAAGCGCAAACCGCCGATGCGGTAAAACGCTTGGATGCTATTGCCTCCTTAGAAGATCTCGGCGCAGGCTTTACACTCGCAACTCACGATCTTGAAATTCGCGGCGCGGGAGAATTTTTAGGGGAACAACAAAGTGGTGATATTCAAGCTATCGGTTTTTCCTTGTATTTAGAACTATTAGAACAAGCTGTAAAAACATTAAAAGCCGGTGGCGATTTAGCGCAAGTTAAACCTTTTGCGGATAACACGGAAATTGATTTACGCGTCACTGCCTTAATTCCGTCGGACTATATTCCAGATGTGCACACGCGTTTGATTTTTTACAAGCGCATGGCCAACGCCAAAGATGCTATGGCTTTGCAGGAACTACAAGCCGAAATGATCGATCGTTTTGGTATGTTGCCCGAAGCAATTAAAAACTTATTACAAATCACCGAACTTAAATTAAAAGCGCAGCAATTAGGCATTCGTAAAATCGAAGCCGGCGCCAACGGCGGTCGCATTGAATTCGACGAAAAACCAAATATTGATCCTCATGTTATTATTCAACTCATTCAACGCGAAGCCCACAATTATCGTTTAGAAGGCCCCAAACGCTTACGTTTTTCCTGGCCAGACATTGATTCAGAACAACGGATCAAGCAAACATTCCTGTTGCTAGAGAGATTTAAAGGATAAAGTACATTCCTATAGTGTAGTGGCTAATCGCCATCAATGGATTTATGATTTTATAATCATAAAATCTAAGCATCACTCAACCAAATTGCATTATTAGGTTTAAGCTGTAGTAAAAACTCTTCACAAGGAATGCAAAGTACATTTTTATATTGAATCCTTTCGGAACCTCTGTATAACAAAATAGCTTTTGCCATAGGATAATCTTCTAAAAATGCTTCTAAAGATTTTAAGTCGCTTGGCTGAATACGTTGGGTATTTTTAACTTCTATGGCCCAAAAAGCATCCTCTCCATAGACAATAAAATCTACTTCTAATCCTGCACGCGTTCGCCAAAAGTTTAAAGTATATTTTTTAACGCCGTAGTCACACCAGGCTCGCAAGTGTTGCGCAACTAAGCCCTCTAGTGCTATACCTCCAATTTCTGTCACTTGATCAAGTGGTCCTTTAGGTCGTAAAGCATAAAAAATACCTGTATCGAATAAATAGAATTTAGGATGCGCGACGGTTTCTCGTTGCGCTCGTTTGGAAAAAACTGGCAACCGATAAGCCAGCAATAATTCTTCTAAAATATCAATATAGTTTTCTACAGTTTTTCGTTTTACTTCACATTCTCGTGCAACATTAGTAATGTTGAGTAGAGAAGCATGCGAAAAGGTTACAATTTCTAAAAAGCGCGAAAAATTTTCTAAATTTCGCACTAAACCTTCCGCTTGAATTTCTTCCTGCAAATAAAGATTCACGTAGGCATGCAAAACATCCTGTGGATTATTTTCGTGAAACAACAATGGCAACATCCCATTTTGTAATGAGTCTGCCAATGAAAAATCATTACCGAGTTCTGCGGCCATAAAAGGATGTAATGTTCGCTTTGAAGCTCTACCGCCGAGTAAATCCGCGCTACTTCTTTTAAGTTTACGGGCACTAGAGCCTGTGAGAATAAATTGTATGCCCTGTTTTTCTTCAATGAGTTTATGCACGACGCTTAATAAACCAGGTGCTTTTTGTATTTCATCAATAACTACAGTTTTTTGCTTGGGGTGAGCTTTAATCAAATCTTCTAGTCGTTCTGGACGACTTAAATACGTTCTTAAAACGTCAGGGCTCAGTAAATCAAGCCATAGAGCATCCGGAGAATGTGCTTTTAACAGAGTAGATTTCCCTGTGCCACGGGGGCCAAAAAGGAAGAAACTTCGTAGAGGTTCTTGAAAAAAACGCGTAATTAATTGCATCGGTTGCCCTATAATATTGCAAAGTGGCATCACTAATGCCATTTTTTCGCTCATTTTGGCATTAGTGATGCCACTTTGCAATAATTAAGCACCTGATATGCTTAACGAACTGCGGAAACCATGCTTATGTAAGCCGAGGAGTAAAAGATTTTTGTCCTTGATCTGGCGCATTGTGTGTTGGCTGAATACGCGAAGCTAACTTATGAAAGAGAATGCAAAAAGCAATGCTAGAGAATAGATAAGCTCTAAACTGATTGTTGGAAAAAAGAGGCGATACAAGCGCAGAAAGGCCCCAATTAAGCAATGCTACTGTACCAACTAGCATAGCTACGCCTGCAGCTTCATTTGTGTTTGCTGTTGACCAATTAGGCGCATTAGCGTTTAAATGTTTGAATATATTCCATAGAGGTAAAAAAACTCCAGTGGTTCTAGGTAAGGATATTTGTTCGTCTTGCGTCATTCCCAGTATTTCGCAGCCTGCAGCAGTAATAGCTGTATAAAAGCAGCTTCTATTCATATAGGTAAGCCTGTTTTTCCATACAGCACTTTGCCAAAAACTATTCATTTGTTAATTTCCTCTAAAAATATATTTAATAGCCAGAATACTTAATGATATACAATTATAAATTAACATTTTGCGATCTAAACCTCAGCCTAATATGGCGATGTCCCGTTATAGAAAATGAGTTTATTATTTACAATTGCATTAAGATTAATGCCCAGCTAACAGCCTCAGCTCATACATATTGTTCCGCCCTTTCTAAAATTTGCAGATTTAATATTCTATCAATTTCTTTCCATGGCAAACGACTTCCAGCGCTTCTCATCCGATCAAATGCCACACGTGCGTTTTCTACAGAAATTATATTATGCTGTATCATTTGTTGAACAAGCCATATCGTACCATGTACCTGTACGTTTAATTGTTCAGCAACACCCTTCAATGCTTTATCACCGGTTAGCAGTGGACAGTCTGCATGTTTAGCAAGAATTAATGCTAATAAATCATTCACGCTGGTTTTAATATATTTTTGCCGCAAATTATAAACTTCGGATATTTGATTACCATTCATTGTTATACTGATCAAACCAAAATCTAGTAAGTGCGCATGTTTTGTTGATAGCTCTTTGACAAATAGAATATCCGGCACTCCAAATTGCCAGGGTAAACTAAACATAGCTTTTGTAAGACCACTACATTCGACGTCAATTAAAACACTTGTATCACTTATTATGAGCATCATTTGAATTCTCCATAGCGCGCAAAGCTCTAAATGAATCAAACGGTAAATTCATTAATTCAGCAGCTTTGGACTCACCAATATATTCTTCGGCAAGCGCATGAAAAATCATTTGCTCAAAAATGTGTGTTGTCTCTCTTGGATATTGCTCTCCGGGTTCTTGCATAGACCAACCTCGATCGTTAAATTCTTTTCGCAATTGATAATAAAGACTATCAGAGATTATGCCAATATCTTTTGCTCTATGCAGAATACTTAGCATACTGACACCAAATTCTTGTTTAAGTAAACTAAGTTCACGAGGTTCAATATTATTACGATATTCTCCCAGCAAATTAATCAAAGCTTCTTTTGGCAAAAGAAAAGCACCCGCAAAACGGTCACAACATTTTTCTTCTTCTAAAAATGGATGAAAAAAACCATATAATACTAAGTGTCCAAGCTCGTGAGCCAAGGTGAATCGCTGTCTGTCTCCTGACCATTGGTTACCTATTACAATAATAGGCATATTGTTGATGCTGGCAGAAAGACCATCAAATTTTGGATATTGTTTATTATCAATTTCAAATACTTTTATACCGCGCTCTTCAAATATATCAATCAAATCTGGCAACGGTTCAAATCCTAATTTCCATTGTTTGCGAATTTGATCAGCTACATTTTCAATATCATCATAACTACTTATTTTTTTAGTTCCTAAGGCAAATTCTTTGATCGGTGGCGAAGGAAATAAACTTTCTAATTCAACCCGTCGTTCTATTTGATCCAACATCTTTGCTCGGATTTCTTCTAACTGCCGCTCTGGCATATCAGCATGCTTTCGATACTGGATATTTTCTAGCGTAAAGCGTTCAGGTCTGAAAAAATATTCCACTTTGACATGCAAGGCCTTGGCAAACTTGATTAGGATGTCTGAGGAGGGGATAACTTCATTATCTTCGTATTTTTTTATCGCTGCATGACTTAACGCAATTTGCTCACCTAAATCTCGCAAGGATAATCCTAATGCCTTTCGCGCACGCTGGATTCTGGCACCTAACATAGTTGCAACTCCAATTGATCCGATTGGTTTACATTTTACTTTATTTTAATCAAAAATGTAAACCAATCGGGCTTAAGTTTAACAATTGCGGAAATCATGTTTAAGTAAGGCGGCGACTTGCAAAATGGCATAGCTAATGCCATTTCTGCACCCATTTTGGCATTAACTATGCCATTATTAGCATTTAGTATCATGTTAAACTGATAAAAACTGTATCTTGGGGAGATCAACATATGTCGAGCGAATTTTTCGATGCCGTAAAGAAAGGTGATACAAACCAAGTTGCGAGTTTAATTCAAACTCTAAAAATTCCGATAGATACCAAAGATAGTATGGGTATCACAGCCTTGATGTATGCCGTCGGTTGCAATCATACTGAATTAGTAAAATGGCTATTAAAGAACGGAGCGGATCCACACGCTTGTGACGATGAAGGATATAATGTGCTATGGGGCATTGAAGAAAATAATCCGAATGAAGAAATAAGATTAGCGGTTGTTACTGCTATTATGCAAGCTAATCACTATATCGCCTCAACTGAATTTCCTACCAAAAATGATTTAATCACCATTTTAGAACAGCAATTACTTTACGAAATTAGCCTATCTACTGATGGATATCCTTACTATAGCGACGCTTGTACCCCGCTCCGTAGATTAATTCTTGTTTTAGATCCAAATTTTTTTGAAGATAAACTATTAGCTGGTGCACGTCAAAATGATGCTACAACAGTGGTTGCAGCATTGCAATGTGGTGCCGATCCTAACAAACTTCATGCTCAATATTGTCAAACTTTAAAAAAGATAATCGACGATGAAAAAAATGAGGTTAAACAAGTTGAGCACAAGGAAACTAAGAGTGAATTTAAAGAAGAAAAATCTGACAACAAACCGAAATCCTACACCGTTTTTTTAGGTTATTTACAACGAATTATTACTCTTGCAGACAACTTCCTAAAATTTAATTATAAAAATAATGATGAGGCTACCGCTAGAAGATACATCGGTAGTTCTTTGATTGATGCCAAAAAACTTTTAGCTGAATATCAATACAAAGAAACCCGCCCATACAAAGAAAATTCTGCCATTTTGTTTTTGACGATGTTAGCCTTAGAAGCTAGAAAAGTTGAAAAGCCCAACATTCCACCTGATGCTCCCGTAATTCGAGACAAAGAAGCAAAACGAGATTTTTCTTTACAAGAAATCTGCCAAGAAATTTTTCGAGCGCTTCAATGTGAAAATCAGAAACGCACAATTGCTTTTCTTGCGCTAGGCTTTACTAAAAGCGGTCTCATTTTTGCCACCACAAATTATCATGCGCCACGCGTATATCATTTAGACGATTTATTAAATCTTACTAGATTTAAAACAGTAACTGCTTTGTATGAAAAGCATATGCGACAAGTTGGTCACGGCCATGTTAGCTATTCGCAGGGAAAAGTTCATGCCGAAACAATGCTGGCTGCTTTGGCTGATAATCTGGAAATAGAACAAATTTTAATTGTTGACCAAAGCGGCTTAAAAAAACAAAATTGTCTGTGTTGCGCAAGCTATCTGTGTCAAAAGGGTTTTTCGAATGAGCCTCATTTTGAAGGAATAAAAAATTATGTCGTCCCGACTGCTGGACAGATACAAGCTGTAACCACGGTATTGCGAGAACAAAAACAAACAACTCCACGTTTTCAGTTTGTGGGCAAAAAAGATAAAAGAACTACTAAAAAAGCAGATTTAAACAGTGAAAAAATTGTCAGCATGCTGCCAGCATCCGAACAAGAAACCGTTTTGCGTACCAACAACCCCTCACAAACAATTTTTGACTTCATATTACGTTATCATCCGCATAATTCTTCTACTAGCCAGAAAGAAGGTATTGTGACTTTATTTGGAGAAACTGCGAAATTAGTTCATGCAGACACGAGATTCTTCGGTCGAGACCGGGTAATAACAAAAACTAAAAAAGCAGTTAGATCTAAAGAAGCAAAAAGTGTTGCAAAACTCAATTTACGGTTGGAATACAAAGAGGATGGACGACTTAAATCGGAAGATACGACAACATTTAAAGAAGATCCCGATTCACCACGTTCCTATTTTTTATCACGATTTGGCAATGGTTGGTTAAAAAAAGGAGTGACTGCGAGTGTTACACCTGACGAAACAGCAAAAACATGGGTTTTAACAAGAAATTTAAGAGCTTAATAACCAATTAGGAAGTGACTTCACGAAATTTAAGTATCGTTCGACCAAATTACGTTATTAGGTTTTAGCTTAATCCAACCTTAAAATATTGCAAAATGGCATCGCTAATGCCATTTTTTTCACCTCTGTAAACGACCATTTTTACTTTCTATATAGCAACCATTTATTTACAAACAATCAATGAAGTAGCCCGGGTAATAACCCGGGATGTAAAAGCCATTTTACCTTGTATAAAGTTGAAAATATTGTTTGAAGCCCGGGTTAGCACCCGGGCTACATTTTTATAAAGAATGGTCTTTAGAGAGTTTTTTCGCCCATTTTGCCCGTTTATTAATACTTTCTTAAGTATATAGCGCTACTATAAATCTATAGATAGTTTTCGAGATCAATTTATGCCACCCACATCAGCACGCAAAAAGCATACGCCTGAAACAGCAGCTGATACTCTCACTAAATTAGTATCATCTAGAACATCTGGTATGGGATCGCATTTCATGAGTTTTGCGCGCTTAGATGAACTTGCGGTGCTTGCCCGTGTATCTAAAGCAATGAGACACGTTAGTAGTTATGAATTAAATCGTTTACGCGAAAATACGACAATAAAGACGCTTACTTCTTTGGCTAAACATCCAGATATCGCAGGAAAACCCGTGCGTTATAGCACCTGGGAAATACTGGATCATTCAAGTAAATTTCCAGATATAAACATTATTAACCAAACCTGCCAAGTGCAAAACACCACGCTGCGCCTTGAACGTTTAGTTAGTTTGCTAGCAGTTCCATTGGAATATTATCTTCGTCATATTCTTTCATCTAAAGTTGAATTAAATAAACTTCCGTCTGAAGCAATAGGACCATTAATACAAGCGACAAAGACATTAAAAATAAATAAAACAATCCTAGATTTAGCAATAAAAATACGTAAAAAATTAAACAAGCTACTTTTTTCACTTATTCATGGCGCTGTGTTAAGGAATTACACTATCGATCAATTTATTGCTTTATTAAATGCACTATTGGAAAGAGGCGTTGATGTAAATGCAAGGGATGATTATGACCATACCCCTCTGATGGAAATAACAGGCATTAAATTTTCTGATGGGGCGGTTTTACGCGTTATAAACATATTGCTTGCTGCGGGGGCTGATCTAAATGCAAGACCATCATGGAGAACTGGTGCAACGGTATTATCCCGCGCTTGTTGTAGCACAATCCGACCTCAAATCATTAAAGCACTATTAGCTGCGGGTATTGATATCAGTGCCCATGACCGTGGAGGACGAGCACTTTTTTATTGTATTGTCGATCACTCAGATTACCATCGTGCACAAGCAGATGAAGCCTTGCAAATACTTATTGCAGCAAAGGCCAATGTTAATTCATGCTTTATATCTAACAAAACTGTTTTAATGGATGTTATTTCCAACAAAAGAGCCGATCTGGTAGAGAGACTTATTGACGCAAAAGCAGACGTAGATAAAGTTGATGATTATGGACAATCAGCTTTAATGTTAGCTTGTTCAAGATGTTGCGTAATGAGTATTAAATTGCTTCTTAACGCAAGAGCACGGGTTAATATTACTTCACACGTTGGCAATACAGCTTTCATGATGCTTTGCACTAGCGTTTGTTATGCCCCAGATGGAAATAACATATTGTCGGAACTAGCGCCACTATTTATTCAAGCAGGGGCTGATATAAACATTAAAAATAAAGATGGAGAGACAGCATTATCATTATATTTGTCACTTAAAGATAAGCCAGATGGTTATAAACCAGCTAAAAACGTCATAGATCTGCTTATTGAGTTGGGTGCAAGACAACCAAGCCCTACGCAATGCTTAGTTATGTAACTTTGCTCCAATATACTGTCATAAATATAACTAAAACGCCCAACAAAAACAGCCAAGATTATAATTTAATTTAGATAAGCGCTCATCGTGATGGATGACACAAGACTGGTGGATTGGGGCGTTAATAATCGTTTTATTTTGGCCGTAAGTGCCATAAAACTTGATGGGTGACCAATCTGGGCTTACTGGAGGCAACAGTGGGTTATGGCTAGCGAAATCATCCGACGCATGCACAATCTCACCGCCAACAACTGTCATAACCGAATAAATATTTTTTATTTCTTCATCTGGCACGCTAAAAAAATCTTTTGATAACACTGCAAAATCAGCTAGTTGATTTTCAACAAAGGAACCCTTTTTATTTTCTTCATTAGAAAACCAAGCACTGCCTTTCGTGTAAAGTTCAATGGCTTTTTCGCGCGAAATAATATTATCTTTATCATAAAGGGATGTTCCACCAACGGTTTTTCCTGTGGTTAACCAGTAGAGGCATAACCACGGATTATAGCTAGAAACTCTGGTGGCATCCGTGCCCATTCCTACTGGAATTTCAGCAGCAAGAATTTTGGTTATCGGTGGGGTTCTTAAGGTTTGGTTTTTTCCATAGCGATCAATAAAATATTCGCCTTGAAATGCCATGCGATTTTGCAGAGCGAGTCCGCCACCTAATTTTTTTACTCTCTCAATGGAGTGATCTGAAATTGTTTCAGCGTGATCAAAAAACCAATTGAGATTATTAATAGGAATTTCATTATTTATTTTTTCATAAACATTTAAGGCGCGAGTAATCGATTCATCGTAAGTCGCATGCAAGCGAAATGGCCACGCATTGTTTGCCAATAAACGCACCACGGGTTCAAGTTGACTTTCCATAGTTTGCGGTAAATCCGGACGCGGTTGCAAAAAATCTTCGAAATCCGCTGCGGAGAATACTAGCATTTCACCCGCACCATTGTGATGACAATATTCATTCCCCTGTTGATATTTAGTAGTTTTGGTCCAGTTGGCAAAATCTTCTAATTCATGCCCAGGTCTTTGCGTAAATAAATTATAGGCGATCCTAACCGTTAATTTATTTGCTTTATCAAGCTCGTCGATCACCGCATAATCTTCTGGATAATTTTGAAATCCACCCCCAGCATCAACGACACTCGTAATCCCTAAGCGATTTAACTCGCGCATAAAATGTAAAGTTGAATTGACTTGATCGTTTTTACTTAACTTTGGGCCTTGTGCTAATGCAGAATAAAGAATGATGGCATTAGGAGTAGCAATAAGCATACCCGTAGGATTACCATTTTTATCGCGTTGAATCGTAGTTCCTGGCATTTCTTTAGTGTTTTTATCATAACCAATTGCCCGCAGTGCTGCGCGATTCAGCAGCGCTCTGTCATATAAATGTAAAATAAAAACCGGGACATCTGGCGAAACCGCATTAATTTCCTCAAGCGTAGGCATGCGCTTTTCTTTAAACTGAAACTCAGTCCAGCCTCCTACGACCCTCACCCATTGCGGCGCTGGTGTGCGCGCAGCTTGCTCTTTTAACAAGTGTAACGCGTCACCAAGGCTGGTCACCCCATCCCAACGTAATTCCATATTAAAATTTAAGCCGCCGCGAATCAGGTGGATGTGCGAATCGTTGAGCCCAGGTATAACCACTTTGCCTTTTAAATCGACAATGCGAGTAGCATCCGTTTTTAATTTTAAAATTTCTGCGTCAGTACCAAATTTAATAAACTGCTTATTTTTGATTGCAACCGCAGTAATTTTTTTAGCGAAAGTACCAACACCTTTGAAATATCCGTTATAAAATATGATATCTGGAATCATAAAATCTCCCTATAATTTTACGTTCTATAAAATAGTGCTATGGTTATGATCTTTAGTTTATCTTGTTTAAAAAAATAATTAATCAAGCCACCACGTCTCTCTACGATGCGGACCAGGGTAGGTTTTTTATGCCACAAAAAAATTTTGAAAAACCTGCGCTCACCATAAATTGGAGAAATGACCCTATCTGGAATTTATGAAAATGGTATGAGGGTTAATAACTAATGCAAAATATTCGGCACCGCCAGGCTAAATGGTTTAATCGGTGCCTCGAAAACCTCGCCGTTATCTGTCACCATTTGGTAGCTACCCTGCATAGTTCCCACTGGGGTGCTAATGACAGCCCCGCTGGAATATTCAAATTTTTCTCCGGGTTTGAGATAAGGCTGCTCGCCTACCACGCCCTCGCCCTTTACTTCCTGCACCTGGCCATCTGAATCGGTGATAATCCAATGACGGGTGAGCAATTTAGCGGCGCAATCCCCCTGGTTGTTAATGACTATGGTGTACATAAACATGTATTGGGAATCAGCCGGGTTAGATTGTTCCGCGATATACAGCGTTTTAACTTGGATATCGATGTGAGGAGTGCTTGGGTTGTTCATAAAAACATCATTATATAGTCAATTAAGGCGGCAATCTTATAGTATTTCAACAGTAGTTAAAATCCTTAGCGGGAATAGCTGTAAAATCCTTAATAAAGCTTAGCAAAATATTCGGCGCCTATCATTGCTTTTTGGCCCCTAATTCACTAGCCTAGATACTATCTTTAACCTGTTAAAACCATGGTTCTTATGACCCAAAATCAACAAAAACAATTAGCAGCAGAAGCTGCTCTGGCCTATGTGAAAGAAGACACTATCGTCGGTGTTGGCACTGGCTCTACCGTGAATTATTTTATTGCGGCTTTGGCCACTATCAAAAATAAAATTGAAGGGGCAGTCGCTAGCTCGCAAGCTACCGCTGATCTGTTAAAAGCCAACGGCATTCGAGTCATCGATTTAAACAGTGCTGGCGAAATCCCGCTGTATGTAGATGGCACCGATGAGGTAAATCAGCACTTACAATTAATTAAAGGTGCGGGCGGAGCGTTAGTGCGTGAAAAAATTATTGCTGCCGCGGCTAAACAATTTATCTGCATTGCCGATCAAAGCAAATCCGTTACATTACTCGGTACTACCCCTGTACCCATTGAAGTAATCCCTATGGCGCGCAGCTATGTGGGGCGCGAACTGGTTAAATTAGGCGGATTTCCGACTTATCGCGAAGGGTTTGTCACGGATAACGGCAACGTAATTCTGGATACTTACCACCTTAACTTAGTTGATCCATTAAAACTGGAGCACACCTTAAATAACATTGCAGGGGTAATCGGCAATGGCATTTTTGCCCAACGGCATGCTGACCTATTATTACTGGGATCCGATGCAGGTGTAAAAACACTTACTTTATGAAATGGAATCGGATTTTTTCATTTGGATTTTTATTTTTGCTGATTATGAGTGGCAGCAAGGATATTGTTGCACAAACGGAAACATCTACTACCAAATCGACCGCCCCAACTACCGCTAACACAACTGCTGCGGCCACAGCCCCTGATGCCGCTAGTGAAATATTAATGCCTGCCGCTGCACCACCGCCTCCCACTGTCGGCACGCCGTTAAATACTATTGCTCAACCACCCAAAGGTGTTCGCATCGTGCCGGAAGGTTTACCGCCAGCCAGCACCGTTAGTGCAGCAGATGCATTAGCTGCCTCACCTACTTCGGTTACCCAAGCTGGCCCCGCTTCGCCCAGCTTAGCAACCGGACAAGCGCCCATGCTTACTTTAGAGGATGCTATTTTTTTATCACTACGCTACAGCCCTTTAGTGCGCAATGCCGAAATTCAACGGATCGTCGATAAATTTAATTTGCGTTTAGCGCAGTATTCTTATGAGTTGCAATATGCCTTAACCGGTAACCTGAATTATAGCAATACCACTGTCGGTGGTTTTCACAGTGAAGCAACTACTTACAACTTAACACCCGCCGTTAACTGGTTATCCCCTATCGGCACGCAAATCACTGTGAGTGGTGCGAATAATTTCTCGCACTCGATTGGTCAGCAAACTTTTTTTAATCCTCTCGTAACCGCCACGGTAGTGCAACCGTTAATACGTGGCTACGGCCCCGCTGTTACCCTCGCACCACTTTATAATGCGTATGATCAAGAACTTATTGCGCGCCTTACTTTGCGCAATGTGGTGATAACAGATATCACTACTGTCATCACCCAATATACCGCTTTGGTACAAGCAAAAAATACGTTGAAAGCATTACAACTTTCCTTAGAAACAACATTGAATACGCTTAAACAATATAAAGCAGAAATTCAAGCTGGCCGTCGCGCGCCAGGAGACACGGTACAATTCCAAGTGAACGTGGCGCAACAGCAATTAGCAATTGAAGCGCAGTTAGTTACCATTCAACAAGCACAACTTACTTTAATGCAAACTTTAGGATTGGATCCCACCATTCCGATTTCTGTGCCAGCCAAAATCGACATGAATGATAAAAATTTACCTGATTTAAAAAGAAGTATTGAGCTTACACTGCAAAATGACATCACGTATCAACAACAGAAATTAAGCTTGCGTGTTTTACAACGGCAATTGATGGTGCAACGTGATCAACAACGCTGGCAGCTTGATGCAACTTTCACCCAAACTTTTGGTGGCGGTGCAGGTGGTGGAGTTAACTCCGGTTTTGGTAGTATCTTTAACGGCCAAAATAAAAGTACCGCTATTGGTTTGCAATTAAACGTGCCTATTCATAACATCGCTCTGCAAGCAGGTTTAGTGCAAGCAAAAGTAGCACTTGACCAAGCTATTATTTCTTTAGCTGCTCAAAAACGTGCGGTTATAGCCAATGCAATTAATGCTTACAATACTCTTATCAGTCAAAAGCAACAGATTACACAGGCACAAAAAGCCGTAGAATTGGCAAACTTGAACTTAAACAATGCTAACATCCGACTAAATTACGGTCGCAGCACACCTTTCGAAGTTGGTAGTTTACAAATTGATTTGACTAATGCTCAAATTAGCCTGATCAATACCGTCATTAGTTATGATAATTCGCTAGCCGCATACGAACAAACGCTAGGAATAACCTTGGATCGTTGGGGCGTAAAACTTAGGTGCTAATAAAGTATATGAATACGACAAAAAAAATTATTGTTTGTTTGATCTTACTCGTTTGTGCAGGATGCAATAGCGGCAAACCTGGTAAAACTGATTTGGAGGATGTACAAACTGTTACTGTCAGCTTGCAGCCCAGTGTTTCCTCACTTTATTTTAGCGGCACTATTACACCGATCCAAACTTATTCTGTTAACTCTTCCGTAGATGGTACAGTTGCTGAAAAAAAGTTTGAATACGGCGCAGAAGTTAAACGCGGCCAACCACTCTTAGTCATACATTCCAGCCAATTAGCCGATGATTACCAAACTTCGCTAACCGGTTATTTAAAAGCGAAAAAAGATTATCTCAACAATTTAACCCAAATGCAGGGTATCGACTATCTCAAAAAACTCGGCATTATTTCTGAAAATGAATATTTAAATAGCCAGAGTAGTAATTACGATTTAGAACTTAGTTACAATCAAGCAGCACGCAAATTAGAATCTACTCTTGCTAAAATGGATGTGCCTGTAGGCGACCTTTTAGCATTGCATATTGAAGATTCTACTGCCGTTCACAAAGCTTTAGCACAACGCGCTGACATCTTAAAAATATCTTCTCCTGGCACCGGCATTATCTTAGTACCTAGCAAAAGCAGCAGCGGTAGCAGCGGAAGTTCCGATGACAGTTCAATTTTGACGGTTGGCAGTCAGGTCAAATCGGGTCAACCATTGTTTGCTATTGGTGACAGCACAGGAATTGCTATTGTTATCAAAGTAAGCGAGATCAATATCAATGATGTAAAAGAAGGTCAAACAGCTACTATTACCAGTGATGCATTTCCTGGTATTACTTTGAAAGGTAAAGTTGAACAAGTGGTACAACAAGCTGCTCCTAGTGATAGCGGTGGTTCGCCGGTGTTTCCAGTAAATATTGTGGTGCCGAAACTTACGGAGGCGCAGCTCAACACTATACACATGGGCATGAGTGCAAAAGTCGCATTACAAATTCAAACACCACCCACTATAAAAGTTCCTATTTCAGCTGTAACCACCGAAAATGGAACCACTGTGGTAAAAGTATTAAATGAAAAAGATAAATCTATTTCCACAGTGCCGGTTGTAACAGGCGCAACCACTATCGACTCCGTGGAAATTCAACAGGGTTTAAAACCTGGCGATAAGGTTGTAACGAATGCCCCATCTAATTGAATTAAATGACATCGTCAAAAGCTATACCACGGGCGAAACAGAACAAGTCATTCTTAAGCATGTTAATTTTCAATTAGATGCCGGTGAACGCGTTGCCATTATGGGTACCTCGGGATCTGGCAAATCAACATTAATGAATATATTGGGTTTGTTAGATAGACCCACGTCCGGACAATATTTATTAAATGGCCGCGAAGTTGCGACATTAGCAGAAAGCGAACGCGCCACATTACGCAATGAAACCATCGGTTTTGTATTTCAATCTTTTTTCTTATTACCGCGCTTAACCATCGCACAAAATGTGAGTTTGCCTTTACATTATCGCGGCATGACTGATGCACAATCCTACCCATTAGCAATGAAACTTCTAGAAAAAGTGGGGCTGGCACATTTATCTCATCACAGACCAAATCAACTATCCGGCGGCCAACAACAACGCGTAGCAATCGCTAGAGCCTTAATTGGCGAACCAAAAGTTATTTTAGCCGACGAACCTACCGGTGCCTTAGACAGAAACACGGGTAAAATGATTATGGATTTGTTTATTGATCTCAACGAAAACGAACACGTCACTACCGTGATTGTAACCCACGATCCGGATATTGCTGCGCAGTGTAAGCGGGTAGTACATATTCGGGATGGCAAAATAGTTGATTAATTTTGCATGATACTGTCATATTTCGACAGTATTGCGCAAAATTTCTATATAAAATTAGAAAATAAGCCAAATTTAACTTGATACTGTCATATTATGACAGTATCATACAAATATGTCCGGTTTATTAATTCAATTACAGGGTCTGCAACGGCCTTATCTAACAACCCCCGAATTAGACTTGCTAATCGATGGTAGCACCGATAGTCGCTATGGAAAAATAAAGCGGTTACTAGAAAAAGGCAGACTCCTGCATATTCGTCGCGGCCTTTATTGCACTACCGATATCACTAATTCCAACAAACCACATCCATTTGAACTAGCCCAATATATTTATGGTCCTTCTTATATCAGTTTTGAATCTGCCTTAGCTTATCATCAGCTAATTCCCGAAGCGGTCTATGCCACCACCAGCGCCTGCTGTAAACGTTCCAAAGAATTTCACACCCCGCTGGGAGTGTTTTCTTATTTACACCTTCCAACCATTGATTTTTATACACAAGTCGAACTTGTAAACGAAAATAACTATCACTTTTTTATGGCAACGCCTTGGAAAGCTATCTGTGATTATATTTTTTGTTATAAAAAAAATTGGGGAAATTTAGATCCTCTCATTTCTAGCTTACGAATTGATCCAGAAGAATTACCAAAATTGACAGATAAAAAAATTGAGCTTCTGGATGATTATTATAAAAATAAAAAAATAAGTCTTTTTTTACGTAACGTACACCGCGAGTTCTCCTCATGAGCATTCAACTTATTGAAGAAAGGCTTTTAACCTATCAGCCAAAAACTGTGCTAGAACAGGAAAATGCACTAAAAGAAATAGCACAAGAAATTGCACTCATGGCTTTATCCCGCACTGATTTTTTCCATGTGGCCGCATTTCAAGGTGGAGCCTGCCTGAGAATCTTATATGGATTAGCGCGATTTTCAGAAGACCTTGATTTCACTTTAGAAAATCCCGATAAAAATTTTGCCTGGGAAAAATATCTCAAAAATATGTGTGAAGAATTTAATACCTATGGTTATAACTTAGAACTAGAAGATCGAGCCAACTTAGAAAAATCAGTAAAAATTGCTTTTTTAAAAGCAAATTCCATAGGTGGGATGTTAGTTTTAAAAGATGCAAAAACTAACAAGCTCAAATTAAAAATTAAACTTGAAATTGATACCAATCCTCCCACTGGTTCCAATTACGAATTAAAATATTTAGACTTCCCGCTACCCTATAGTGTTAAAACACAAGATAAACCCAGTTTATTTGCTGGCAAATGTCATGCTTTACTTTGTCGTAGTTATGTAAAGGGACGCGATTGGTATGATTTTCTTTGGTATATTTCCCAGCTTGTTCCTATCAATTTTACCTTGTTGGAAAATGCAATTAAGCAAATGGGGCCTTGGCAAGATCAAAATATTACCGTCACTCCAGAATGGTTTTTTACACAATTAGAAACAAAAATTAATATCATCCCCTGGGAACAAGCCAAACAAGATGTCATTAGATTTTTAAAACCTCACGAAGCAATCACGCTTGATCTTTGGAATAAAAACTTTTTTCTTTCGCGCTTAGAGAAATTAGCAAGTTATTGTGGAACAAATTAAGCACAAACATTTTTTGTAACCATTCACACCCCATGAACTAGCAAAATGGATTCTTCGTCTCCTGAAGAAATTTTTTCTATAAAAACACCGTAAACAAGTCAATCAACCAAGCCCTTTTGTAAGAAATCTCTTACAAAAACTTCAGCGATTTGCCGATTCCCTCCGCATAAGGTTTAAGCGCATACTGTGCAAAACAAAAACATGTTGTGTATTTAGTAAACATATACAACCTGTTTCCGCTAAATTTTTGTGCAGGAGTTTTTTATGACCGTTAAATCAGCGTACGGAATTGTGGCTGGGCAAGGATTGGGGGTTAGCAATAGTTCGCTCATGCAGCTAGGCACGATCGAGCCCATGGAAGGATTCGGGCAGGCTAAGATCAAAACGTTTGTAAATGTGAGCACCGGCAATTTCATGGCGCAGGATCACCCGGTGCAAGTGATAGAAGATGGGATGCCGTTGCACTTGGGTTATTTTTATAACAGCGCTGATTCGCAATGGCGGTTAGCCGTAGAAAGCTCCTTACAATTTCCTACCGATGGCAAATCCATTACGTTAATTGAACAAGATGGGCATGCCACTGTGTATCAGCCGGATCCGCCTCCGCCGAAAGATCCTACCCGCTGGATCGCGCCTGGCACTACGTTTGGCACTCCGTTTATTCGTCAAAATGAAGATAAAACCTGGAGTAAGTACCATCCACTGACGCAAGTGATGGAAAATTACAATGCGCAAGGACGGCTAGATTCGCGCGTTAACAGCAAAGGTCAGAAAACAAAATTTGAATATAATACTTTAGGCCAACTTACGGCAATTATTGGTTCTAGCGGGACACGCTACGAATTTCGAGGCCAATTTCGTGATCATTTTCGCGACGAATTGCGCGAGAAAAACGCTGTCATGAGTTTTGTCATGGTGGCGAATGGACAAGAAACTGTTCTGCAGCAGCATCAATTTGATGATAAAGGTAGATTAGTTAGCACGCGTACGCCCCAAGGCTATGAGATCAACTATGGCTACGATAGCGCACTACCGGGAGCGAGTTTAAACAGCATCACGCAAAGTGATGGTACGAAGTTGTGGATGGGCTACAACACTACGCTGAAAGAAAAACCCATTGCGTGCATTCAAGTAGGAAATGGTCAGAGTCATCAAATCACCAATTTTGACGTTACAAAAAATCCAGTGATTGTGCAGCAAGCTGCAACTAAAATTACCACGCAATTAAATTTAGATCCGCAAGGACGCATTGCCAAAGTCACACGACAGTGCGGTTATGATACTCCTGATGCACAAACTGATGTCACGCTCTATCAGTATGATCAATTAAATCAGCTACGTGGTGTTACCCGCCCGGATAATTCGCAAGAAAGTTTTGAATATGACTCCAGCAGCGGTTTGCTAAAAGAGCATCAAGCACCCGATGGGCAAGTGACGAGCTTCCAATATCGCCCCGGTTCACAAGCAGATTGGCCACAACTAGTTGCTACGGCGCGTTTTGCTGCTGGTGCGGCTACAACAGCGGAAACAAAAACAGAAACTAAAACTGAAATAAAAGAAACTAAATTCGACAAAGAAACAAGATCCGGTTTGGAACAAAAAGATCCAGGCGGCCCATCGTTAATTACTTATCGCGTTTACGACTATAACTTTAATCAAAAAGGCAATGCGTTTTTACGCTTTGAAATTAGTCCTAGCGGACGGGTGACGGAATATCGCCCGACTGTTATTAAAGGCGAAATCGCTTCTAAACGCGTGTATTTTGGCGGTAGCTACGTCACTACGCAAGCTCCTGCGTTAACCGATCTGCTCGCTTGGGTAAAAACGCAAGATCCACAAAAAGTTAATCTAACCGATTATACCTACGATAGCCGTAGCCAATGTATTTCAATAGTGAACTACGATCACGTCGATACGCAAGGCAATGGGATCGTTGATACCGCGACTAGCCAAGAAACAAAAGCTTGGGATTTTGCCGGTAATTGTTTGTCGCAACAAGTAAAGCTAGACGACAAAACCACGGCGACAACGATTAAAAAATTTGATGACATGAATCGGCTGATGAATCTGACCGACCCGTTACAGCACCAAACGCAAATTGCTTATTTAGATAGCAAAGGTATCGTGCAAACTACTTTACCTAACAATCGCGTGATCAGTGTGTTGCGTAACGATCGCGATTTGAT